>ENA-ORSS01002660-ORSS01002660.1-human-gut-metagenome-genome-assembly--contig:-NODE-2660-length-15692-cov-3.889109_pt1 | contig 15692 bp, 11 predicted proteins | sample MGYA00241899_ERZ509162 | MGnify/ENA primary metagenome ERZ509162 (study PRJEB26280, sample SAMEA2338641) | human gut metagenome | biome: human gut; feature: human-associated habitat; material: faeces... | reverse complement strand
GCAGCGGCGGCCGACACGGCGGAGCTCTGGAAGATCCGCCAGCAGGTCGGCATGGTCTTCCAGAATCCCGACAACCAGCTCATCGCGGCGGTCGTCGAGGACGACGTCGCCTTCGGGCCCGAGAACCTCGGCATGGCGCCCGATGAGATCCGCGAGAGCGTGCATCAGGCGCTCGAGGCCGTCAATATGACCCGCTTCCGCACCTTTGCGCCGCACCTGCTGTCGGGCGGCCAGAAACAGCGCGTGGCCATCGCCGGGGCGCTCGCCATGAAGACGCGCTGCCTCGTGCTCGACGAGCCGACGGCCATGCTCGACCCACAGGGCCGCGCGGAGGTCATGGCGACCGTCCAGCGCCTGCACGAGGAGCAGGGCATCACCATCGTGCTGATCACGCACTTCATGGAAGAGGCTGCGCTCGCCGACCGCGTCATCGTCATGGCGGATGGCCATGTCACGATGGACGGCACGCCGCGCGAGGTCTTCTGCGAGGCCGCGAAGCTCAAGAAGCTCGGCCTCGACGTGCCGCTTGCGACGGAGCTCGGCTGTGAACTGCGCGCGAGCGGCCTCGCCTTGCCGAAGGACATCCTGACCGATGACGAGCTTGTCGCGGCGCTCACATCTGCCGCAAGAGAGGAGCGTGCCTGATTTGTCCATTGTCTTAGAACACGTCGCCTACACCTATATGCCCGGCACACCGTTCGAGCAGCAGGCGCTCAAGGATGTCTCAGCCACCATTGAGCAGGGCTCCCTGACGGCCATCGCGGGCCATACTCGGGCAAGTCGACGCCCTTGCAGCAGTTCAACGGCCTCCTGCAGCCGACGGCGGGCCGCGTGCTCGTCGACGGCATTGACATCAACCCGAAGGCCAAGAAAGAGCGCGCGGCCGCGCGCTCTGTGCGCCTCAAGGTCGGCATGGTCTTCCAGTACGCTGAGCAGCAGCTCTTCGAGGAGACCGTCGCGAAGGACATCGCCTTCGGCCCGAAGAACCTCGGTCTCTCCGACGAGGAGACGGCCGCGCGCGTCAAAGAGGCCATGCGGCTCGTCCCCCGCTCGCCGTTTGCGCTGTCGGGCGGCCAGATGCGCCGCGTCGCCATCGCGGGCGTGCTCGCCCTGCAGCCAGAGTACCTCGTGCTCGACGAGCCCGTCGCTGGCCTCGACCCGCGCGGCCGCGAGGAACTCATCGCGACCATCCGCCACCTGCACGAGAAGGAGCACGTCACGATCGTGCTCGTCTCCCACAATATGGACGACATCGCGCGGCTGGCCGACCACGTGCTCATCATGAGCCACGGCCAGCTCGTCTGCGATGCCGCGCCGCGCGAGGCTTTTAAGCAGAGTGACATGCTCAAAGAAGCTGGCCTCAAAGTGCCGCATACCATGGCCCTGATGCAGCAGCTGCGCGCCAAAGGACTCGCCGTGCGCACGGACTGCCTGACCATCGCAGAGGCCAAGAAAGAGATACTCAGAGCCATCAAGGGGAGAGGAGGCAGCCACAATGCTCAGTGATATCACCATCGGGCAGTACTTCCCGGGCAGTTCCATCCTGCACCGGCTCGACCCGCGCACGAAGGTCGTGCTGCTCTTCTTCTACCTCATCCTGATCTTCCTCTGCAAGAGTGCCATCTCGTACGCCATCGTGACGGTGCTGACCGTCACCTTGATGCTGCTCTCGAAAGTGCCCATGCGCATGATGCTGCGCTCACTGAAGCCGCTCTGGTGGATCATCCTCTTCACCTTCGTCATCCATGTCTTCAGCACACCGGGCGAAGAGCTCGCCAAAATCCTGTTCCTGAGCGTCACATGGGAGGGCATCGTCGAGGGCTTCTACATCTGCCTGCGGCTCGTGCTGCTCATCCTCTTGTCATCGCTGTTGACGTTCACGACGAGTCCTTTGAAGCTCACCGACGCGATGGAGGCGCTGCTCGCACCCGGCAAGCGCATCGGCATCCCGGCGCATGAGCTCGCGATGATGATGACGATCGCCCTGCGCTTCGTGCCGACGCTCATCCAGGAGACGGACCGCATCATGAAGGCGCAGCAGTCGCGCGGTGCCGACTTCACGGACGGCAGCATCATGAAGCGCCTGCGCGCCTTCGTGCCCGTGCTCGTGCCGCTGTTCCTCTCCGCCTTCCGCCGCGCCGACGACCTCGCGATGGCCATGGAGGCGCGCTGCTACCGCGGCGGCGAGGGCCGGACGCAGATGAAGGCCCTGCGCGTCACGAGCATCGACTACGTCGCCTGGGGCTTCAGCGCCGTGCTGATTGCAGCCGTGCTGGCCCTGCGCTGATTGGCAGATTTTGTTCAATTTTGTTCATTAGAAAGGACTTCCTTCATAGATGAAACGAGAACACAAAGCGGAGATGAAGGCGCGCGCGCGCAACATCGTCCTCAAGGTCGCCTACGACGGCACGGCCTACCACGGCTTCCAGCGCCAGACGCCGCCGATCGTCGCCGTGCAGAATATATTAGAAGAGAAATTGCAGACGATCTTCGGCGACACCATCGAGCTCGCGGCGGCCGGCCGCCCGGATGCCGGCGTCCACGCCTACGGCCAGGTCGTCAACTTCTTCACGGACGGCCGCATCCCCGTGGACCGCATCGCGCGCGCGGCCAACAGCCTCTTGCCCGATGACATCGTCGTGCGGGCGGCGGGGGAGGCTGACACAGACTTCAGCGCGCGCCACAGCGCGAAGAGCAAGACGTACGTCTACCGCATCCAGCAGGGCGAGGTGCCCAACCCGATGACGGCGCGCTACGCCTGGTACATCCGGCGGCCGCTCGACGTCGCCGCCATGCGCGAAGCCCTCGCCATGATCCTCGGCACGCACGACTTCTCCGCCTTCCGCGCGAGCGGCGGCGCGCCGATGAGTCCCGTGCGCACGATGTACGAGGCGACGATCGAGCAGGCAGCCGGCCAGCAGCTCATCTGCCGCATCCACGGCAGCGGCTTTCTCTACCACATGGTCCGCAACATCATCGGCACCCTCGCAAACGTCGGCCTCGGTGTCCTGACGCCGGCGCGCTTCGGCGAGATTCTCGAGGGCCGCGACCGCACAAAGGCCTCGGCGACCGCGCCGGCCTGCGGGCTCTATCTTGAACATGTCGACTACGGTGAAGCCTTTCCCTTTTGATCCTATTGCTAGTTTGAGCGCCGCTCTGTTCGCCCCTGAATCGCTTCTTGAATGCTTCTTGAACGCTTCGGGGAACGGGAGCGGCGCTCTCTGTCTGTGACGTCTAGACTTGCGAATGACTAGCAGATGGGTTAGAATAAAATGTGACCCTCTAAAAGGTCAATAGGTAACTGGATTTCATCCCGTTTCCAGAATCAGTCCAAATCAATCCATGACACTAGGTGGTGTGAATATGAAATCAATTTTGAACGTAGGGATTGATGTCGGTTCGACGACGATCAAGCTCGTCGTTCTCGACCATGAGAAGCATATCCTCTACAAGAACTATGCACGTCATTTCTCCGAGATCGGCAACGCCCTGCAGGAGAATCTGACGCATCTGAAATCCATCGTCGGTGAGAAGAAGTTCTCGTTTGCCCTGACGGGTTCGGCCGGCATGGGCATCGCCCAGCGCATCGGCCTGCCGTTCGTGCAGGAGGTCATCGCCTGCGCCGCAGCCGTCAAGGAGCTCATCCCACAGACGGACACCGTCGTCGAGCTCGGCGGCGAGGACGCGAAGATCACGTATTTCGGCGACGCGCCGGAGCAGCGCATGAACGGCGTCTGCGCGGGCGGCACGGGCTCGTTCATCGACCACATGGCCTCGCTCCTCTCGACCGATGCCAAGGGCCTCGATGACCTCGCGGCCAAGGGCAAGCAGATCTACACGATCGCTTCGCGCTGCGGCGTCTTTGCCAAGACCGATATCCAGGCCCTGATGAACGATGGCGCCGAGAAGGCCGACATCGCTCTGTCGATTTTCCAGGCCGTCGTCAACCAGACCATCGGCAACCTCGCGCAGGGCCGTCCGATAAGCGGCCACGTCGCCTTTCTCGGCGGCCCGCTGCACTTCCTGCCGGAGCTGCGCAAGCGCTTCATTGAGACATTAGAGCTCGATGATGAGCACGTCGTCAAGGTCGACTACGGCAACTACTTCGTCGCCATGGGCGCAGCACTCTCCGACGAGGCGGAGGTCATCGACGTCAATCGCCTCGAGCAGAGCATCGCCAAGGCGAAGGAAGCCGCGGCGAAAGAGACGCGCAAGGCCGACTTCACGCTGTTTGAAGACCGCGCCGACTACGAGGCCTTCAAGGCCCGCCACGACAAGGACAAGGTCAAGCGCGGCGACCTTAGCTCGTACCGCGGCCCCGTCTACGTCGGCATCGACGCCGGCTCCACGACGACGAAGATCACGGCCATCGGCAAGGACAAGGAGATACTCTACACCTCGTACGGCAGCAACCAGGGCTCGCCCCTCAAGACCGTCGTCAAGGAGATGAAGGGGCTCTACGCGGCCCTGCCAGAGGGCGCAACCATCGCGGGCTCGATGACGACGGGCTACGGCGAGGCCATCGTCAAGGCCGCGCTGCATGCCGACGGCGGCGAGGTCGAGACGTTCGCGCACCTGCGGGCTGCACAGGAATTCTGCCCGGAGGTCACCTTCGTGCTCGACATCGGCGGCCAGGACATGAAGTGCTTCTTCGTCAAGGACGGCAGCATCGGCAACATCACGCTCAACGAGGCGTGCTCGGCCGGCTGCGGCTCCTTCATCCAGAACTTCGCCGAGGGCCTGCATATGACGCCGGCCGAGTTTGCGGCCAAGGCCATCGACTCGAAGGCGCCGGTCGACCTCGGCACGCGCTGCACGGTCTTCATGAACTCGAAGGTCAAGCAGGCGCAGAAAGAGGGCGCCGACGTCGCCGACATCTCGGCCGGCATCGCGTTCTCCGTCATCAAGAATGCGCTCTTCAAGGTCATGCAGCTCAAGGATGTCCGCGAGCTCGGCGACCACATCGTCGTGCAGGGCGGCACCTTCTACAACGATGCCGTGCTGCGCTGCATGGAGAAGCTTTTAGACCGTGACGTCATCCGCCCCGATATCGCGGGTCTCATGGGCGCCTACGGTGCGGCCATCCTCGCGCTTGAGGAGGCCGAGAAAGAGGGCAAGCAGCAGTCGAGTCTGCTGACGCCAGCGGAGCTCGACCACTTCGCCGTCGCGACGAGCTCCTACCGCTGCCGCGGCTGCGGCAACAAGTGCCTGATCACGATGCAGAAGTTCCCGGACGGCGGCAAGTACTTCACGGGCAACCGCTGTGAGCGCGGCATCGGCGGGCAGAAGAAGGAGTCCGACACGCCGAACATCTACCAGTACAAGTACGAGCGCCTCTTCCAGTACTACGAGCCGCTCGAGGAGCCCACGCGCGGCACGATCGGCCTGCCGCGCGTGCTCAACATGTACGAGGACTACCCGTTCTGGTTCACCTTCTTCACGAAGCTCGGCTACCGCGTCGTGCTCTCGGGCAAGTCGAGTGCCAAGATGTACTTCAAGGGCATGGCGACCGTGCCGTCTGACTCGCTCTGCTATCCGGCCAAGCTCGCGCACGGCCACATCATGGACCTCATCGAGAAGGGCGTCACGAAGATCTTCTACCCGTGCGAACCCTACAACATGGTCGACGACGAGCACCCGTCGGAGAACCACTACAACTGCCCAATCGTCGCCTCGTACGCCGAGAACATCCGCGGCAACATGGACATCCTGCGCGAGAAGCACATCGACTTCCTGCAGCCGTTCCTGCCGATCAACGACGAGAAGCGCATGGCCGAGCGACTCTACGAGGAACTCGGTGCCCATGAGGGCCTGACGAAGGAAGAGATTGCCGAGGCAGTCGACGAGTCCTACCGCGAGCTCGCGCAGTACCGCCAGGATGTGCGCGACTACGGCGCGAAGATCCTCGAGCGTGTGGAGAAGACGGGTGAGCAGGTCATCATGCTCGTCGGCCGCCCGTACCACATCGACCCGGAGATCAACCACGGCATCCCGGAGATGATTCAGAGCTATCATCTGCCGATCATCTCGGAGGACGCCGTCTACCACATGCCGGTCAAAGCCGCGAAGCTCAAGATCGTCAACCAGTGGAGCTACCACGCGCGCCTCTACCATGCGGCGCAGTTCGTCGCCGAGCACCCGAACTTCACGCTGATCCAGTTCAGCTCGTTCGGCTGCGGCCTCGACGCACTGACGACGGGCCAGGTCAAGGACATCCTCGAGTCGCACAACCGCATCTACACGATGATCAAGCTCGACGAGGTCTCGAACCTCGGCGCCGCGCGCATCCGCCTGCGCTCGCTGATGGCCGCGCTCGCGCGCCGCAAGACCGTGCCGTATCAGGAGGTCAAGCCGATTGAGCGGCCGCACTTCACGGCCGAGTGCAAGAAGACGCACACGATCCTCGCGCCGCAGATGGCCCCAATCCACTTCGAGCTCATCAAGTCGGTCATGCGCGACTACGGCTACAACCTCGTCGTGCCGGAGATGCCGGACAAGGCGGCCATTGACCTCGGCCTGCGCTACGTCAACAACGACATGTGCTACCCGTCGATCGTCGTCATCGGTCAGCTCATCGCCGCGCTCAAGTCGGGCGAGTACGACCCCGACCACACGAGCATCGCGATGTTCCAGACCTGCGGCGCCTGCCGCGCGACGAACTATATGAGCGTCTTGCGCCAGGCACTCAAGTACGCGGGCTTCCCGCAGGTGCCAGTCTTCGCCGTGCACGGCCTGCCCGAGGAGACGGATTCCTTCCGCCTCACGCGCCCGATGCTCGTCGCCGCCATCAAGGCCGCCATCTTCGGCGACCTCTTGCAGAATGTCAAGAACCGCATGATGCCGTACGAGCTCCAGAAGGGCGAGACACAGCGCCTCTTCGACAAGTGGATGGCAGCCTGCAAGGACGTATTGAAAGACGGTGGCTACTTCAAGTTCCAGCGCACGATCAAGCAGATCGTCAAGGAATTCGACAACATCCCGATCGATGAAACCCTCTGGAAGCCGAAAGTCGGCATCGTCGGTGAGATCCTCGCGAAGTACCATCCGGTCGCGAACAACCACATCGAGAAAGTCCTGATGGAGGAGGGCGCGGAGGTCGTCATGCCGGACTTCGTCGACTTCTTCCTCTACTCGGCCTACGACCCGATCGTCAAGCATCGCCTGCTCGACGGCAAGAAGAGGAACAGCTTCTTCGGACGCATGTTCATCAACATCATCAACTTCTACCGCGCGCCGATGCGCAAGGCGCTCAAGAACAGCCGCCACTTCCTCGCGCCGCACAAGATCGACGAGACGGCCAAACTCGCCTCGCGCCACGTCAGCCTTGGCAACATGGCCGGCGAGGGCTGGTTCCTGACCGGCGAGATGGTCAAGCTCATCGACGAAGGCGTGCCCAACGTTATCTGCCTCCAGCCGTTCGGCTGCCTGCCGAACCACATCACCGGCAAAGGCGTCATGCACGAACTGCGCGAGAGCTACGCAGGCGCCAACCTCACCGCCATTGACTGCGACGCCGGCTCCTCCGAAGTCAACCAGCTCAACCGCATCAAGCTCATGCTCGCCGTAGCAAAAGAGCGCGGGCCCAAGCAGGAAAACGAGGCCGAAAAGAGCAGCGAGGGAATGAGGGGCTGATTACCGGTGCTGGATTCGTTGAAGCGAGTAGCGTTTGGCAAGGGGCCGGGGTGGTATGTCCCGGCTTCGTCGCTCCGTTAAATGGGGCCTATGCCGATGCATGTTTCTAAGCCACTTCGCCGCCTGCCGCGGCGCCTTACACGGCGATAGAGGCTGCCACCTCTCGGGCCCCATCCCTGCGGGCAATTACTGCGCTCCTGCAGGCGGTACACACCACCCCGGCCTCAGCTCAGTCCGTTTCTTCGGGCAGCCGCGCCGCTCCTGCAGGCGGAACATATCCCCCCGACCTCAGCTCAGTCCGTTTTTTCTTCAGAGTCCGTTCTCACTTCATCTTTCAGGTGGAGTGGGGCGGGCTCTTTTTGATTGCCAGTGCTGGATTCGAGGAATCGAGAGAGGATGGCAAAGGGCCGGGGGGACATGTTTCGGCTTCGTCGCTCTGTTAAAATGGCCCCTATGGTACGGCTCGCAGCAAAGGCACTTCGCCGCCTGCCGCGGCGTTCTCACATTGCAACTTGAGGCTCATGAAGTATCAGGGGCCATCCCTGCGGGCAGCCGCGCCGCTCCTGCAGGCGAAACATGTCCCCCCGACCTCAGCTCATACCGTTCTTTTTCCTCCCAGTCGGGTTCCTTGCCTCTCTCATCGACTGGACGGTCTTCGTGCTCGCTTGCAGAACGTAACTGAGGGAGGGGGCATCTCGGTTTAGAGGATGGAAGACGGGGTGGTACCCTTCCGCTTGCAGGAACGGAGTGATTGCCCCTTGGGGATGAGCCGCACTGCACAGTTGCTTTGCTACGGATGTCAAAGCGCCGCGGCAGGCGGCGAAGTATGGGGCTGCGAGAAGTTTCATGCGGCTCATTTAACGGAGTGACGAAACCGGAAGGGTACCACCCCGGCGCTTCGTTGCTCGATGAAAGAAAGTTGTAGCGGCAGTGACGAAGCCGAAATACATGCCCCCTCCCTACGCCACGAATCCTAGCTCGTTTTGCGCAAGGACACCTGACCCATTTCTTGACATTTTTTCCATCTACCGCTATGATGGAAGTGTAAAAATCCTATCTATCTGTTTGTGACGGGAGACGATAACAAATGAAAGAGTACAAGCCGTTCAAATCCGGAAAAGTTCGTGAGGTCTACGATGCTGGCGACAGCATCATCATGGTTGCGACGGACCGCATCTCCGCTTTCGACCATATCCTCAAGAACCAGATCACGAAGAAGGGCAAGGTCCTGACGCAGATGTCGAAGTTCTGGTTCGACTTCACGAAGGACATCATTCCGAACCACATGATCTCGGTGGACAACAACGACATGCCGGAATTCTTCCGTCAGCCGCAGTTCCTCGGCAACAGCATGAAGTGCAAGAAGCTCACGATGCTGCCGATGGAGTGCATTGTCCGCGGCTATATCACGGGCAGCGGCTGGGCAAGCTATCAGGAGAACGGCACGGTCTGCGGCATCAAACTGCCGGAGGGCCTCAAGGAATCCCAGAAACTGCCGGAGCCGATCTTCACGCCGAGCACGAAGGCAGAGCTCGGTGACCACGATGAGAACGTCTCGCTCGAGCAGGGCGCTGCCGTCTTCGAGAAGGAGTTCCCCGGCCACGGCATGGAATACGCAGAGAAACTGCGCGACTACACGATTGCCATCTACAAGAAGTGCGCTGCGTACGCACTCTCGCGCGGCATCATCATCGCCGACACGAAGTTCGAGTTCGGCCTCGATGAGGACGGCAACATCGTCCTCGGCGACGAGGTCCTGACGCCGGACAGCTCCCGCTTCTGGCCGCTCGAGGGCTACGAGGCCGGCAAGCCGCAGCCGTCTTACGACAAGCAGTTCGTCCGCGACTGGCTCAAGGCCAACCCGGATAGCGACTACAAGCTGCCGCAGGACGTCATTGACAAGACGATTGCCAAGTACGTCGAAGCTTACAAGATGATCACGGGCAAGGACCTCGACTGATCCCTGCTCACTCGTTTGCATGCTCCCGGTTCATCCGGGGGCTTTTGCTTTTGCGCAAGGACATCTGTCCTGTTTTCAGTTGACAGCCTAGTTTTTTACCGTTATCATTGATGTAGAGAATGAATGATTGCTTGAGTGTATATAGGAGATGATATCCATGAATGCCAAGAAAGTAGCTGTGATCATGGGGAGCGACTCGGACTGGCCCATCCTGAAGCCAGCCGTCGAGCTCTTGAAGCAGTTTGGCATTGCTGCGGAAGTGACGGTCGCCTCGGCGCACCGCACGCCTGCGAAAGTACGTACGTTTGTCGAGTCGGCCCCCGAGAAGGGCGTCGCTGCCTTCATAATCGGCGCGGGCGCTGCGCCCCACCTCGCCGGTGTCGTCGCGAGCTACACGACGCTGCCGGTCATCGGCGTGCCGATCAATGCGACCTCGCTGAACGGCATGGACGCACTGCTCTCGACGGTCCAGATGCCGTCGGGTATCCCGGTCGCGACGATGGCCATCAATGGCGCAAAGAACGCCGCCATCTTCGCCGTCGAGATGTTCTCAATCGCCGATGACGATCTCAAGAAACAGCTCGCCGACTACCGCGAGGAGATGGTCGCGGGCGTCGAGAAGAAGGCCGCGCGCGTCGCTGCTCAGCTCTGAGCCGCGCACCGCGAAGAGAAACCAATTAGAGAAAGAGAAAGGGAAGAAGCAGAACAACCATGTATGATAATGGCTACAACCCAGAACCGAAGTGGAAAGAGGAATGCGGCGTTTACGGCGTGTACTCCCATACGGAAGATGTCTCCGGCTTGACGTACCTCGGCCTCTATGCCCTGCAGCACCGCGGGCAGGAGAGTGCCGGCATCGCCATCACGGACGGCGCCTGGATGGATGTGACGCGCGGCATGGGCCTCGTCAACGAAGTATTCCGCCATCAGGTCCCGCACATGGAGAACCAGTGCATCGCCGTCGGCCATGTGCGCTATTCGACGACGGGCTCGAGCCTGCTCGCCAATACGCAGCCGCTGCTCGTCAACTACGCGGGCGGCAAGATCGCGCTTGCCCACAACGGCAACCTGACGAATGCCGCCGAGATCCGCCATGAGCTCGAGCAGCAGGGCACGATCTTCCAGACCTCCATCGATTCGGAAGTCATTGTGAACCTCATCGCGCGCTCCCACAAGGAGACGATCGAGGAACGCATCATCGAGAGCCTCAAGATGGTCAAGGGATGCTACTGCCTGACGATCATGACCGAGGACAAGCTCATCGGCGCCCGCGATCCGCAGGGCTTCCGTCCGCTCTGCCTCGGCAAGACGGAGGAGGGCAGCTGGATCCTCTCGTCGGAGACCTGCGGCCTCGACGTCGTCGGCGCAGAGTTCGTGCGCGACGTCCTGCCGGGTGAGATGGTCGTCATCGACAAGGACGGCCTCAAGTCGTATCCGTTCGCGACGGACGAGAAGAAGGCCGGCTGCATCTTCGAGTACATCTACTTCGCGCGCCCGGATTCCGTCATCGACGGCCAGAGCGTCCACGAAGCGCGCTTCCAGATGGGCCGCGAGCTCGCGCGCGAGTCGGGCTTCAAGGGCGACATCGTCATCTCCGTGCCGGACTCCGGCACGACGGCCGCGACGGGCTTTGCCTATGAGTCGGGCATCCCGTTCGTCGAGGGCCTCATCAAGAACCGCTACATCGGCCGTACCTTCATCCAGCCGACGCAGAAGAAGCGCGACACGGCCGTCAAGCTCAAGCTCAACGCCATCCGCTCCGTCGTCGAGGGCAAGTCGGTCATCATGGTCGACGACTCCATCGTCCGCGGCACGACGAGCGGCAAGATCGTCCGCATGCTGAGGAATGCCGGTGCCAAGGCCGTACACGTCTGCATCAGCAGCCCGCCAATCGGCTATCCCTGCTTCTATGGCATCGATACCAGCGTGCGCAAGGAGCTCATCGCCGCGACGAAATCCGTCGAGGAGATCCGCGAGTTCATCGGCGCCGACTCCCTGCACTTCCTGAGCATCGAAGGCCTCAAGAAATGCGTGCCGAACCTCAAGGCCGATGACATGTGCTACGCCTGCTTCAACAGCGCCTACCCGATCGAGGACGGCGCCAAGCCGGCCGGCAACAGCAAGTACGTCTTCGAGCAGCGCAAGTGCTGAAGACATCCGCAGGATTTTGAGATTTTGTCAGATATCTGATAGGAAAGGAACCAGAATAGCAAAATGGCAGAACAACTTACCTATAAGGATTCCGGCGTCGACATCGATGCTGGCAACTACTCCGTCAAACTCATCAAGGACAGCGTCAAGGCGACGTATCGTCCGGAGGTCCTCGGTGACCTCGGCGGCTTCGGCGGTCTCTTTGCACTGAATTCCGGCAAGTACAAGGAGCCGGTGCTCGTCTCCGGCACCGACGGCGTCGGCACGAAGCTGCGCCTGGCCTTCATGCTCGACAAGCACGACACGATCGGCCAGGACGCCGTTGCCATGTGCGTCAACGATATCCTCGTCCAGGGCGCTGAGCCGCTCTTCTTCCTCGACTACCTCGCCGTCGGCAAGCTCGACCCCGAGCAGGTCGCATCCGTCGTCAAGGGTGTCGCGAACGCCTGCAAAGAGTCCGGCTGCGCCCTCATTGGCGGCGAGACCGCTGAGATGAGCGGCTTCTACCCGGTCGGCGAGTACGACATCGCCGGCTTCGCCGTCGGCGTCGTCGAGAAGTCGAAAGTCATCACGAGCGAGCGCGTCAAAGAAGGCGATGTGCTCCTCGGCCTGCCGTCCTCCGGCGTCCATTCGAACGGCTATTCCCTCGTGCGCAAGATCTGCTTCGAGCACAAGGGCTTCAAGGGCGACGAGTACATCGACGAGCTCGGCAAGACCATCGGCGAAGAGCTCCTGACCCCGACGCGCCTCTACCCGAAGACCTGCCTGCCGCTGATCGAGAAATTCGACATCCACGGCATGGTCCACATCACGGGCGGCGGCTTCTACGACAACATCCCGCGCGCCCTGCCAGAAGACATGGCCGTCGAGATCGACAGCTCCGTCTGGCAGATGCCGACGATTTTCCGCCTCCTGCAGCAGTGGGGCAACGTCGACTGGCATGAGATGTACCGCACCTTCAACATGGGCATCGGCATGGTCATCATGGCGAGCCGCGAAGAAGCCGACAAGATCAAGGCCCACCTCGAGGCCGAGAACGAGACGGTCTACGAGATCGGCCGCGTCGTCCGCGGCAACCACGATGTGACGATCAAAGGCGGCGTGTTCGATGAGTAAGCAAGTATTAGGCGTGCTGTGCTCCGGCCGCGGCACCGACCTCCAGTCCATCATCGACGCCATCGGCCGCGGTGAAGTAGATGCGACGATCGCCCTTGTCCTGACCGACAAGCCCGACGCCTACGCCCTCACGCGCGCCGAAAAAGCCGGCATCAAAGCCGTCTGCATCGACCGCAAGCAGTTCGACGGCCGCCAGCCCTTCGAAGAGGCCCTCATTAAAGCCCTCGACGAAGCAGGCGTCACCCTCGTCGTTCTCGCCGGCTTCATGCGCATCCTGACCCCGTACTTCGTGCGCCACTACGCTGGCCGCATCATGAACATCCACCCGGCCCTCCTGCCGAGCTTCCCCGGCGCCCACGCCCACCGCGACGTCCTCGCCTACGGCGTCAAAGTCAGCGGCTGCACCGTCCACTTCGTCGACGAAGGCACCGACAGCGGCCCCATCATCCTGCAAGCCGCCGTCCCCGTACTCGACGACGACACCGAAGAAACCCTCGGCGCCCGCGTCCTAGAGCAGGAACACATCATCTACCCCAAAGCCATCCAGCTCTACTGCGAAGGCCGCCTGAAGGTCGATGGCCGCCACGTCCGCATCCTGCCCGCCAAGGATTAAACAGATTAGGGACGAGGTGAAGTTTTTCGCCTGCAGAAGCGAAGCGCCCGTCCAGGCCGAAAAACTTCACCTCGTCCCCGCGCGATGTAAACAAGCCCCGGCAGGAACTGACTAGGGCAGGGACGAGATTTTTCGCCTGCAGAAGCGAAGCGACCGCCCGCAGGGCTGGCCGACAGCCGAATCCAGCTAGGCCCTGCGATGTCAGAACGCCGCGGCAGGCGGCGAACCAGCTAAGAATGCACCGATATCCTAGTCGGCCATTTAGCTGAGCGCCGAAGCCGAAAAAACTCGCCCCTGCCCCTTACCCGATGTAAACAGAAAGAGGTACAAAACCATGCAGATCAAACGCGCGCTCATCAGCGTATCGAACAAACAGGGCGTCGTCGACTTCGCCCGCAAACTCCACGAAGCCGGCGTCGAGATCGTCTCCACGGGCGGCACGATGAAGGCCATCAAAGAGGCCGGCATCCCCGTCACCTACGTCAGCGACGTCACCGGTTTCCCCGAGATCATGGACGGCCGCGTCAAGACCCTCAACCCGTACATCCACGGCGGCATCCTCGCCGTCCGCGACAACCCCGAGCACGTCCGCGAGATGGAGGAGCACCACATCACCGGTATCGACCTCGTCGCCGTCAACCTCTATCCGTTCAAAGAGACCATTGCCAAGCCGAACGTCACCCTCGCCGAAGCCATCGAGAACATCGACATCGGCGGCCCCGCCATGGTCCGCGCCGCTGCCAAGAACTTCAAGTTCGTCACCATCGTCACGAACCCGGCCCGCTACGACGCCATCGCCGAGCAGGTCACGAAGAACGGCTGCGTCGACGACCGTACGCGCATGGAGCTCGCACAGGAAGCCTTCGCGCACACGGCTGCTTACGACACGATGATCAAGGATTATCTCGCCGAGCAGCTCAAGAAATAAGAATACGAGCCTTCCCCCGCAGGCACTTTTCACGCGCCGGTGGGAGAGGGCCATTTGCGTTTTACTGGAGGAAGTAGCATGAACATCTTAGTCATCGGTTCCGGCGGCCGCGAGCACACCCTGGCCTGGAAACTCGCCCAGTCGCCAAAAGCCACCAAGCTCTACGCCGTCCCCGGCAATCCCGGCATGGCCGATATCGCCGAGTGCATCGGAGGCGTCGACATCTGCGATAACGAAGCCCTCGTCAAGCTTGCCGAGGACAAAGCCATCGACCTCGTCGTCGTCGGCCCCGAAGTCCCGCTGACGAACGGCGTCGTCGACGCCATGAACGCCGCCGGCATCAAAGCCTTCGGCCCGCGCAAGCTCGCCGCCGAAATCGAAGGCTCCAAGTCCTTTTCCAAGAACCTCATGAAGAAGTACGGCATCCCGACCGCCAAGTACGAAGTCTTCACCGACGCCGACGAAGCCCGCGCCTACATCAAGAAAGAGGGCGCCCCAATCGTCATCAAAGCCGACGGCCTCGCCGCCGGCAAAGGCGTCATCGTCGCCATGACCCTCGAAGAAGCCCTCGATGCCGTCCACGAGATCATGGACGACGCCGCCTTCGGCAAAGCCGGCAGCCGCGTCGTCATCGAAGAATTCATGGAGGGCGAGGAGGCATCCCTCTTGGCCTTCACCGACGGCAAGACCATCTACCCGATGGTCAGCTCCCAGGACCACAAGCGCGCCTACGACGGCGACAAAGGCCCCAACACCGGCGGCATGGGCACCTACGCACCAGCCCCCGTCATGACCGACGAGATGGTCAAAGTCGCCACCGAGCGCATCCTGAAGCCAACCATCGCCGCCATGGCCAAAGAAGGCCGCCCCTATAAAGGCTGCCTCTACGCCGGCCTCATGATCACCAAAGAAGGCCCCAAAGTCGTCGAATTCAACGCCCGCTTCGGCGACCCCGAGACCCAGGTCGTCCTGCCGCTCCTCGAGAGCGACCTCGTCGACATCATGCTCGCCTGCACCGACGGCCACCTCGACGAAGAACACATCGAGTGGAGCAAAGGCGCAGCCGTCTGCGTCGTCATCGCCTCCGGCGGCTACCCCAAAGCCTATAAAAAAGGCTACCCGATCGAAGGCCTCGCCAAAGCAAAAGCCCTCGACACCCTCGTCTTCCACGCCGGCACCGCCGAAAAAGACGGCAAGATCGTCACCAACGGCGGCCGCGTCCTCGGCGTCGTCGCTAAAGCCGACGACATCCGCACCGCCGTCGACAAAGCCTACAAAGGCGTCAACGCCAT
>ENA-ORSS01002642-ORSS01002642.1-human-gut-metagenome-genome-assembly--contig:-NODE-2642-length-15750-cov-4.144441_pt1 | contig 15750 bp, 9 predicted proteins | sample MGYA00241899_ERZ509162 | MGnify/ENA primary metagenome ERZ509162 (study PRJEB26280, sample SAMEA2338641) | human gut metagenome | biome: human gut; feature: human-associated habitat; material: faeces... | reverse complement strand
ATCCGATATGCTCGCAGCAGTGTTCCGACTGATCGAAAATATCAACCGGATGACCAATGGACAGTTTGAACCGCTTCTGGAGTCATGTTCAAATGCCGCCGATACGGTTCAGGATATCGGCCGCGAAGTTGAAAGATTCGCCAATAATATGGAACTCGATGAAGAGGCACTGCATAACCTCGAACAGCGACTCTCCGAATTGCAGCACCTGAAGCGACGCTATGGGCCAAGACTTGAGGATGTTATTTCCAAATTAGACGAAGCTAAAGCAAAGCTCGACATATATAATAGAGCCGACGCCAGAAGAAAGGCTTTCGCCGAAGAGGAGAAGGCCATGTCCGCAGAACTGCTCGACCAGGCGCAGAAACTCAGTTCCAAACGGCAGGAAAATGCCGGGACTTTTGCCCAGAATGTAACCCGGATCCTGCATCGCCTCGGCCTGCCGGACGCAAAGTTCGAAATCCACTTCAACTCCAGAGAACCTGGCGAACGCGGTATAGACGAAGTCGAATTCTTCTTCTCCGCCAATAAAGGAATTGCCGTCCAGCCAATCCGCCAGATGGCTTCCAGCGGCGAACTATCCCGCGTAATGCTGGCAATTAAAGCCGCACTCGCTCAGAACGACCCAGTGCCGGTATTGATATTCGACGAAATCGACGTAAATATCGGCGGCGAAACCGCATTTGAAGTAGCAAAGACTTTGCGCGAACTCGCAGGGAAAAGACAAATCCTCTGCATTTCCCACCTGCCGCAGGTCGCCGCATACGGTTCTCACCATTTTGCCGTACAAAAACATGATGGCGACGACGGCATGACTGTTTCAGAAATCAGAGAACTTGATTTTCTTACCATTCGAATCTTCCGCTTCGCCTTTCGCTTTCTTGAAGACGATCCCTTGCGTCATCGCTTTATTAATTTCTTTATTCATAACTCAAATCTCGTAGTTCATAATTAAAACTTATAATTCGGATAAAAGTTCACGCATCGTCTTGCCAAACACAGGATGTTTCACCGACGGAGCTACTTCTGCCAACGGTTCCATTACAAACGACCGTTTGTGCATCAGAGGGTGCGGTAGCGTCAGCCGCTCCGTATGCAGGATTTGCTCATCCACCATTAACAGATCGATATCGATGATACGGTCATGATACGCACCGTCACTTTTTTCGATACGTCCCATCTCGATCTCGATCAAACGGGTAGCGTCTAATAATTCCATAGGGGAAAGTTCCGTCGTCATAACGATCACGGCGTTCAAGAAAGTGTTGTCCGATTCAAATCCCCAAGGCTCCGTCTCATACATATCAGAAAGGGCAAGAACATCTCCCACCCTTTCAGCCAACAGCGCCGCCGCTGTCACCAAATTTCCTCGTTTATTACCTACGTTCGTACCTAATCCAAGGTAAGCTGTCGCCATAGAAACCGGATTAAAGGATTAGCATAGCGTCGCCGTAAGCACCGAAACGATATTTCTCTTTCAAAGCGATATCGTAAGCGTCCATGATCAACTCATAACCACCGAAAGAAGCTGTCATCATCAATAATGTAGACAACGGCATGTGGAAATTTGTCACCATGCTGGTAGCCACGCTGAAATCATACGGAGGGAAGATAAACTTATTCGTCCAGCCCTCGAACTCTTTCAGATGACCATCCGTACTTACGGCCGTCTCGATCGCACGCATCACGGAAGTTCCGACCGCACAAACCTTGTGCCCCTCATCCTTTCCCTTGTTCACGATATCCACTACATCGGCATTTACGACCATTTGCTCAGAATCCATCTTATGCTTTGTCAAATCTTCCACGTCGATCTCACGGAAATTACCCAAGCCCGAATGCAATGTCAAGAAAGCGAACTGGCAATCCTTGATCTCCAAGCGTTTCATCAACTCACGGCTAAAATGCAATCCCGCAGCAGGAGCCACAACCGCACCTTCTTCCGCAGCAAAAATATTCTGATAACGATCCTCGTCTTCCGGTTCCACCTCACGTTCGATATACTTAGGCAGCGGAGTCTCGCCCAAGGCATACAAAGCCTTCTTAAACTCGTCGTGGTTCCCGTCATATAAGAAACGGAGCGTACGACCACGCGAAGTCGTATTATCAATTACCTCCGCGACCATGGAATCATCCTCGCCAAAGTATAACTTATTACCGATACGGATCTTACGAGCCGGATCCACCAATACGTCCCACAAACGTAAGTCCTCGTTCAGCTCGCGCAACAAGAACACCTCGATACGCGCCCCTGTTTTCTCCTTGTTACCGTACAAGCGAGCGGGGAACACTTTCGTGTTATTAAAGATAAACACGTCACCTTTTCCATAATAGTCTAGAATATCCTTGAATTCGCGATGCTCGATCTCACCTGTATCACGATGAACGACCATCAACCTCGACTCATCTCTGTTCTTCGCCGGATGTAAAGCGATTAATTCCGACGGTAAGTTAAATTTGAATTTCGAAAGCTTCATAATGCACTCTATTTATTTTTCTTCTTCTATTTTTACCACATTCTTCTCTAAGAAATCATCGATCTCCTCCGGAGACATACACATATCCAAGGTTACCTCTCCGATGCGAGTCCGTTCCAAGCCAATCAAATGAGCGCCGGAATCCAAGGCCTTCCCGATATCACGAGCCAACGCACGAATATAGGTACCTTTGCTACATACCACCCGTATCTTTATAACAGGCAAATCGCACTCCAGCAACTCCAGTTCGTCTATAACCAATGTCTTGGATTTTAGTTCAACCTCCTCTCCTTTCCGGGCTAGCTCATAAGCACGTTTACCTTCGATTTTGCAAGCGGAGAACACCGGGGGAATCTGTTGGATCGTACCCACGAATGTCTTTAAAACCTCCTCCACGAGCTCACGGGTTATATGTTCCGTGGGATACACGGCGTCTATCTCTTTCTCCAAATCGAAAGACGGGGTAGTCTCTCCCAACTTCAACGTAGCGATATATTCCTTCGTCTGATATTGAAACTCATCGATCCGCTTCGTAGCCCTTCCGGTACAAACGATCATCACACCTGTAGCCAAGGGATCCAGTGTCCCCGCATGTCCAACTTTAATCTTCTTTACCTTCAGTTTCCGACTTAGCTTATAGCGAAATTTATTAACTAGGTCAAAAGAAGTCCACGTTAGCGGTTTATTAAAATATAAAATCTCTCCAGCTATAAAATCCATTCTTTATTTCAGTAATGTACAAGCAATTGTCACCAATCCCGCGATCGCGCAATAGATAGCGAAATAAATCAGTTTCCCCTTTTTCACGATGTTGATCATCCATTTACAGGCCACGCAACCGGAAACAAAAGCGGCCACGAAACCTACCGCTAATGATAATGCGGGAATGCTCCCGGCCACATCTTCACCTTTCACCATCTTCATCACATCCAACAACGCCTCTCCCAAGATCGGAGGTATTACCATCAAGAAAGAGAACTGGGCTAGTTTCGCCTTATTATTTCCCAATAACAAACCGGTAGCGATCGTTGATCCGGAACGTGACAAACCCGGCATCACGGCGCAAGCCTGAGCCAGACCGATAATAAAAGCATCTTTCATCGAGATCGACTCTTTCTGGCGTGGTTTGGCATAATACGAAAATGCCAGCAAAGCCGCCGTCAATAGCAGCATACAACCAACGACCAATAAACCTGATCCAAAGATTTGTTCTACCGTATCTTTAAAGAATACCCCAACGATCCCGATCGGAATCATGGAAATCAAGATATTAATCACATACTTCGTCTCCGCGTTCATCTGAAATTTAAACAAACCACGGAATATCCAATCGATTTCCTTCCATAAAACCACTAACGTACTGAATACGGTCGCCACATGTACGACGATCGTAAACGCAAGATTCTCCTCTCCCTCTATACCAAACAAAGCTGAGCCAATCGCTAAATGACCGCTACTGCTCACCGGCAGATATTCGGTCAATCCCTGTACGATACCCAGTATCAAGGCCTCAAACCAACTCATTCTGTTACTTCTTTATCTTTGCTATTCTTCAAGATTCCAAAAATCATCATCACGAAACCAATAACCGTAACCACCGGAGCTACCACGATACGGCGGGCGCTGAATATATCGGGATTGAACGTATTATCCCCGGAACCTCCACCACTCATCAATATGAAACCAAGCACGATGCAGGCAACCGCTACCGCAATCAGTATAAAATTCTCTTTTCCGAAAGCAAAATCTCTTTTAGCCATCTTTCTCAACTCTTTATTATTCGTACATTAAATATAATACAACTTATCGACCCCCATCCGCAAATATTTATTCACGGCAAAAATGGTCGCGATCACGGACAAGACAATACCTAAAGCAAACACTGCCACATAAACCAATAATAATGTTTGCATATCCAATATCTGGATAAAACCTTTCAATTCATTTTGCAAATAATATAACGCTCCGGTTAGCATCAATATTGCCAAGATAGAGGCGAAAATGCCACTTACTATGTTATATTTCACAAAAGGCCTACGTATAAAGCCGGAAGTAGCCCCCACTAGCTTCATCGTATGAATTAAGAATCGTTTGGAATAAATCAACAGGCGAATCGTATTACTGATCAACACGAACGAGATAATCATCAGTACCGCAGCCAAGGTTAGCAGGATCAAGCCCAACCGCTTCATATTATTATGGACCATCTCCATCATATCCTTTCGGTAAAGCAGCTCCGAGACCGACGTATAGTTTCTAATCTTCTTCTCTATCACTTGGAGGCTATCGGGGTTGGCGTACTCCGAATGCAGTTTCACCTCAATCGAGGCCTGTAAAGGGTTAAAGCCTAAGAAGGTTTCCGGATTCTCGCCCAGTTCTTCTTCCAACTCTTTCGCGGCTTGCTCTTTCGATATATACTCGGTTGATTTTATAAAAGGAAGAGCATCCAAGCTCTTCTGCATTTTCTTTATCTCAGTTTCTTTTTGGTTATCTTTCAGCACGATGGAGAAAGATAAGTTCTCTTTCACATAAACGGAGAGTTTATTACCCAACATCCCTATCAATAGAATGAGTCCTAGCAAGAATAGTACCAAGGAGATACTAATAACAGACGTAAGCCGGGAGTTAAAGAAAGAAACAGAACTAACTTTTTTATTTTCAGCCATCAGACTCTCACTTATTAACGTTAAATAAATTAAGGAGATGCGTACAGAGAACACACCTCCCAATTTTCTTGCAAAAGAACGAATAAAATAAGTAAGCCGAAAGGGTTTTAGAATATTTAACCTCTACAACTCTAACAAAGGCCATTCGTACATATACAATATATAGATTATTTCTGATTGAATACCAAGTCCAACCCTTGACTTCTATAGAATCCGAAACGGGTATCACTTGATATAAGCGGTAGATGTTCCGTTATGGCATGCGCAATAATTACGTGGTCTGAGGGATCTTTGTGTCCCTGCGCCTCATTGATCTCCATATGCGCATACGTTTGCATATGTTCTTTTTTCAATGGCAATATTTTCACATAAAACTCCTTTTCTATGGCGACGATCATCGCTTCTGCCGACTTCCATCGTTTAGAACACAGTCCTTTATTTCGATAAGCGACAATCAGCTCACGTACGGACTCGGCACTTATATAAAGAAGGGTTTCCGGTTCTTGGATAATAGCATCTATATCCCTATTTAGATATTCGGGATCAGATGCCATATATACAAAAATATTCGTGTCAATGAGATATCGCATTTACAGTAAAAATTTAGGGTCATTTACAATCAGACTTCCCTTTAACCGCTGCATAGCTTCCCATGTCTTACTTACCTTTCTTTTTCCAGTCTTCGCCACAGTTGTTTTAGTTTTGGCATTTTCTTCCTTTTTCTTTTCTTCATTTTTTTCCATAAGGCTTTCTGTTTTAATTTTCTATGATACAAAGATAACGTTTTATTTAATTATATCAGAACAAAAACAGATAAAGTAAAGCTTATAGGATAAAAAAGAAGACCGCCGGAACTGAGTATTCCTAGCGGCCTTCCCCAACATTAAAGACTCAAGGGTTAGTTTCTTAAAATAAGGTTGTTAGCGAACGTTTACTTTCACTGTTATACGCTTGCCATTCTCGTTGATCTCTATCAGATAGATTCCTGTCGATACCGGGATGCGGGTAGTTCCGATAATTGAGTCGCCATACAGGCTAACTCCAGTCACCGCTATGATACGGATCGAGATTGGACGGGCCGGATGAATGGTTATAGCACCTCGCTCGCAATAGATTTGATGATCGTTGATGATTTGCTCGATACCTACCGTACCGGAGACAGTTACCACACAAGACGCCGTCTTGTTTCCATCATCGGTAGCCACGGTAATCTTGCAGGTACCGATTTTCAGAGCGGTAACGACACCATCCGCGTCAACAGTAGCCACCGTCTCGTCGCTGCTGCTCCAAGAGACGGTTTTCATAGTGGCGTTATTAGGGGTAACTTTCGCTTGCAAGGCAAAAGATTCACCTACGGCCAATGCCTTGGACGTGATATTCAAGGAAACTCCCGTAACAGCCACATCTGTTCCCGGAGGTGTAGAAACCGGCTTGAACTCTGCCATAATAGCCAAGGACTTATCGACTTCAATCTCTACAGGCGAAGTCATATACTTCTCTTCGCCTATTTGAATAACGGTCAATTCATAATCCGGATTGGCTTCCGCCTCAATGGTTAGCTTAGTCGCTTTCGCCACAGCGGTTCCACTCGTTATCTCGGTCTTCTCGCCCTCACCCTTCAACATATAGACTTTCAAAGAACCATTTTCCGGTTGAGCGAACGTGACAACTAACGCATCCGAACTTTTCACCGTAACCTCCGCTTCCGTAGTCGCATCCTCATAATTCGGATCATACGACGTGAAGATCACTTCCTTTTTCTGGCTATTGCCGGGTTTCAATATAGCTGACGCATCAGCCCATTCAAATTTACCGGATATGGTAGTCCCATCGGCACCTTTCGCAACACCACCGGATAATAGGGATTCCGACAAGGACTGACCTTCCGTGATCGTAGATGCGGTAGGAGCCACTACCTTTACGACCTTCGCTTTCTTTATCACTAATTTCTTGGTTGCCTCGAAAGATCGCCAGTTCTCATCCCCGGTACGTGTTACAGTCACAAGATAAGTACCTGCGTTCAATGGGGTAGCAACCGATCCATCCGTATTTGAATATTTAATATTTACATCTGTCGGATAACTACCGCTCAAAATGTCTTTCAATTCCACAAGCCTTACGGAACCATTATAAACAAACTCCAAATCTGAAGGATTCGCCGTTATTTTAGGTTTATCCACAAAATTCGGGGTGTATGTCGCATCAGCCGCCAAAGTAACCGTTATCTCTGGTTTCTTTCTATCGGCGCTTGAGACATTATCACTCCAAGAATCAAAACGCTGATTCTCGCTAGGAGCTACCGCTCGCAACTTTAAAACCGTATTCTCCGGAACTTCCGAATAATCGCTAATAACCAAGCCTCCATTCGTAACCTCCGTATTTGAGGTACTTAAAGAAAACGTTTTTACTTCACCAATCGGCATTGAATAATCTACCGATTCATAATTACTCTTGTCAAGTGGGGTAAAGCGCAGAATATTTACCTGATCCTTTGTCGGGATTCCGGTCACATTCGCACGAAGCGCCGATTTTTGTGTAGAAGGATTCCATTCCACATCCTCGAAGTCTTGAGTAAGTTTAGCATCAACCTTTTCATAATTATCCCCTCCTATAGTCGGTACTTCCAGCAATGCCATACCAGCCTTCTTGATAATCAGCTCGGCAGTTACATCCACGGCTTTAAATAAATCATCCTCGCCACGGGTAATCCGAACTTTATAAGTTCCGGCCGATTTAGGATTCTCTGTCATTTCTACCCCACTCCGGGAATATGCGACCTTAAAGTCCAAACCGGAATAGCCCGTAATTTTAACCTCGAAATTCCGGTATTGCTTATTATAGACTACCGTTTGCGTCGTCTTATCAATCAGCGAGGCCAAATCTTTCTTCTCCACATAATTAGCGGTAACAACCATAGGGCCGGAAACGGTGAATACATCTCCATCCTTGATCTCGGAAGAGTTCACCATCATATTCATAAAACGATATCCCGTTTCCGTCTCAACAGAAGCGGTCAATTGAGTCATATAAGGAACCTTAGAACCGGAAGCCACCTCTTTACCGGCCTTATCTTTCAATACGACTTTACCCGCATTAGGGATATTCAACGCCGAGGTTATTTGATATTTCACCAATTGGAAACTTGCGCTCACCGTAACATCTCCGGTCCCAACCATAAATGAGCCATCAGCCTCATTATAATTCGCGCCTTCCACTTTCACGGATGCCAGCTCATAGCCATAATCCGCATTTCCTATCACCTTCACTTTCACACCTTCAGAGATAGCCTCACCGGGAGTAACAGGCGCCTTCGTATCCACCTCGATCAGATTAACGCTACCATTCTTCAACTCCCCAACCTTGACCAAATGTTTATCCGGTTCTTTTTGCAGGAAATCGGCCGATATATCAGCGGCTTGTATCAAAGTATAAGAACCGTTATTCACCAAAGCCCCATTCACTTTCACGGACTGAACCATATAGCCCGCATCCGGAGTCGCCGTGATAGTCAATAAGGTCCCCTGTAAAAATTCAGCACCATTCTTCACCTCCACGCCATTCGCAAAGACCTTCAAGGAACCATTCATCGGATCCGTAAACGTCACGCCATAAAGAACCGGATCGAAACGGGCTACGATATCCAAGTTCGCATTCGCTTGCAACTCCCGTGTAGCCGATGTATTCCCATCACTCCAACCGGCAAACCGGTAATTCTTATCTGCGACGGCTGTCGCTTTCAAAACCGAGCCTCTCGCATATTTATCATTTGCGGTACGCCCCTCCAAGATGACAGTACCGAAATTACCGGCGGTAACATTCATAGAATAAACAGGAATTACGTTCAAGGTTATAAACGTGTCTTTAGCCGCATAGTGAACAGGATCATTCGGTTCGAATATCAAGTCGTACTTTTTCTTATCCGGAGAAGCGATCTCGTTCGGAGTTTTCCAGATAAATGATCCGGAAGAAGTTCCATCGATCAAGGTACACGCCGATAAAGCCTGTCCTTCCTCAATACGACCCGGAGTAGGTAACACCAAACTCTCCACCTCTTTTTTGCTCTCCACCACTAACGTAACCGTATCAGAGAGGCTACGGTATGTCAAGTCCTCCGCACGGCTCAAACGGGCCTTATAAGAACCCACAGCCAGCGTGGAAGGCAATGTCGTAACCCAAGCCTTACCGCTCAATTGATATTCGATCTTGATATCCCCGACAGCGCTTGTTACCGTGACCGGCTTGATGGAGCCGACCGTCTGGACAAGGTTGTTAGCCACGAACCTCACCGTATCCTTGGAGACGAACGCAAAAGTATAGCTATCGCCACTCATCAGATTAGGAGTCGTGTACGTGTAAGAGGTATTTCCATTAGCATACGTTCCCTTGATCTTCGAGATATCCACGTCCGAAGAGGCTTGCTTAATAGCCCCTAGCCTATAGTTGGCATTTGATACGATCGAGAAAATGACGGGCTTACCGTAAGCGATCTCACCACCGCTCATGATGTCCTTGTTGTTCATCTTGGCGGTAACCGTACCCTGTCCACCATCGACAGCGTAAGCCAAGGTATTGGCATTACGGATCGTAAACGTTTTAGAGGAATCTTCTAATGCGGCATACTCCATGGTCTCCGGACTAAATAAGACAATCTTATAAGCTCCGACTATCTGCGGTAACGTGGAAGTCTCCGAACCATCGGCCGCACGATATCGAACCGCTTGTCCCGCTATTTCCGGCGTAAACTTAATAACCGGCAAATTCTTCCCGGCCACGATCTCGTCTTTTGTCGCCGAAGAACCTGTTACACTCACGGAAATCGTTTTCTTCGCGGCGAAACCTACCGACAAGGTCGTAGAGGCGGTTAACGAGGCGGTCGTATAGGTATAAGAGATGGTGTTATCCTTATTAAGCGCACCTTTTGGCAAGGCTGATACCGCGGTTCCATTCACAACAATCTTATTCAATAGAAATCCGGGGTTAGCGATAATTGTAAATACGGCAGGTTGCCCGTTAATGATCTCGCTACCGCTTGCCATGTCCGTAGAGCCCATCTTGGCGGTAACCGTACCTTGTCCGGCCGTTTCCACGTTATAATTTAATACATTCGCTTTAGATACCGTGAACTTCATGTTCTCATCCTTCAAGGCGGCATATTCCGCGGTCTCGGGACTGGTCGCGACGACCGTGTAAACACCATCCGCCGCAGGAAGTTTATCGGATAAAGCTCCGGAAGCGTTCTTATATTGAACCTTCTGCCCCGCTATCGTATTGGGGGAAAATGTAATAACCGGAAGATTCTTACCAGCCAAAACCTCATCCTTCGTGGCAGATAATGGATTGGCTGTTACAGATACGGTTTTCTTCGCGGCAAATCGCACGTCAATAACCGTAGAAGCGGTCAACGCCGATGTCGTATAATCCGCGTAGGAAGTCTCATTCGTAGAAGAATTAAAAGTTCCTTTCGGCAAAGTCACCTCATTATTATCTACGGTAAGTCTACTCAACACATAACCGGGCTTGGAGGCAATCTTCAATACGGCTGGCTTATTATAAACGATCTCATCACCACTGGCGATAATGGAGCCATCCATAGAAGCGGTTACAGATCCTTGCGCCTCCTCAAACGAGTAGGAAAGCGTATGGGGCGGTTGTACCTTGAATAGAATCTCCTTGTTTATGGCGGCTTGCGTATCAGTCTCCGACTTGGTTACGACAACATAATAAAGTCCAGCCTTTTCGGGTAGCTCATCCATCAAAGCAGCAGAGCCATCCTCCCTGTATTGTACTTTATACCCCGTAATAACCGGGTCAAAAGTAACCTTGGGCAAATTCACCTTCGCCCTTATCTCATCCAAGGTGGCATACTCAGGAGAGATCGTGACCGTCACCTGCTCTTTCGCCTTGAACACCGCCTTGATTTCCGTACTACCGGTTAAAGCGGTGGAAGTATAGGAATAAGTGGTCGTATTATCATTTTGAAAAGTACCGCTCGGCAACGTGCCAATAGTAGCCGTATTCATCGTTATATCCGACAGGACATATCCGGGCTTCGCCGTGATCGTGAAAACGGGTTTACTATTATATGCCACCTTGGAACCTGTGGCTACCGTACTGATTATGGTTCCTTGATCCGTATTCGCCGAGCTATAATTCAATGTCACCTTGAACGTCGGAAGATCCGGGGCGGAACGTAAATCTGAATCTTGCGCATGTACCTGTGCCATCGCGATGACAGCAAGGAATATCGCTAATATACTCTTTTTCATGTTTATCTTTGTTTTAATCGTTATTTAACCCTTACTAATTGACCGTTCACGGCATAGATGCCCGAAGGAACCATGATCCGCTGTCCGTCCGTAACCTCGCCACGATAAGCGACCTTGCCATTCATTCTGATAACCACCACGTCCATAGGCTCCGGCGTGTGGATCACGATAGCACCACGATCGGTAGTCACGTAATAACCATCTACCGGCTCGATCGTCTGGTTACCCGTAACCACGCCATCGCCGATACGTAAAGAGCGAAGCGTACTCAATGTCTTGGCGTCTGTCAAGACAAAGCTTTGGAAAGGCTTGATCTCCGGGTTTGCCTCTTGCTCGAAAGAGGTTCCATCCGCTGTCAATATATAAGCGGATTGTTTCAAGGTAATCGTAAATGTATTCGGATTCGAGCACATCAAGAAAGTACCTGTTTCAGTTGGAGCGGCAGGTTCTTCCAAGGTCTTGAATTCAAAAGCTCCTTCGGAAGAGATCGTATAGGTATCGCCATTAGCCGCCCAAAGACCAGCCATGCCAAAAGCACTCTCATCCACCACGAACTCCGGAGTCTTGTTATCCTTCAGCCTAGCGAACCAGATACCATTATCAACATTTTGAGTACTTGGAGCCGAGATCTCCTCCTCCGTAGAGTTCTTGATCACGGCAGAGGTAAATGGCATTCCAAACGCCTTCCATCCCGTAGCAGACAAAAGTGGAGCGAAACGAAGAGACCGAGCCGTCAACTTCCCTTCCGTAGCGGTAAATACCACTTGTGCATCCTCTTCCATCATCACTGTATCTAAAGCCATAGGCACCGAGACAGTCAGTGTCGCTCCATTTAGAATATTCACCTGTCGATCTTGAAAAGATGTGGCCCACGTAGTATCACTTTTTATGTCAATGGCTACTACACATTCTTTTATAGAAAATGACTGCGCACCTTGATTCAACCAATAAACCCTTTTAAATGGATTAGCAATAGCATATGCTTTAGCTGTATTTTCCTCTATTACTAAACGACCATCCTTGCAATTAAAAATAACACCATCCGGGATAGTATAAGGCTCCCATGTGTCCACATCCGGAAAGAAATTAGGCTTTGCCGCATTTAAAGAATTAAGCGTTTCTGCCATAGTCGTATCAGGAATCAGTATTATATCTCCCGCATAGGCAATGCCTTCATGGTAATATGTACTCCCATACAATTCTCCAAAATCGATTGCTGTTACTATAGAGACCGCCGCATTCCTAAATGAACCATCCGGTTTATTAATAATCACACAAGGCTTCCCGTTTTGGTCTTGAAATTGCACATCAGTGCCTTCCACCATGATTACATTATTATATTCATCAGGATTCATACCATAACCCACTATAGTTGGGTTCTTTATGTTATCAGTAGTTGAGACAATTGTTTTTCCTTTCAATATAATCTTATTATCACAAGGAGTAGGAGTAAAACTACCATTTATTTTAATCGGAGTCATTGCCATTGTCTCTTGTTCATCAAACTTATTCCCGATATAAGAATCTTCAATCACAATCTCGTTATTGGAAGCTCCCACTGTAGAATTATTTGTTGATATCGCTATAGCCGCAAAACTATCGGAAACACCCTTATTTTTTGTCTTACCAGTTAAGGTACTCCCTCCCGAAACATGAACGTTCATATCTGAGGTCTCATACAAATAGAGAGCACCATACCCTACGATGTTCGATTTATTCTTTATTGTCAATTTTTGATCGCCGGCGTTATTAGCATAAATACAATAATGGTTATTTAGCAAGATTGTCGTACTATCTACCGTCACTGGCGTTTTTTTATGGTGAATATATACACCAAATTGATTCGAACCGTTCACCTGTCCCTCAATCTTTGTATTAACAAGAGAGACATCCGTCAGTTCTCCATCAATAAGAACTCCAGATTGTGCGTTAGCCGCCAAATTTATTGTAGTATTTTCAACACGTACAGTCCCCTTTGCCGTTGCTCCCAGAAGAATCGCATTTTGTAATGCTTCCGCAGGATTTGGGTTCTTACGATCACCATAGCCTTGTGTATTATTATTCATAATACAATTATCTATCAACAAATCCGCATTACCGGTTACCTCTATAATTGGAGTACATTTTCCAGAGGTAACTTTCGTTGGCGTATAATCGATACTCAATCCTTTTATTTTAACATCGGTAGCAGTATTATTGGCAGAGCCATTAACCAAGATCGCACCTTTTATAATAGTCTTGTCCTGCCCAGCTCCTTGAATTGTGATAGATTTATCTAATGGTAGAGTCATTGGTAAAGTATATTCTCCTTCCGGGAAAACGATACGATTTTGATCTGTCAAATCTACCTCAGAAAGTAGACCAGACATATCGCAAGCCGCATTACGTAATGAACCATCTTGGTTGAATACAGTAATCGCTGATTTCTCATCCGCGATCTGGTACTTAACCGTATTGTCGCAATTAAAAGTATTCGTTTTATAGTCCTGTATCAAAACCCCTACATTATTTTTATTCACTTTCAGTACAGAGCCCTCACCAATATTAAATGTATTACCCGTACTACGAACAGAAATAGGATATTGCAGAGCTGTACTTTCCATAAAAGCAAACAAATTAGTATTTTTTATATCAAAGGAATTGTTAATCGCATTGTCTTCTTCATCTTTATTTAATACAATCGTAGCAAAATCATTTGATCCTTTAAGTTGATAGTTATGAGACTCCAATGTTGAATTAGCTATCTTAAACTTATTATTAGATGACCAAATATTGAGTGCCGCCCATGAATCTATTTTTGAATCTACAATTGAAATCGAAAGATTATCATTTAGCGCTGTTACATTTATTGCATAATAAAATCCTTTGATAGTACTATTATTTTTCATTTCTATGGACGATCCATTCATATTTGAGAAACTTATTCCTCTACTATAAGTACCATTCTTCGGATATACCGCAGAAAGAATATGAGAATTATCCAATACAATAGTATTTTTCACCTTAGTCGTATTTCCAAACGAAGAGAACCCTCGATTGTAAGACCCTTCTAAATAAATACAAGAATTCGTAAGAGATACATTCACATTATCACAAATACTATTAGAATCATAGCTTTTTCCCAGATTAACAATGCCCATAGAACTTTTACCCCAACCATCACCACTACCTGCTGTTAGTTGATGAAGATGGACCCCAGACAAATTCAAATTCACATTCTTAGACATCACATTAATAAGGCCTTGGCTTAATGTTGTAGCTTTTGTAATCTGTAAATTCCGCAAATTGACATTGATTACGCTCTCTTCCTCATCCCGTTGAATATCTAGCTGCCCTTCTATAATACAATTTGTCGAATCACTGCCAATAATTGTAATAGACTTTGGAATAACAATAGGTGAAACTTGGGGATAAATTCCCTCTGCCACACGAATGGTAGCCCCATCTGCGGCTTTTTCAATCGCTTTCGCAATTGTAGCCAAAGGAGCTTCCACACCACCTCCGTTACCATCAGAACCCGAAGTGCTGACATACAAATCCGTCTGTCCCCACCCCACACTCGTTGCCACCATAAACACGGCGAACAAGAAAAGTAGTCTTCTTTTCATACGATTAATTTTTATAAGTTAGTAATATTCAATTATTTAAAACATTTACCCTATATTCATAAACTCTGTAGTTTCCAGCACATCAGTCTTCTCATAATCATCATTTACAAGCAGTTATGCGAAATCATCGGTTATAAAACGACTAGTCTAAACGATCATTTTATTCTGGCGTTTTATTGAATTCAACACATAAGCGTCCATATTTACGTTTATGCGTTGATAATCAATTTTTAAAAGTTTCTCTGGATTTTGTTTTATTCAAAAATATAGCCTATCTTTAACGCCTAGAATAAACGATCGTTTAGACTAGGCGTTTTTATCTATTACAGAATACTTATAGATCAAAGATTTTTACGTAAAAAATTTTTCTACTCTAAAAACTTCATATCATCACAAGCTATAAGATTCTCTTCTTAAAGCATGTGGAATAGCATAACTAACCAAATATCAGACTGCAACTATACATAATTGAGATAAAAGGAATTCTACAATATTGATTTTATGAAAACATCTACAATATCTACCACTACGCCATGTATGCTTTATAAATCAAAGCATTACATATAGGTTGTAGATAGCCTGACATCTACAATTATCATTCAACATCTACCACTTATACTTGACATTGATACTTTTTCTTTGCATTGGATAAGAAAACGTGTTATTTTTGAAAGACATTTTGTCTTATGCTGATATAGGTAGACACATTCAATAACAATAAAATGTGTAATTA
>ENA-ORSS01002641-ORSS01002641.1-human-gut-metagenome-genome-assembly--contig:-NODE-2641-length-15750-cov-6.522396_pt1 | contig 15750 bp, 14 predicted proteins | sample MGYA00241899_ERZ509162 | MGnify/ENA primary metagenome ERZ509162 (study PRJEB26280, sample SAMEA2338641) | human gut metagenome | biome: human gut; feature: human-associated habitat; material: faeces... | reverse complement strand
GACCCTCTGCTTGTAAGGCAGATGCTCTCCCAGCTGAGCTAAGATCCCATATTCAGTTATGGGCTTTCTCAACCCGCTTGCCTATTATATTATTAACAGACCACAAATGTCAATACTTTTTTTAATTTTTTTAAAATTAATTGTCATACAGTGTCAGCTTACTATATCCGTAATCGACTCAACGTCCCATATTAACGTGTTTGTAACCCCATCAGAATCCTTGACACTGATGCATACAGCCTTGAGTTCTCTCATATAACTGACGTTCTCAACCGTATATCCCTTTGGAATTACATCATGATTTTCCATTATACCGGCAGATACATTGTAAAACTTTATCTCAGACCCATTATCGCCCCCGGCAATCGTAAATATGTTCGGTCCGTCCGGGTATATATACATGTTCCCAAGTTCCGCTTCATTCTCAAGCGTAAATTTAACAAAGGTCCGCGGTTTTAACTCATCATATACGCATACCGCCCTTGCATAACTATCACTCGTATAAATATATAATCCGTCTTCGTAGTATAAATCCTTATCGTAGCCGCTGAGACTTTCTATCTCCTGCATCTCGATGCTTAATTTGGCATACCCGTTGGATATCGGCGTTGAAGCTTTTATTATAAGGGTCGAATCATCGGATCCCATGCTCACAAGTTCAATTGAATCCAGACTCTCACCGGCATCATATGCCACGGCCGACTGTCCGGTCTCTGTTATATATTGGTATACACGGACATCCTTGTCAAGCGTATAGTAAATTCTGTTCCCGCTGTCGGTTACAAGCATGTCTTCCGGTGTAAAATCCAGTTCATATGCCGTGTATTTGGAGCCTTTTATGTTAAGCTGCAGATAAAGTCTGTTATCCTTATCATATACATATGGAACACCGCTTTCCGTAGTGGCCACATATGAACTCCCGGACAGATTTTCCGTTATATTGATGGTTTTGTATACCTCAGCGCTTGACAAATCATATGTCACTACTTCACGGCTGTCCTCACCGATATAAAGTGCCATGATATATTTATTTCCGAATCCATACACGGAATCCGGTGATATACCATTCTTATAAAGCATTTCGCTCACATTATACAAAGCCGTACTTTCTCCTACAGGTTCGCCCTTGATAACCTTGTCAAAAATAGTATTTTCCTGTTTGGTTTCTTCCTGCGGCTTATTGGTTGTGCTTTTTACGGCAGTGCATCCCGTAAGTACCGTAATTGCAATACATCCTGTAAGTGCCAACGCTTTCCGTACTGATTTCACCTGCAACACCTCCGTGTCTACTTCAATCTAAATGTTCTGTATCCTATCTGACCGACCAAGCTTACACCTGCCGCCATAACAACTGCAAGTGCCAGTCCTACACCCAGTGTAAAAAATAATGCTGTGGAATTAATATATATGAACAGACTGCTGCACACATACATGATTATGTTGATTATAACATATCTGTTCCGGCCCTTTACGGCATCTTTTGTATATGGCTGTATCGCATAATATAGTGTAAGCTGGAGCACCGTAAAAAGACATGACAGCATCAATATTCCAACGCACACAGGAATAACGGTTCCTGCCTTCGATTTGGAGACAATTCCGGTCACGGCATATACCACCGTCAGCACTGCCGCCGGTACAATGTCTATTATGAGCATATATCTGAGCCTTATGAAATAATTCTCAAGGATATCATTACGGTTATTATATCCTTCCTTCTTAAGGAGTTCGCAGTCACACTGGTAAAAAAATGAACGGCAGATGCTCATACTGTTTGAAAATACACACATAACAAATACCATCACAGGCATTGAATATGATATGATTTTTGACACTTCTTCCGCATGTCCGTTGAATGATGCGATAAGTGCTGCTGCCAGTGCGATTATCGAAAGCGCGATTTTGAACCGCATATTGGATGCTATGCCTGACTTATTTCGTTTAAAAAATTCACGGTTAATTTCCGAATATGCCTGTGCATTGCACTCACTGACATCTTCTGCCATGAATGCGGGTTCTTCCTCAAGCACCGCCGCATCATCTTCAGCCCCATCATCAAGGCTGCTTTTCTTAAAAAGCCTTGCAGCCGCTTTCGGATATCCGCTATAATTCCATACATAATATATAAAGACCGCAATCATCAGCAGAATGACCATCAGCCATATCGTATTGAATACAAGGTCATATGCCCCGGGAACATATCCGCGCAGATATGGTATAAAATATGCCACGAAAAGAGACAAGAGCATTACCGCAATATTACCTTTTCTGTGCATGGAAAACGGTTTGGCAGTTGCCTTGAACATCATTATATTAAAGGCTTCTCCCGCATATCTCGAACCAACGATTACGATTGTCAGGTAAAGCGCTTTGGCCACATTCATGCCAAACACGGAAAATACGAGCCAGAATGAAATAAATTCCGTTATATTTTTACGCAGGATCACCATTCTGAAATAATCTGCAGGATTACATCTGACTTCGCGCAGCATAACATACGCCTCTTCGTCTGTCTCGAATATAACCGAATTATTAACAGAGCCGCAAAAACATATCATAACCATAGAGAAATAAACAAATGAATTCTCCAGTCCGTATCCTATATTGCCGGTTGCACTTAACCTTGACAGCACATACATCGGCCCAAGCATGGCAGCTGCCACAAATACGGCTTTCTTGATTATTTCCCATATTATCCTGCATGCAATGCCTATTATTCCGAACGCGCGCGCCGAATCCGAATGTATCTTCCGGCCCACAAACGGAATATGTTTTAATATATATGCCACCCTGTTGGCATCTGTCATATATGAAATATATCCGCATTGAAATATTTTCTTAACCATATTATTACCGTTTCTCCTGTATTAATCCGCCTGTAAGGATTCCGTCTTTAAGCCATACAAGTTCATCAACAAGTGTGTCTAATTTCTTATAATTATCAGATGAAATAATTATGATATGTTTATCCTTCATTCTGGCAATAAAATCTTTCAGAGTATTATACATCTTACCGTCAAGATTCGGCTCGTCAATAAGAACCACCACCGGTTCCGTGATAAGAATACTTATAAACTGAAGTCTTTGTTTCTCATCATCCGAAAAACTGCCTATATATTCGTCCGTCCTGCCACGGCTTATTCCCGCAATCTCCAGATATTTGGCGGCATTGTGTTCCTGTGGGGCATGCATTGATATCATATATTCAACATACTGCCTTGCTGTAAGCATCTCAGGAAGCACCGGTTTATCATATACCAGTCCGAAATCCATATAATCTATCTTATAATATCCATTACCGGTGTCAAGCCTTATAAAACCGCCATCAGGCGCACATTCCGTACACAGGCATTTAAGAAGTGTCGTTCTTCCCGAGCCTCTGCTTCCTGTTATGCCATATACAACCCCGCTCTCAAAATCATAACCGGCGCGGTCAATTACGGTAATGTCATCAAATTTTTTTCTTAAATCCCTAACTATCAGGCGCACAATTAGTCCTCCGATATAAATTAATGTTTATCGCGTGACATTTTGTATTTTAATGTTGTAATGTCACTTCCTCGTGTGCTATAATTCCCACATACTATCCAGATATTTTGCAGGAGTTGTTTATTATGAAAAACTTTTTCAAAAAATGGTGGCACGGTCTGTTCGGCCTGTATTTATTCATATACCTGCCATGCTTTTCCTACCTTGAGAAGACTGTAACAGCTGAATATCATCTGATACATTGTCCTCTTGACGATATTATCCCATTTTGTGAATATTTTATTATACCATATTACTTCTGGTTTATATTTATCGCAACGGCTTGCGCTTATTTTTTTCTCCGCTCACAGAGCGAAGCTGTCAGAATGTACTCTTACCTTATAATAGGAATGAGCATTGCCGTTGCTATATACTTCATATTTCCGAACGGTCTCGGCAATCTGCGCCCGGCTGAATTTCCGCGTGAGAACGCATGCACAAAGCTTGTCAGGTTCTTATACAAGGCCGATACTTCAACAAATGTTCTTCCGAGCCTGCATGTATATAATACTCTCGTTGTGCTTGTTGCGGTATTCCATTCAAAGACATTTGGCAGATATCATACCGCTGTCAAGGTAATAACGTCGGTAATCGGAGCACTCATATGTGCTTCAACGCTTTTCCTTAAACAGCATTCCGTGTATGATGTAATCGCTGCAGTCATTATGGCAGGTGCACTTTATCCGCTCATCTACCGTTCAAAGCTGTTTGCCAGACTTAATTAAAACCAAATATCTTCTGGACGATGCGGTAACCTGCCACGGAGATTTTCCTGCCAACCTTACCCGGCCAGTTCATCCAGATACCGAGAATTGAGAACCTGATATGTCTGTAAGCTGAAGGTTCTTTCTCTTTAAGCAGCGCCCAGAGTGCTGCTTTTTTATTTATATTTTCTTCATCATTTGATAAAATTGCCATTATCGATGATACCGTCATAATTATTGACAGGTAATTTCTCATATAGACACGGCACTTCTTATTGTGGATTGATTCGGAATCATAGCAGTCAATCATCATCCTGTTGACAAGAAGCTGCTGGTCGATTCTCTTGATCATCACATCCTCATTTACGGACTGGTCGTTTCTTCCTATAAAATACCAATAAAAATTGACATCCACATAATACATTATTTTGACCGACGGAAGCGGCTGGAATACAAAGAGATTATCCACATAAAAAGTGTGTTTAGGGAGATTCAGTCCACATTCCCTTAACAATTCCGTCCTGTAAATTACCGAATGCATCAATATGTATTGCGTATTTTTGAAATGCCCTATGTCATCCCATGTAAAATATGTATCTGTCGGAAGAACTGTCGTGTAACGCATTACTTTCTTACGCTTGGTGTTCTGCTTATCATATACATAGTTGGATATGAGCATATCAAGTCTGTGGCCTTCAAGTACGGACTTACGCATCACATTTAGAAGCTTCATATAGGCTTCTTTTCCGACTCTGTCATCGCTGTCAACAACCTTAAAAAATACTCCGGTTGCATTCTTAAGTCCTTCCATAACAGCATCACCGTGTCCGCCGTTGACTTTGTGCACGGCCTTACATATTCCGGGATATTCTGCGGCATACCGGTCTGCTATCTCTGCCGTCTTATCGCCCGACCCGTCATCCACAATAATTATCTCAACTTCATCCCCTCCCGGGAGAAGTGAATCAATGCAGCGATGCATATACGCTTCCGAATTATAACATGGTACTGCAACTGACAAAATTTTTCTCATAATAACCTCACCTTGAACCATCCGTTCCATCTGCGGCAACGGGTTTTCTTATTACTTTACGGTCTATCAGCCATAAAATAAGGAATGTTACGGCAAGTTCTGCCACAACAAGCAACATATATCCTCCGGTAGTAAGTCCTATCCCTTCTTCCGGCATGACGTTGGTAATTATTACCGATATCAGATTGGCTCCGGCATGAAATATAACCGGTGCTACTATCGTCTTGAATTTCTCATAAACAAATGCAAGCAGCAGTCCTATTATAAATGCATATAAGAACTGTACCGCATTGCCATGCAGTGCTCCGAACACCAGTGCCGACACTAACGCCGCCGGAACAAATTTCATACGTTCCCTTAATCTGTTATAGATAAGTCCGCGGAATAAAAATTCTTCCACAATCGGAGCAGCAACTGCTGTCGATATGATCTGGACAGCTATACCGCCCGAATATATCATTTCTGACACATTGTCATACGTCCCGAAAAAGTCCACATTCCAGTCAACTCCGAAAAAAGACCTTCCAACAACCTGTATAAATCCCTGTACTGCCATGAGTACCATCGGTACAACATGATTAAATCCCATTGCAGCGAAAAATCCCACCACCGGCAGCAGAAGGAACCATTTCGGGCTCAGCTTCTCATATTTTGTATAACTTCCGTTTATCATGCTGCGTCCTTTATCCCGGCGCATAAACATAATATATAGCGGTATCAGCACGGCGCTTCTGGCAATCGTAATATACATGCTGATATTGTAAGTATAATTCGTAAGTTCTTCCTCAAGGGCATTCACATCCATAAGTGACATTCCTCTTGAAGCAGCTATTCTGAACATATGAATGTACAGAGCGGCCATCTCTATTGCCATCTCTACTCCGACAAAAATCAGAATCGGATATACAAGTCTCCATACAAACGTTCCCACATTCTCTTTCTTAGGCAAAACAAACCTCCCTGTTGTATTCTATCCGGTTCTTTTATGCCTCAAGCACCGGACCAAGATTAATATCAACATCATCCGCAGCTTTGATGCCGTTATCTGCTGCATTGGCAAGTGCCGGCATGATCGGAAGTCTCGCAAGAACCGGCGTATTGATTTCCTCAGACAGTTCTTCTATCCCGCTCTCGCCGAATATCTTATGTCTGGCGTTACAGTCCGGGCACACAAAATAGCTGTAATTCTCAACCAGTCCGAGTACCTTGATATTCATCTGTTCTGCCATATTATATGCTTTCATGACAATCATACGCACAAGATCCTGCGGAGATGTTACAATCACAATTCCGTCCACAGGTATCGACTGATATATCGTAAGCGGTATATCACCTGTTCCCGGAGGCATATCTATAAGGAGATAATCCAGATCTCCCCAATTCACTTCGCTCCAGAACTGCTTAATAACGCCGGCAAGCACCGGTCCTCTTAATATGACTGTCGACTCTTCCGTCTCTAACAGAAGATTCATGGAAACTATCTTGATTCCTTCTTCGGAAACCGCAGGTTCCATTCCCATAGATGTTCCGTACATCTGTCCCTTAATTCCGAACATTTTCGGTATCGACGGTCCGGTCAGATCGGCATCCATTATGCCTACACGCTTTCCTTCCGCCACAAGCTTCCTGGCAATAAGCGATGTCACGGTGGATTTGCCGACTCCGCCTTTACCGCTTACAATACCTATAACCTTGCCTATGTGGCTGTATTCATTCAATTTCTCCTTGGGAATAACATTACAGCCACCCTTAGAAGAACATCCTTCACAATTTCCGTTGCATTCTGCTGCCATTCTGACATTACCTCCAAAAATCACTACATTACTTTCAATTATACCCCCAGCTTACCTATTGTGCAAGAACAAAACATCACATTAAAAATACCGTAGTTTAATAAAGGCTGCCAATGCCCCGCGGTTTATGACAGCCTGAATGTTTTAGTAGTTTTCTTCGTGTACTTCAAAGTAACTCTGCGGATGATTGCATACCGGACACACATCCGGTGCTTTGGTTCCGACCACGATATGTCCGCAGTTGCGGCACTCCCATACTTTGACCTCACACTTTTCAAACACCTGTGCGGTCTCAATGTTTTTAAGGAGCGCACGGTATCTTTCCTCATGGTGCTTCTCAATTTCTCCTACAGCACGGAATTTGGCTGCAAGTTCAGGGAATCCCTCTTTCTCCGCAGTCTGTGCAAATCCCTCGTACATATCGGTCCATTCATAATTCTCTCCGTCAGCGGCAGCCGCAAGATTAGTCTTGGTATCGCCTATTCCTGCAAGCTCTTTGAACCACATCTTGGCATGCTCCTTCTCATTGTCCGCTGTTTTAAGAAAGATGGATGCCATCTGCTCGTAGCCTTCTTTTTTCGCTACAGATGCAAAATATGTGTATTTGTTTCTCGCCTGCGACTCTCCGGCGAATGCCTCCTGTAAATTTTTCTCCGTCTGCGTTCCGCTGTATTTGTTAGATGCCATTTTGTTTTCCTCCCGAAAATCTATGATGACACTATTTTACCATGTATTCCCGGTAAATTCTATTTTTTTATAATCAAATTAAAAACCGGCCTTTGCCGTCAGATTTTTGTTTCTGACTTTTAAGGCCGGAAGAAAACATAATATTATTATTTATTATACGTTCTTTTTACTGTGTCTTACAATAACCACGCTGCCTGTTGCTCCTGCAGCAGCGATGAGCAGAATTCCCAGCGCCGTAAAACTGCTGGTATCTCCCGTATCCGGAAATCCTGGTTTTCCGGTATCCGATGAGCCGGGCTTTTTATCATCCGGAAGTTCCGGCTTTTTGTCGTCCGGGTTATAATTGCATGAAAGATATGAAATTGTCAGAACACCGGTATCTGTTCCATCCATGAAGTGGAACACCGGTCTGAGACCGTTGACCGTGTATTCAGGTCCGGCTATGGCAAATCCTTCGTTATTGCGGGTTACATCCATTTCCGCCGGAGGATTTACAAGAGTAACTGCCGGTTTGTCTGTTCCGTTAAACACAATCTGAGCCGAAATATTTCCATATCCGTCATCTGCACCTACCCACAAAATACCTTCATAGGAATCATAGTCAAGAGCCATTGCACCGCCGATTCCCGGGTCAATCTCCGAGATTACTTCTGCGTTGCCGTCTTTGTTAAGAATAAATGCATATACATGTCCGTTTGCCTCGAGTGCTACGAAAAATACACCTGCTTCTGAATCCGGATAGTCCGATGCCCGGTAGAGCCCGTTCTTATTAGTATCATATAATTTACCTTCAAGTTCGTTATCCGGCACCCATTCAACGGCTTCAATTCCTGAATTTGCTGGAACATCAGGAAGCAGTCGCGTAATGTCCCACTCGCTTGATGCAACTACGGTCGGGCTGTTTTCCCATGGATTGAACTTAAGTATTACATTACAATTTACATTTTTGTTATTATTGTCACGCTCAACTGCGGCATAAGCATTGCCTGCATCATCAACGGTAATTCCTTCCGCGTCCGGGTTGGATTCCTCCGGATTGGCTGCATCTGCCATAAATGCAAGATTCTTACCGGCTTTCGTAAATCCCTCGGAATAATCCATTGTACCGTCTTTGTTAACGTCAAGCACCCAGAATGTGCCTTTCTTGTTATTAATACAATAGAGTTTTCCGTTATAGAAATCCAGTCCCGATGAATCTGACTGGAACATGCTTATTCCGTCATCATATGTTATGACTTTATCGCTGCCCGGCCATGCAATCGCATTAGGATATGAAGGCTTATCCGGCTCTGTCATAACATTTCCGGTTCCTTTTGTGGAATTTGCCACATCCGTAAAAGCACCTGTTCCGTCCGGAATACGTGCATACACGCCTGCGGCATGTGTACTCCAGGAATATTTTTTCCACGAGTCTGCCGGTTTCATCAAACAGATTGACTTCGTCCGGAGCGCCAAGTCCAAAATCAAAATTCACATACTGGTCGAACACATAATGGCCACCCGGCGCAAGGATTGTTCCCTGTGCAAGAGGCGTTGTTTTATTTGATGCAAGTCTTCCGGTATTAGCATCTGTGATATACCATCCGCTTATATCAACCGGTTTTGTTCCTTTATTATAGATTTCAACCCAGTCCGTTGCGTCGCCATTGGATTCAATTTCATTGATGACAATATCTTCCCTTGCTCCTGTATCCCGGCTGCTTTCGCGTACATTTATGGTTACATTGACATTTCCCGTGATTTTGGTAAGGCGGTAGATTCCTTCCACTCCCGTGTCAGATGCACCCTTAAGATTCTTATAATTCGCATCCGCCGTTACTGATTCAATTTCGTATCCGCTGTCAACATTAACCCTGAAATTAACCTGTCCGTTACCGGATACATCGATTTCCCCGTCCGAACGGGCTTCCGTCGTCTGTGCTCCTATGACATCCGGGTTTATTGTGTAGTCCCTACCATAAAATACATCAACCGTGGTATGTCCATTTGTTATAAACGATACCTGATATGTCTCATTCTGAGTCACAATACCGTTTCCCTGATAAGTTCCCTGCTTAACATTCTCTGTTGCAAAAGCCGGCATGCCCTGACCCAGAACAAGAGTCAGCCCAAGCGCCAGCGCACCAATACATTTCCATTTTCTTTTCATATTATTTTCCTTTCAGATTATATTGTCATGTACGACTATACAGAAGGAATGTAAAAAGCAAATGCAGCAGAATGTAAAAGCAGGGGAAAATATATCTAAGCTCTTTTTCTTGCGGTCAGCACCAAACCAGTTGTTAATAACATTTCCCTGGCAGGTGAATACGTTTCCTTCTCCGTTCATCAATGCGTGCCATATTATACATTTTTCTCGGCATTTGCATTTTCATATGTTATAATTTAACCAGGTTACAGCCGCGATATGCAGGCAAAAATTCAGGAGGACACAATATGAATAAACTTAAGCGATTTATGGCAGCTTCCATGGCATCATTAATGGCCCTGGCATCAGCAGCCGTCTCAATTCCCGCAGCAACCGAAGATCCAGTGATTAATACAATCCGACAAGTAGATACCAGTTATACCGTGGCTTGTGAAGACACCGACAGTCAATATAATTATGACGGATTTCTGGGCTGCAAGTGTACCGAAGGTGCCTCAGAGTTCAGAGTATGGGCTCCGGTGGCTACCAATATAAAAGTCAATATCTATACCAAAGGAACGGATGATGAAGTAGGTGCCAGTAAAGTTGGCTCTTACGGTCTTGAAAAGATGCTTGTTAACGGTGAATGGAATGGTATATGGACTATAACACTTATCGGAAACTTTACAGATTATTATTATACATATACCATCACAACTTATAACATAACAAATTCTTACAAATCATACAATACTTATGAAACCCCTGATTTATATGCCGTGGCTGCAGGCAAGGACGGAAAGCGCAGTCTGATAACGGACCTTAAAGATACGGATCCGAACGGCTGGGATTCAGACAATCATGTTTATGTGCAGAATCCTGCCGAGTCCATCGCGTATGAACTTGATATCAAGGACTTTACCTCTGATCCTTCATCCGGTATACCGAATGATCTTATGGGCAAATTCCTCTCCTTTACCAAATCAAGCACACTTAATGATAGTGCGGATATTTCGACATGCACTAATTACCTTGCACGTCTTGGCGTTACAACTGCACAGATCAAGCCTTTTTACAGCAATATGGGATTCATGATGCCGGATAGCAGCTACTCAACGAATGAAAATAATGCCCTTAAGACAGTCAGTGAATGCAAAAGTATGATTCAGGCACTTCATAAAGCCGGCCTTTCGGTTGTTATGGATATGGACATAACATCCGTTTCGGAAGATTTTCCGTTTCAGAAAACCGTACCTGATTATTATCTTAGAATAAAAACAAACGGTGATAAATCCAACGGCTCCGGCAATGGCAACGACTGCGCAACCGAGCGTCTGATGTTCCGCCATTACATCATCAATACGCTTACCCAGTGGGTTAACGAATATCATGTGGACGGTTTTCATTTTGAGAACGGTGGTCTCATTGATAAAGAATTTTTAAATGAAATACGTGAAGAACTCAATAAAATATCGCCTGCCATCAGTATATCATGCGATACTGTACTTCCTTATCCGGACGATACGACGATCTGCAACAACACCTGCCGCGGCACCAGACTCCGCCTTGTATCACTTGCCAATGCCAAGACCGCAGAAGAGGGAATTTCATTCTATAACAGCACATACAGCAACAAGATCATGACTTACATAAACGGCGGCACAAATATGTCAAACGCTATTCAGACAGGCATTCTCGCTGACAAGGACAATAAGCTGACAAGTCCGGCCCAGTGCACGAACTACCTGCATGACAACAGCGGACTTTCTCTTTACGACCGCATTACCGATTCCCTCGGAATCGCACGCGGCACCAGGGACGATAACGCCATTGCACTAATCAAGCTTGCAGCTTCGATGGAATATACTTCAATGGGAAGCATCGTTATCCGTTCCGGTGATGAGATGGGTTACAGTTCCTCACAGTCATCAGCCATCAACTGGAATAACCTTATAACATATTCCGACCTTCATGCATACTACAGCAACCTGATACAGCTTAGAAAGACAATAAGCAAATTAACCTCGGGTTCAACATCAAGCTACAGTGATTTTGTTTTCGACACAACCTCAACAGACCAGATAGCTTATGTCATCAATAATGACGGAAACAATCAGTGGAATAAAATTGCCGTTATGCACAACAATTCGGACAGTAACAAATGGATGACACTCCCGGATACTTCAACCAACAAATGGGTAATCGTTGCCAACGACGAATCTGCAGGCTTTGAAACCCTCAAAATCGTTTCCGGCAATTCATTTTCCGTTCCTGCACATTCGTCCATTATAGCAGTAGACGCGGAGTCATATTGCAATACCGATGTTGTTCCCGATATGCACAATGTCATCATTAAATATGTGGACGAAGAAGGCAATGAAATCAAAACCGCAGATGTCCTCCGCGGAAGAGCTTCATACAGTTACAACTACACTTCAATCCTATCCGCTATCAAGAACTACACCCTGATCAGCATAGACGGTGAAACAAGCGGTGTGTACAATGACACCGAGAAGGTTATAACATGCCACTATCAGAATGCGTTTTACGGCGTCGAAGAAGGCGGCGTATATTGTTCATCCGTCCGCTTCAAAGTCCTCAACCCGGATGATGTAATCTCCGTAGACTATGGTGACGGAATAACTGCCACTTACTTAACCTGCGACAAAGACGGTTACTATACAGTCACTCCTCTTATCACCAAGGAACCGATTGAAATCTCCGTACTTTACAAGGACAACTCTTACGCAAGCGTACATATCATCGTAAACGATGACCACACACCGGCCGCTGATGACGATGACTGCACAACACCTATACATTGCTCAGTATGCGGCGAAATCCTGACACCTGCCAAAAACCACGTTATGTCCAACTGGGAAATAGCAGCAGACGGTTCGCACACACGCCACTGCACCAACCCAGGCTGCTCTTACAGCGAGTCCATCAGCCACAGCCTCACCCACGTTGCAGCCAAAGCCGCTACGACCAAATCGGAGGGCAACATCGAATACTGGCACTGCAGCATCTGTGGCAAATATTTCTCAGACGCAAATGCCGCAAATGAGATAACCGCTGCCCAGACGATCACAGCACGTCTTCAGGATGATGACGACAACAAGCCATCCGGCGACAAACCTGGTCAGGATAAGCCATCCACAGATAAACCTTCCACGGACAAACCTTCCACGGATAAGCCGTCCACGGATAAACCGTCCACGGATAAGCCGTCCACGGACAAACCTTCCACGGATAAGCCGTCCACGGACAAACCTTCCACGGATAAGCCGTCCACGGATGTTCCGCCTGCTACCGGCTGCCATACCGATATCGCATTACTCGTTGTAATGCTCATGGTATCCGCTCTCGCAGCTACTACTGCCGGAACTGTATGCAGAAAGAAAAGAGCTTAAGCAGAGATAAAAATGTAAATAAAAGGGGTGTTATATATGAAAAACCGTCAGGCGCATGCCTGACGGCGGGGGGGAGTAAGACCCAGGGTACTAATTGTTAATATCAGAAGGTGCTTGTTCTCTCAAACGTGCTTATAAATTTCATCTATGCACTTAATTTTACCATGTTTTAACAAGACATCTACCATAATTCCAATTCTGTCCGATTCCAGTCTATTCATTAAGCTTTCTTCTTCCGTAATAATTCTCTTCATAGGCTTTCCATCATTATAAGAAAACTCACTCTGTATATTCTCCAACATTCCTATCGTTTTGTACTCTTTTCTCAAACTTTCATCTACTCCATACAGATTAAAAGGTGTTTGAATTCCACAGAGAATCGTGTCTAAGACATACAAATCCTCTGCTGCTTTCACATTATCTTTATTACTTTTTTCTTTAATTAATTTATATGCTGAATTAATTAACGCTTTTTCATATGCAACTATATATGCCATACTATTACCATCCTTTATAAATGCACCAATCTGTTGTATTTTATATAAAAACCTTGTCTCTCATATTAATATTTCCACTCTTTTCTTTTATCAATATATAACATAATCAATGTAAAAATGGTTATAACATTAACCGCATCTCCCTGATGTCCTGCGAATAACCATTCTGGAACAAATGTTGCGATTAGAAACAATATGATTAAACACACTAATTGAAATTTCCAGACTGTTTTCTTTTGATATTCCAAATCATATCTTAAACTATTTTTTTGTTCTTCTTGATATTGTTTTATATCATTATTCTTTTCTTCTATATACTTGGAAATATCATCTTTAGTTAAATAATCATATGTATTATCTGTTTGTCTTTCGTTTACTTTTCTTTCTATTTTAGAAATTCCAACATGATTCATAACTTTTAGTATGATTATGTTCGTAATATCCATCTCTACTTTAAATAGACATAATATCAAAAATAATTCCAACGGATACTTAATTACATTATATTTGTAGTGTTCTTTTACAAAACAAATTATAAATTCAGTTACTTTTCGCGCAATTAAAATATCAAAATAGGACAATGCTATAATAACAAACAAGTCAATAATCAAAATAATAAGCCAGTTTTGCAAATTATCTAACTTTTTAGCTCTATAACATATAATCATTTGAATAATTTTCAAAAAAATTATTATAGGAATACAAACCGCTGCACATATAATCAAAAGAAACTTATACATGATTATTATAATACATGCAAACGATTTTGATATTTTCTTTTCACTATAGATATAAAAATATGAAGCTAATGACAATACCGCCAAAAAATCAAATGTAATTATTAAATATCTAAAAATAACTCCATCAACCACTCCACCAGAAATCTTTTTAGATATAAAAAAAAAGCAGCTTAATATAGCAAAAATCAAAGTCATCCGTCGCAAACCCTTTTTGTTGAAATTACTTTTTTGGCTTTGATATAAATTGCTTATTTTTTCGTTTAATGTTTTTCCTTTATTCCAGATGCGTAACAAAAACTTTATTATTTTTGGCATATACATTGCACCTCCATACTCTACTTTTCTGCCACTTCCTAGCAAATATTACATCAATAATCATATTAAAATCATTAAATCTAATTATGAGTCATTTGATATTTCCATATGTGTTGGTTTGTATGTGTATTTTACATCTAATATAATTTAATTTTTCCATATACATTCCGGTCACATTTTTCTATGCAATTTCCACATCATCAAAATATCTCATCTAAATTAAATAACACACTGCAATCCAATGTTAAATTACAGATTCACCTGATCATGTTTTGTATAAAACGCCTATATATTCAATGATATATATTTTTATTCATCAATACCATACTTATTCATCGCAAGTTTCGACATATTATGACATTCACTTGTTGCATATGCATATTTTGTTTACCCAATCAGTTTTATTTTCATTAATATCTGTGCACCCATTAATGCAACATTAATACCTGAATCACGATAAAGGAAAAAACTTTATAAATTACTCGATTAAGACATTTATAAAGCTCTGTTATGTGCTCAAAATTATCGCTGGATTATTCAGTTTGAATTAGTTCTTCCAAAACTATTATGAATTTCCAATTGGTATTATCTCTGCAGGATCACCATATGTGTATATGCATCAGATATATCGTATTCCAAAGTATTTAACAAATGACTATGTCATTACATGTATTCTCTATAATAACAATAACAACTTTGCCTGTTCTTCCTCGAACTTTTCATCAGACAACAAACCCGCCTCTTTCATTATTTTCAGTTTTTCCACTTTAATTTTAAACTCTTCCACTGATAACGATTTCTTTTCAGCAATTATACCATCCTCTCGTTCCGTGAGGGATTTCATACAAACGGCATTTGAGGGTGCGGACAAAATTCTGGACTACTATAGGGCTTCGAAAGGAGCCTTTTTAT
>ENA-ORSS01002638-ORSS01002638.1-human-gut-metagenome-genome-assembly--contig:-NODE-2638-length-15770-cov-2.992619_pt1 | contig 15770 bp, 12 predicted proteins | sample MGYA00241899_ERZ509162 | MGnify/ENA primary metagenome ERZ509162 (study PRJEB26280, sample SAMEA2338641) | human gut metagenome | biome: human gut; feature: human-associated habitat; material: faeces... | reverse complement strand
TGCCACCCTGAGGAAAATAAATATTATCAACACCCTGAAAATCAGAATTATCCAGCACAACGCGCCATAAATTCGGTAAATTGGAAAAATCTATATTTTTGGAAAAATTACGGCAGTTTTCCAGATATATGTCGCTGACAGTTTCGGGAAGCCGTAAAATTTTATGCCCATAGTCCATATTGCGCAGATTAAAATTTTTGATACCGCCGCATTCGTGTATATTATTACATTGCGGAATATTTTTGCATGAATCAAACTTCAATGTTTTGGTCTGCGGCGCTGTTTTTATGTATAACCCGGCATACGGAGCAAAATCCGTGTTTTTGACGCATAGTTCCGTTTCAAGCTCGTTATATGGTGTGCAAAACACCTTTTTTACGTTTTCCGCAGAAACTTCCATTTTTTGAAAAGCGGCTTCCTGCATTTTACGAACTATTATTGACTGACAATAATTGCGAATATTTGCGATATCGCGAGCAATAAGTTTCTCTTTCAGCCTTATAATTTCAAGGGGCTGCTTTTCTTCAGTATTATTGCTGCTGAGTAAAAATAAAAAATAATCTTCCGGCGACGCATTTGCTGCTACCGCATCGGAAACTATATTCCGAGCTTGAATTTTTCTGATTTTTGGACTTATTTTTTCAGCATGGCGCCGTTCCAACAAACTGCCGATAAGCATTGGCCTATATTCGGCGTATTTTTCGGGTGCATCTTCAAGTTTTTGACTGACCAATTCAAGTAATTCTGTTACAACTTTGGGATTATCCGTCGCGGACAAAATATCCCGGCAAAAACGGGGAGAAATTTCCTTTTCCCCTACTTTATACGGATGCAGCCTGTTATAACACGCCAAGGGATTCTGCAACGCATTTAATTCTATGCGGTATTTCTCGAATTTTATCATCCTCTCCCCCTGATTTTATGATATAATTGGAGAAAAACATTATTTTTGTTCCGCTCAGGAACTTCTGACAAAGCGTAAGCGCTGAGTTCTGCGGCGGTTTCTTTATTTCCCCATTTATTTTCAATAATTTGTTCCACCATATCCTCAGCGACCTTATCAATATCTACAGGAATCTTCTGATAAATTTTTTCAGCCAGCCTCTTTACTCGAAGCATATTTTCTGCCGATAAGTTTTCTTTTGCCAAATCTGCAATCAACGCCCTGTCGGTTTTATCGGCTTTTTCCAAATTAATGTATTTCACCGTTATTTCCGCTGTTTTGTTTATTATCTCGTCTATTTGCCTGCGGCCGCAGAATATGCCATATAAAATTTCGCGATAAACCCAATAGTCATCAGGATTTTTTTCCAGCCGGGCATCAATGAGCGTCAGCATATCCCGCATAATTTTCCGATGATTGCTTGACCTTAGAAGCTGACGGCAAAATTCCGGCGTTACAGGTTCTCCTTTTTTCAGGTACGGATGCATCAAATTAGCACATTTTATCGGATTTAAAGGTTCCGTTATCTCTACGACATATTCATCACTCATCGGGTCATATTCCTTTTAGCCTTTTGTTTATTATATCTTATAATCCGATTTTTGTAAAGACATTCAAACACGGTGCGTTAATCAAAATATCCGCAGCCTTTTCGCAGAATTTTTTCAGCTGTTTCCGCATAACTTCCATCTTCGTTGTGGACATAGAACGGCGGCAAAATTCTGGTAATTCCGCGCGTTCCTTTTTTAGCGATTACAGCTATCCGTTTTGCTTCTCTGCCAGATTTTGAATATATCGGAAGCAGTCGGACTTCCCCTGCCCTATTGTGCAGTGCTGCAAGAATTTCATTTACGGCTTCAGCCCTGTTAATTACAAACACTTCTCCCTTGGGTTTCAGCATTTTCAGGCAAAATACAAGCCATTCAAACAGGCTGAAATTTTGGAGATTGTGCGCCAGCTGTTTGCCTGTATTCGGCGACGGCATATCATGGTCGCTATAGGGCGGATTGGTTATAACAACATCGAAACTTCCGGGCACAAGCGAAACCCCGTTCCGTATATCGGCATATTCATAATGCAGAAAATCCGCAAATCCATTCGCCACGGAACTTTGATTTGAAAGTTTTACCAAATCCGCCTGAATATCCAGCCCGGTAATTTTTAGCTTTTTCTCAGACAGTCTGGCTGCCAAACATAACGAAACCGCTCCTGTCCCGGAACCGACATCCAGCACGGCGGCATTTTCTTTTATTTTTTTTCCGTCTACCAGCGAAGACAAAAAAACCGCATCGGTCGACGCGCGGTAACCATCAACCGGCTGTAAAATTTTAACCTGCCTGTCCAAGAGGTAATCGTTTGTATACGAATTTTCTTTTTCCATACTATCCCTTAAAACAAAAGGCTTAAAAAGGTTCCCCCTTTTTAAGCCCCGAAACTTTTCCAGTTCCTCTTAAGCGTTCGGGCAGGATTTTGCCTGTTCGGCATTTACCTTAACCCATTTTTCTTCCGCTTCGTCATCAGACGTAATTGCGCTTTGCGGGCATTCCGAAATGCATACGCCGCAATCAATGCACGTATCAGGGTCTACGACATACTGTTCATCACAAACGTGAAACGCTTCAACAGGGCAAACCCCGGCGCAGGTTCCGCATTTGATGCACAGGTCTCCATTAACAACTGAAGGCATATTGTTATCTCCTAAAAATTAAATTCTTTATCATTTGCGTTTTTATATGCAATATACATTAAATGCAAGCAAAAAATAAGTTATCGAGCGTATTTTCGTTAATTTAAGATTGAAATTATAAAATTTAACAGTATGATGGCGTCTAAATAACAGCGCTTAATAAGCTAAACTGAGGTTATCATGAACAATGTAAAAGTCAGATTTGCCCCCAGTCCGACGGGGTGGATGCACATCGGAAATACGCGTACTGCCCTTTTTAACTACCTTTGGACACAAAAAATGGGCGGGAAACTTCTGCTCAGAATAGACGACACCGATAAACTTCGCTCAAAGAAGGAATATGAAGAAGGCATAAGAGATGCACTGACATGGCTCGGTATCCGCTGGGACGAGGAAGCGAGGCAATCTGCAAGATTTTCCCGTTATGACGAAGTGGTTGGAAAGCTGAAACAAGCCGGGCGGATTTATGCTTGTTATGATACACCGGAAGAACTTGAATTCAAACGCAAAAGACTGCTGGCAAAAGGTTTGCCGCCGATTTATGACCGGCAGGCTCTCCGCTATACGGCGGAAGACCTTTCCCGTTTTACTGCTGAAGGCAGGAAGCCTCATTACCGTTTTAAACTTGAAAGCGGCGAAATTGTCTGGCATGACGTTGTGCGCGGAATTTGCCGGTATGATGCAGACAAATTGAGCGATCCGGTCATTATCCGTGAAGACGGGAGTTATTTGTACCATCTGCCGTCAGTTATTGACGATGTTGACTTTGCCATTACACACATTGTCCGCGGTGAAGACCATGTTACGAATACAGCTGCGCAAATACAGATGTTTCAGGCAGTCGGCGGAAAAATACCTACTTTTGCTCATCTGCCGCTTTTGACAGGAAAGGAAGGAAAACTTTCTAAACGCCTTGGCAGCCTTGGCGTTCGGGAGTTGCGCGAAGAGGGAATTGAAGCTATGGCTATTTGTTCCTTTTTGGCCAAACTCGGCACATCGGAAGCAATCGAACCGTTTTATACGCTTGAGGAGCTGGCCCAAACGCTGGACTTTGAAAAAATCGGCCATGCCCAGCCGAAGTTTGACGAAGAGGAATTGAAAAAGTTTAATACCAAACTGGTACATAATATGCCGTATACAGCGTTGAAAGACAATTTCGGGGTCAGTGAAACGTTTTGGAATGACGTTAAAGGCAACTTGGAAGTGGCGAAAGACGTTTTATTATGGGACAATATCTGCAACAAAGAGATTGAACCGATTATGGAAGATGCGGCATTTTTGGCGCAAGCTGCGAAACTGCTGCCGCCGGGCGAGTTTGACGAGGCGACGTTCGGTGCGTGGATTAACGCGGTTAAAACGGCAAGCGGGCGCAAGGGGAAAGATTTGTTTCACCCGATACGCATGGCGTTGACCGGACTGGCGGACGGGCCGGAATTGAAAACATTGCTGCCGCTCATCGGCTATGAAAAAGCATATAAGCGACTCCGTGGCGAAAGGGCTTAACGCGCATAAAATGATAGCGGCGATATGGAAAAGAGCCCCGGCGGAGGCTCTTTTTTGATATGTGCGCTTTATTCTGTGTGCGCTTATTCTGTGTGCGCTTATTCTGTGCGTTTGAGAAACATCAGCGGCCGGCGGAAATTTTTTGTTGGCAGGCGGCGCAGAGGTTTTGTTTCTCCAGCTGCGGATTAAGGGCGCGGAAGATTTTGCGCGCCGCGGCAAAATATTTCTGCTTTTCTGCGGGCGTTTGGGCGGCGGCGGCTTTTTCCTGCGCCTCATGCAATTTATCCCGCGGCGAAAGGGCTTCATAACCCATTTCCGCCAAAGCCTGTTTGAAATCCGGGATTTTTTCTTTGGCGATGACATGGGCTTGCTTTGAACCGGCCTTAACATGAGTAAACAGCTCCGGATGTTGCTGCTGCAACTGCTTAAACAAGTCGTTTTTGTCTTCCTTTTCCAGCGCTTTGCCGTTTTGCCGACATGACCATCTATTTTGAAATGTGTACATACCCAAATCACTTGTCCACTTGGCGCGGGAAACATTGGCTGTTTTCGCTTCCGGATCCGTAACCTCGTAACCCTTTTCCGCCAATGCCTGTTTGAAAGCAGGGATATTTTCCTTGGCGATGACGTAAGATTGATGTGCACCTGCCTGAACATAAGTAAACAGCTCCGGCTGTTGCTGCTGCAACTGCTTAAACAAGCCGTTTTTGTCTTCCTTTTTCAGCGCTTTGCCGTTTTGCCGGCATGACCATCTCTGTTGAAATGTGTATATATCCAAATCACTTGCCAGCTTGGCGCGGGAAGGCGTGTTCTTTTCATCATTCTCCAGAAGGGCGAGGCGCATATCGTATAATTCTTTTACGTTTACGACGGTTTTGAATAACCGGTCAGGAGCGATGGCATCTTTTTCCTCTTTTTCGGTTTGTCGGCGCTTGCTGGCAATCTCCCTCTCATCCGCTATTTTGGCAAGGCGGACAGGCGAAAGCATTTCCACATCGCCGGCGATATCCTGAGACAAGACCTGCCCATTGGCGCGAATCTCCTCCAAATCGCTCTTTTCATTGTTCCTCTTAAACGCGATATCCATTATCAGCGCCAGCTTGTCGGGGTTTTCCTTATCCCGTCGCAGGGCGCGGCCGCCGCGCTGCGCCGAGCGGACTTTGCTCGCGGTCGGGTAGTTGATGCAGATTTCAACTTTGTTGTTGGAGTAGCCTTCCGTCACACGGTTGACCTGTATCAATACCGGGAATCTGCCCTGATTAAATTCCGCCAACGGCTGTTCGCCGGTGTTGGTATGATAAGCACGGGCGACGTTATAGCCGGCGGTTTGGTTGAATACTTTTGCCAGCTCGTCCGCTTCGTGCTGGTTCGGAGCATTGACAATCATCTTTTTGCCCTTTATCGCGCCAATGTCCGGGTCTTCGCCGGACAGATAGAAATTCGCCAGCTCTTCACGGATGCCGTTTAAATGCGACTGCTTGAGGATTTCCGCCAGCTTTTCGCCGTCATAATCGCCGCTACTGTTTAGGGCACCGCTTAAATCCACCGGAATATTGGAAACGAACAAACCATTTTTGAAACTGCAGAGCAACCCCTGCTCCACGCCCTCGCGCAGGGTTACCGAATCGATAATTTCGCCGAAAACTTTGGCGCAATCCCTGTCTTCATCATAATCCGGGGTGGCGGTAAAGCCATATAAACAGGCGCGGTCAAACTCTTTGGCGACACGTTGGCGGTTCTCGGACAAAATGTGGTGCGCTTCATCGCACAGTACCAGGCCGATATTTTCCTTGCCGACGGCTTTTACCATTTTTTCCATTGAGGCGTAAGTGGCGACGATTACCGGCGCGGAAACGGATTTTTCTTTACCGTAAAAAGCACCGATGTCTTCTGCGGCAAACGAGGTCTTGTCCATAAAATCCTGCTTTACCTGTTCCAGGACTTTGGCGTTTTCTTCCAAAATGATGATTTTTTTATCCGGCTCCTTATCGCGATAACCTTCCGCCATCGCCATCATCAGGTAGGTTTTGCCAAACGCGGTGCAGGCGTGAAAATAACCCTGGCTCAGCGAATAATCGCCGGCGGCGGTATCCGTCAGATGAAAAATGCTTTCCTGCTGGCGGTCTTCCAAATCCAGCTCTTCGGCAATATATTTGTTCATCAAGCCTTCTTTTAAGGCATCAAAATTGCGGCAACGTTCGCGGTAAGCGGCTTTTTGGGCTTCTATTTTGGCTAATTTTGCAGTATTTTCCAGCATCTTATCCTCTTGTTTGGTTTAAATTCTTCCGGATAATACCACATAGATAGACAAATTTCAAGTACAAATTTGACGATTTTTTGTTTATTGATATCTTAATGCATCTATCGGATTCAGACGCATGGCTTTTAGCGCCGGCATTAATCCGGAAACAATGCCGACGATGACGGCAACGGTTACCGAAACGACAACCGACCATATGGATATCGGCACATTATATCCCATCAGATGACCGCCTATTTGCGAAAAGACCATACCGACGAAACTGCCGATAAAAGAAATTAAAACCGACTCTGCCAAAAACTGCATCATTATCCAGGAATTCGGCGCCCCTAACGCCTTGCGGGTTCCGATTTCCCGCGTGCGCTCGGTCACGGAAACCAGCATCATATTCATAATCCCGATACTGCCGACTATCAGAGAAATTGAAGCAATCGCCGCCAGCAATGCCGAAAGAACAAAACCGACACTGCGAACCTTCTCTACCATTTCGGTCATCAAACGGACGGTAAAATCATTTTTCACCCCGTCCTTTAAGCGATGGCGCGTGCGCAGCATATATTCAACCCGTTTGGCAACCAGTTCCATTTTATCTTCCGACGTCGCCTTAACAAAAGCGATGCCTGTATATTGCGGACGCGGGGATCCGGCAAGGCGCTGTCGGACGGTGGTCGAAGGCATCAGAATAATGTTGTCCTGATCATCACCCATCAGACCGTCGCCTTTTTCTTTCAGCGTACCGATAACGGTAAACGGCTTGCCTTTCAGACGAATTGTCTTCCCCAGCGGATTTTGCAGTCCGAAAAGCTCGTCCACCACCGTCTGGCCGATAACGGCATAGGGTTTGGCGGCGCGGACATCCTTTTCCGTAAACATCACGCCGTCTTCTATTTCCCAGTTGTTGACAATCAAATATTCGGGATTGGTTCCCTTAACGCTGACGCCGTAGTTGCTGGAGCCGTAAACGGCCTGAACGGCGGCATTCATAAGGTACGACGTGGCCTCAACATCTTTCAGGCTTTTCAGTGCCGCTACGTCAGCCACCGTTACGCTGGGCAACCCCCTGCCCCCGCGGACGCCGCCGGTTACGAGTTCTGCCGGCCCGATTAAAATCAGGTTGCTGCCCATAGATGCAAAAGTTTCGGTGATGCGGTTTTGAACGGCCTGCCCGGCGGACACCATCATTACCACCGCCGCCACGCCTATCATTATGCCGAGCATGGTCAGAAACGTTCTCAGCTTATAGGAGGCAATGGATATCCAGGCTTCTTTCAAAATCGCTGTCAGCATCTTATTTCCTTTTCCTTGCTGTAATCTTTGCGTAAACCGTCATACACTTTCCGCCCGTCGCTGATTTTTATCATCCGCGTGGCATAGTCCGCAACATCGTCTTCGTGCGTTACCAGAACAATCGTTATGCCCTGCCGGTTTAAAAACGTAAACAAATCCATTATTTCGTCAGAAGTTTTGCTGTCCAAATTACCGGTCGGTTCGTCGGCAAAGATAATCGCCGGATTGTTTATCAGCGCACGGGCAATGGCAACACGCTGTTGCATACCGCCGGAAATCTGCGACGGCGGACGGTCCTGATATCCGGCCAAGTTGACTTTGTCCAACATTTCCAGTGCCCTTTTATAACGTTCGTCCTCGCCGACTTTCTGATAAATTAACGGCAAAGACACATTATCGGCGATAGTGCGCTTCATCATCAGGTTAAAATTTTGGAAAACAAACCCGATGGTTTTGCCGCGAATGGCCGCCAGTTCGTTATCATCTTTGGCGGCGATGTCATACCCTTCCAGAATATACTTTCCGCTCGTCGGTTTATCCAGGCAGCCCAGAATATTCATCAGCGTTGACTTACCGGAACCGGACGGTCCCATTATGGCGACGAATTCCCCGGATTTGATTTGAAAGTTAATATCTTTCAAAACGGACTGGCTGGTACCGCCGTCCATAAAGTAGGTCTTGCATACGTTCCGAACGTCAATTACCGTTTTTTCTGCCATTATCTGCGCCCCGGCTGGAAGAGCGCTTCAACAATGACTTTTTCGCCCTGTTTCAGCCCTTCTTTGATTTCTATATTGGTCATATCGGACAACCCTTTAGTTACGATACGGGGCACGATTTTGCCGTTTTCAAACAAATAAACTATGTCCTGATTTTCTGCGATGTCGTCAATCTTCTTGACATCCATTGCGGCTTTGACAGCTGCTGACGGCTTATATTGCAGAGCCATTGCCGAAATCATCAGCACGTCTTTGGCTTCGTCGGCCTTGACCGTAACCGACGCCGTCATTCCCGGAAGCAATTTGCGCGAGGAATTGTCGATTTCAATAATCACGGTGTACATAACGACGTTTTCGTCTTCGGTCGGCGACAGACGAACCTGACGGATTGTGCCGGCAAAAGTGTCGTTCGGATAAGCGTCAACAGTAAAAAGCACCGGCATATCCGGCTTTATATAGCCGATATCTGCCTCGGAAACGCTTGCCTCAATCTGCATTTTCGATAAGTCTTCCGCGACTTCAAACAAAGTCGGCGTTTCAAAGCTTGCGGCAACGGTCTGTCCCTGTTCTATTTCCTTGGAAATAACGGTACCGGAAACGGGAGAGGTAATCGTCGCATATTCAAAGTTCTTTTTGGCTATGTTATAGTCCGCCTTGGCGCTTAAGACATTGGCCGACGCTTCCTTATATTCAATTTCGGCATCTTCCAGCGAAGCGGACGACGTCAGTTTGTCCTGATAAAGCTTTTTAATACGGTCATAATTTAATTTGGCCTTACGTTCCTTAGCCTGTGCCAGTTCATAGCTCGCATAGGATTTTTCCATCGTTTCCTTCAGTGTTGAAGCATCAAGTAATGCCAGGACCTGCCCTTTTTTAACGTCGTCATTATAGTCGGCCAGAACCGTTTCCACAATGCCGGAAACCTGCGTACCAACCGTTACGGTATTAATCGGGTTAATCGTCCCCGTTGCAGTTACCTCATAAGTCAGCGTTCCGCGGCGGACTTCGCTCATCTCAAAATTTTCCGGTTTCAGGCTCTCGCTGCCGTTACCTTTCAGGAAAAAATAAGAAGCAATGCCCAATACAACGGCTGTTACGAATAACTTTTTTCCCGATATCTGCTTTTTGTTTAACATTAAAATCTCCCGATAGACCGATACAAGGCCGCTTTATTGATTAAAACCGTATAGAACGCATTGACCAGAGCATCACGGGCATCAGCCAGCTGCGATTCTGCCGTTAACAGGTTTATAATATCCGTTTTGCCGATTTCATAGGAGGTAAACGCTACTTTTTCATTTTCTTCCGCGCTTTTTAAAACTTTTTTACTGACCTCGTATGATTTTACGGACGTCTGATAATCATGATACGCTCCCCACACTTCATTTTTTATATCGTTGCGCTTTTCTTCCAAAGCGTACCTTTCCTGTTCACGCTTGAATTTTGCAGCGGCAATTTTATAACTGGTATCAAATCCGGTAAACAACGGCAGTTTGTAGTTAATGCCTATAGAATTATCACGAGCATAAGAACGCTCGGGTTTCCAACTGTTGTTGTAACCGCTTTCCGCAGACAGCGAAAACGAACCGTAGCGCGAAGCACGCAATTCACGCAGAGAAGCATTGGCGGCATTGACTTTCATTTCCTGCGCTTTGATTTCATCCCGTTCGCGCGAGGCTATCTCTATCATTTTATCAAGCGTATCGCGCTTTCCGAGCGCCGTCAAATCCCGGTCAGTCGGCGGGCGTTTTAATTTAAATTTGGTTTGCGGAGGCAAATTAAGGATTGTTGCCAAATCCCCCTCATACTGCTTTACCGCATTTTCCATTTCAATAACTTTAAGCTTGGATTGCTCATAACTGGTCTGTGTCTGGAGCTTGTCGTTCAATGCAGCCATTCCCACTTCATATTTGCGGCTGGCCTCGTCATACGATTTTTTGTACATAGCCTCATTTGCCCGGGCGCTTTTCAAATCTTCTCCGGCGCCTAAAAGCTTAAAATAAGCGGTATTAATCGACAATATCAAATCCTGCAGCGCGCTGTTATAATTAAAACCGGCGCCGGCAAGATAAGCTCGAAAACTATCTATCCGCGCCGACCGACCGCCAAAATCATATAAAAGTAACGACAGACCGGCATTTAAATTATAGGGACTGTTTTCTGTACTGTTATCGCCCTGAAGCTTTGTGGTATTTTTACCGACTCCCGCCGACAGATTTATACTTGGAAAATATTCCGACCTGGCTGACCCCAAATCCGCCTCAGCCCCTTTCAAGCTCATATAATCAACATTCAACCCGGGGTTATTACAAATGCCAATCTTAATCAAATCAATCAGCGACACTTCTTTGGTTACAGCAATATTTTTATCCAGACATCCTTCCGGCGCCTTGGCAGCATATACGTTAAAAACATCCCACGCTCCGGCTTTTCCCGTAAACAGAACCGTCCCCAGAAACATCGACAACAACAAACGCCGACCGGCCATCTTTTTATCCTTTACATCCGTCAAAACTTGCGTTAAACGTAGAACATTATTTTTTAACAAACATTTAACAAGATACGGCAATGTCTTATATTTAAAGGATTTTTTATGGCTGATAACAGAACCGAATATGCAGAATTCCTGCAGCGGATTTTGAACGGAGATACTTCGTTCAGCTTGTTGAAACAAAGTATTCCCGCGGAAAAAAGAGGCTTTTTCAATATGCTTTTTATGACAGCCCTGCGGCGGCTGACCTTTATTAAGGAAACGGTTTTGCCACGTTTCATAAAGAAAAAAGTGCCGCAGAAACAGCAGATTTTAGAATGTATTTTATATTTGGGAACGACTGAACTTTTGTTTATGGACACTCCGGCATACGCGGTTTTAAACTCCTACGCCGAAGCGGCAAAAAAACTGAACGGGAAATTCGGCGCCAACTTCGTCAATGCCGTTTTGCGCAATATCCTGCGCAATAAAGGGGGCTTGCTTTCCCTGCCTCGGGACAAATATTTCAGCCATGATTTTTTGAAAATTCTCAAACAAGATTATACCCCAGATGAAATTTCGGCAATGGAAAAATTTGCTGAATATGAACCTCCGCTTGACATTACGCTTAAAGACCAGACAGTAAACCCGCTGAACGACGGGCAAGTCCTCTTTACCAGTACAGTCAGGATGCCTTCCAACGTAAAAGTTACAGAGCTTCCCGGATATGAAGAGGGGAAATGGTGGGTGCAGGATGCGGCTTCGGCACTTGCCGTCAAATGCCTGCCTGAAATAAAAGGAAAAAATGTCCTTGACATATGTGCCGCACCGGGAGGCAAAACGGCACAGCTGTTGGCGGGCGGGGCCGTCGTAACGGCCGTTGACATTTCGGAACAACGACTGGACGTTTTGCGGAAAAACATGATGCGGTTAAAGTTAATGCAAAATCTGACCACCGTTTGCGCCGACGCGTTATCATATACGCCCTCAGAAAAGTTTGACATTATTCTGATTGACGCACCATGCTCGGCAACCGGCACATTTCGCCGCCATCCGGAAATTATGCATACTAAAACGGCTGAAGACGTCCGGCGACAGGAAAAATTGCAACGGAGTATCTTACAGCATGCCGCGAATTTTTTGACACCGGGCGGTATGCTGCTTTATGCCACTTGTTCGCTGGCCAAGGCGGAAGGCGAACGGCAAATAAAGCATTTTATCACAGATCATCAGGAATTTGCAGTTTTCCCCATTACCCTTGCCGGAACCGAAAATTTACGAACCAAAGAAGGCTTTATCAGGATTCTGCCGCAACGTTTTCTGCCCAAACAACCAAACACAGATGAAAACATGACTGAGAAAAATATGGACAGACCAAACCTGACGAAAAAAAATATGCCGGATGCAGACCAAACCGGAAAAGACATGGCGAGAGCCGGCTTGATGGCAGAAAATATGGCTGGCGCAGACGGATTTTTTATTGCTTGTTTGCAAAGAAAGATTTAATAAAATTATGTTATGGTATTGGCATAAGCCTTAAGAATCGAAGGAGGAACAGATGAATGAAGCTTTTTTGTACGGAATCGGCGCGCTGCTGATTTGCTTTACGGCAGGAACCTTTTTCTTAAGCAGAATTCAAACGGACGTTTATCCCGAAGACTACGAATTCAAGCTTGATCCGTTTTGGTATGTCTTTGGCTTGCTTTTTGTTTCCGGGTTGCTCATTTTTCATTTCTTACCGGTTTATTACGATACCGTCAAAGACTACGGCTACACAGATTTTACGGTTCCTTTTGCTTTGGCGGCTCTGCTTTATTTTTCTTACCTGCTGGACGTTTCGTGGCTGACATGGGCAATTACCGCAGGGGCTTCTCTGCTTATCAGCTTTATGCAACCCGACGATTTCCGTCTGTTTCCCGAATATCTTTCGCCAACTGAAGACAAGATTGCCGTTGCGGCGATATTAATTGCAATTTCCAAAGGGCTGGGGCTGATGAACGGTCTTGGCGCCATTGCTTCCATGCAGTTCATTACCGTTATGGCGGTATCGGCTGTTTTGGCCTATTTCGGCATTCTTCCACAGCTTACGGGAGCGCTTGCCCTTGCTTATGCCGGCGTTATGCTGGCGTTTGCCTTCTTAAGCTGGCCACCGGAAAAGCTTGTCATGAGTGACGGCGCTTTTGCTTCGCTCGGATTTATTTTGGGATGCTTTATGCTTAATGCCGCAATCGAATTTTCAGAAGCATCGATGTTTATCGCCGTTTCCTATATGGCCGTTGAAATCGGAATTGCTTTATACAACCGCATTATAAAAAGAAACCGCGAAGAACGCGCGTTTATGTACACATCCTACTACCGTTTGTCGGAAAACGGCGTTTATGAGCCTGCCGTCGTCTACAGCGTTTTGAAAATCTTTATTGTCGACGCGGTTTTGGCCCTGATTCAAATGGCTGCGCATGAACGACTGGCACTCCCTGTCTTTGCCACGGCCATTAATCTGTGGTTTTTATCAATCTTATCTGGGGATACAAAACCAGAAGAGTTGTTATCTTTTTCAAGATGGAGTAAAAATACTGTAAAAGGAATTTTGGATAAAAAAGGCGAAAATAAAAAGAAGAAAAGGCAGAAGGAAAACTGATAAAACGGGAATCGGGCGACACTGATGGCAAATTTTATCAAATTTTTGTTCGGAAAGAACACCGGGAGCAAGCGAATTCTGCCAAAGGTAGAAACGTTGAAGATTGTTGTGGTCGAGTTTGTCGAATACGGCAATTACGGTTTCGGTCTGGCTATGACGCGCCTTTTGCAGAAAAATCCCAGTTTCAACGTCCGCTATTTTGACGAACCTTTCAATAAAAGCTTTTTAAACCTGCAGGGGCGGAATTTTTTTGACTTGGTTGACGCCGGCAATATGATTTTGCAAAAGCTTAACGCCGATGTTATCGTTTGGGGATATCAGGAAAACGAGAACATCCGTCTGAATTTTCAGACGGCAAACGCTTATTCCGACTGGGACAATGTTTCCAGTTCCATCTTGGAAAGCTTGTTCGTTCCGGCGGAATATTTTGAGCATATCAACTTTTTCCCGGAAATGCTGACCAACCTGATTACCGGCATTATCGCCGCTTCTATAAGCGAGCAAAGAATCGATTTACGCCACCTAAAACAAAAATTGCTCAAAGGCGTTATCAATAATTTTAATAATGACGGGCCGTCAGAGAACGGCAGCTTGATGTATTCGCCTTACGTTATGAATACGGTGGGGCTGATATATCTCAGCTTTTCGCAAAAAGAGCTCAGCCAGAAGACGTTCAATACGGCAAAAGAGCTTTTTATGAATGCGCTTTCCTATAAAAACCAGATTATGCAGAATGTCCATCTCGGCTGCATATACAAAAATCTGGCACAGCTTTACGAGCTGGCGCTCAAACAGGATTTGGGCGGATACTGGCTGTTGTTCCGCGAGGCGATTACCAATTACCGTACGGCGCAGCGGTATCTTGACCACTACAATTATCCATACGATTTTGCGCTAATCTCATTCAAATTGTCGCAATTATATTTCCAATACTGGAAGTTTAGCAACGATATTCAGGCGCTGCGAGATGCGGTTTATTTTCTGCGCGAGGCAGAAAAAACCTACACGCAGATTACTTTTCCCGAATTGTGGTCTAAAATTGAGGGATATCTCGGTTTTTATCTGTCGCTGCTGGGGTTGTTTTCCAAAAGCAACGATATTTCGATGCTGGCAATCCGCAGCTACAAAAACAAGCAGCAGGTTTACCGCAAAGAGCTTTATCCGGTAATGTGGGCGAAAATTCAGGAAAACATTGCCAACGTTTATTATAACATCGGAAAAAACAGCAGGGACAAAAAAGCTTTTGCCGAGGCTATCGACTACTATCAATCGGCGCTTAAAATCTATGAAAATAAAAAGCTGCAACAGGAAATTTCGATTGTTAACAGCAGTATGGACAAAGTGATGAAAGCGTGGCGGGCTTAGGCTGCTTTTCGCTGTTTGCAATTGCCGTCAGAGGCCGGCACAATGAATTCATAAAAGACAAACTCAAAAAGTACCGTACAACCATGCCGTGGCACGGTCGATTATAACGGAACAGCATCGTCGGTATAAAAAACTATTTGGGTATACAGACGCCTTACTGTTCACGGTGTTGCTATGCTGAAAACATTTTTTCATTGCGCAGGCGCGAAAAATCTGTTAAACTGTTTATTATACAAGGCCACCTGGAGAAACAGCTATGGAAGTAACGTTTTTGAGGGAAGAAGACATCTGGGGCAATGATGCGTTGGAAGTGATACAGGCGTATGGCACCGCCGTAGGCATTTCGGATGTTGCCATTGCTCTGGGGACAGGTTGTGGTGGTACTAAAGACATTGCCGGCGTTACTTCCGGGTGTGTCTGGTTGGCGTCTTCCTCATTTAAACATGTCTGTACCGTCTATAAGGGTTCCAAGTATTCCTATATCCCTAATAAACGAGAAATTGCCGGTCGTCCGGCAATGCTGGCCTCTGTAACATCCAAAATTCGCCCGGACAACGTGAGAACGCTGACGCTGCCTAATGGCAAGACGGTACAAATCTGCGAATACGGGGCCTATCCGCAAACCGTGGCGCCTAAAGATGTTAGTCAGGAATTAGAGGTTCAGTACCAGAAAAACGCCCTTAAAACCACCGGCAAAACCTATACTTTCGATTCGGTGGAACTTGACGCCCGAGATACCGGGTTTACCCCGCGAAACTGTGCGGAGTACATGCACAAAGGCAAAAAATATGTCCGTATTGAAGGAATACCCCGTGGCTGCAATTCAATAATGTCTGACGGTACAGAGGTAGAAAAAGGTAAGGCGTATTGGTTTGAGGTTCAGCCGATAGAATGGCTG
>ENA-ORSS01002637-ORSS01002637.1-human-gut-metagenome-genome-assembly--contig:-NODE-2637-length-15772-cov-4.301839_pt1 | contig 15772 bp, 15 predicted proteins | sample MGYA00241899_ERZ509162 | MGnify/ENA primary metagenome ERZ509162 (study PRJEB26280, sample SAMEA2338641) | human gut metagenome | biome: human gut; feature: human-associated habitat; material: faeces... | reverse complement strand
CTTTCCGGTGCAAAGATCGTCATGCTCACCGGCCCGTCGGCCAGCGGCAAGACCACCAGCGCCCACTGCATCGCCCGGGCACTGCAGCAGCAGGGCACCCCGGCGCAGGTCATCAGTCTGGACAATTTCTTCAAGGGGGCGGAGTTCTACCCCCGCCTGCCGGACGGCACGCTGGACTATGAGAACCCCGATACGCTGGACCTGCCCCTCATCAAGCAGTGCCTGCGGGAGCTGAGCGAGACCGGCAAGACCGCCCTGCCCGTCTACGACTTCTCGGCCGAGAAGCGCTCGGACGAGATGGAACCCATCGACCTGCAGGGCGGCGTGTGCCTGGTGGAGGGCATCCATGCCCTGAACCCGGAGCTTACCGGCCTTGTCAAGGGGGATGACATCTACCGCATCTATGCCGGTCTGCGGGAGGAATACTGCATCGACGGCCGCCGGGTGATCAACACCCAGGATATCCGTCTGTGCCGCCGCACCCTGCGGGATGCCGCAGCCCGCGGCCGCAGCCCCGCCAAGACCCTTTCCATGTGGGACAGGGTGCTGGACGGCGAGACCCGGTATATCAAGGGCTTCAAGACCACCGCGGATTTTCTGCTGGACACCTCCTTTACCTACGAGCTGGGACTGATCTCCCGGCTGCTGGGCGAGGTGCGCCGTCAGTTCACGCTGGAGGGCCATAACGCTGAGCTGTGGGACGAGACCGCCCGCCGCTTTGAGCAGGTGGATCCGCTGCCGCTGGAACTGCTGCCCGCCGACAGTATGCTGTGCGAGTTCTACGGCAGCCGCACCTGACAAGTGAAAAATGCGTAAAATTTGTTTCCAAACCGGCACCAAACTGTAAAAATTGCGGTACATTCGTTGCAATTGCCATAACGCTGCGCTATAATGGGAATACGACTCCGGTATGGCGCACTGTGCGCCGCAGTCTGCAGAGAATGCTGCCAGAATAAGAGAGGTGTCTTTTATGGATTTTAACAAGATCAAAGCGATAGGTCTGGAATATGCCGAAAAGGGCAAGAACGCTGCCATGGATCTGGCTGAAAAGGGCAAGACGCAGGCGCTGCTGGTCAACGAGCAGGGCAAGCTGCTCAAGGCACAGCGTCAGCTGGGCGCACTGGTGTACAGCCTTGCCAAGGGCAAGGAGGAAAACCAGCCGCTGGTGGATAAATACATCGAGATGATCGATACCATTGAGCAGGAGATCACCCGCCTGAAGGCTACCTTGACCCCGGCCGAGGCCGCCGAGGTGGACTACGAAGCCCCCATGGAGGAGGCAGAAGAAGCTGCCCCGGAACAGCCCGCCCAGCCTGCCCGCAAGACCTGCCCGCAGTGCGGCGCGCCCGTCTCGGACGATGCACTGTTCTGCAATAAGTGCGGCGCACAGCTGTAAGCCGGTAACCGGAAAAAGCTGCAACAGGGCGGTATCCCCCACAGGACACCGTCCTGTTTTTGTGAAAAGCGCAGAAAACCATGAAAAATGCTGGAAAATTGCGGCTTTTTGCTTGAAAAACCGCAACAGCTGCGGTACAATTTACAGTATCTTTTCAAAAGGAGATGGAACGTGTGCTGGACTGGAACCCACAGCCGCCCTATACGGCGGAGCAGCTGCTGCAGGTGATCCGCATCCTGCGGGACCCGGAAAACGGCTGTCCGTGGGATAAGGTGCAGACCCATGCGTCCATCCGCAAAAACTTTCTGGAAGAGACCTGCGAGGCGCTGGAGGCCATTGACGCAGATGACGCCGTTCTGCTCCGAGAGGAACTGGGAGACGTGCTGATGCAGGTGGTGTTCCACGCCGCCATGGAGGAAGAGCGGGGACGCTTTACCTTTGAGGATGTGTGCCGCAGCGTCTGCGAAAAGCTGGTGTTCCGGCACCCCAACATCTTTGCGTCCTCCGCAGCGGAAAACGCCGGTATAAATGGCTGGGATGCGCTCAAAAATAAGGAAAAGGGGCGCACTACCCTTGCGGACGAGCTGGCCACCGTGCCCGCTACGCTGCCCGCACTTATGCGGGCACAAAAGCTGCAAAAGCGTGCCGCCGGGCATGGCCTTGGGCAGCAGGACGCAGCCGCAGCGCAGCATCAGCTGGAAGCCGCCGTGCAGGCCTTTGCCAAGGCAGAGGAAGCCGCAAAGCAGGAGGCCGCAGGCCAGCTGCTGTTTGCAGCAGTGAACGCCGCCCGGCTTGCAGGGGTGGATGCAGAGGAAGCACTGACCTTTGCATCCAAGCGCTTTGCACAGCAGTGTCTGGAACAGGAACAAAGCGGTACTCAGGTCGAATGACCTGCTCCGATAGAACGAGAGAATTTAAGACAAATCAGATGGAGGCAAATAATATGACCAAGACCGACTTGATCGCACAGGTTGCGGCAAACACCGAAATGAGCAAGAAGAGCGCAGAGCAGGCTGTCAGCGCTGTTTTTGAGGCACTGGGCAAGGCAATGACCGAGGGCGAAAAGATCACCATTTCCGGCTTCGGCACCTTTGAGGTGCGCGAGCGCGCCGAGCGTCAGGGCATCAACCCTCGCACTCGCGAGCCCATCACCATCGCTGCTTCCCGCAGCATCGTGTTCAAGCCCGGCAAGTCCCTGAAGGACACCCTGTAATCGGTTCTGTCACGCCGCCGCTGCCTGCACAAGGTGCGGCGGCTTTTTTGCTGAAAGGAAAGGAACAACTCTAAATGCGTCTGGATAAGTATCTCAAGGTCTCCCGCCTCATCAAACGCCGCACCGTGGCAAACGAGGTGGCGGATGCAGGCCGCATCCTCATCAACGGCAAGGTGGCCAAGGCCAGTCAGGCCGTCAACGCCGGGGACATCATCGAGGTCACCTTCGGCAACCGTCCCATCAAGGTGCGGGTGCTCTCGGATGTGGAGCCCCGCACGAAAGACGTTGCCCGCGAGATGTACGAGGTGATCGCGGAATAACCGCCCTGCCTGCCCGCATACAATGCTGGCAGAGGGGGACTGCCTATGGAAAAAGCTGCCGCAAAGCCGCCGCTGCCCCATGACCTGATCTTGGAGAGCCGCAGCAGGCTGACCGTCACCGGGGTGCAGCGGGTGCTGCATTGCAGCGCCGAAAGTGCCGCGTTGGAGACCGGCAAGGGCATTTTGCACCTGTCCGGTGCGCAGATCAGTATGCAGACACTGGATCTGGAAGCCGGGGAAGCGAAGCTGACCGGGCGGTTCGATGGGCTGGAGTATACCGCCGCCCGCGCAGCCGGCAGCTTCTGGCACCGGCTGCTGCGCTGATGGTGCAGGTGCTGCTGCCCGCCCGGCTCTTGCAGGAAGCCGCCGCCTGTGCTATGCTGGGCGCTGCCCTTGGCGCGGTGCGGGCGTTTCTGCCGGCGCGGGGCAGGGCGGCTTTTGTGCCGGACGTGCTGCTTTCCGGCGCGGTGCTGCTGGCGTGCCAGAGCTATGCCGCCGGGTACAGCAAAGCGGGCGTGCTGCGGTGGTACATGGTGGCGGCAGCCTTTGCCGCTGCCCTTTGCACTGCCGGGGTGCTGGGCATTCCGCTGCGGGCGCTGGGGCGGGGGATAGGCGCTGCTTTGCGCCTGCCTGGCCGTATTTTGCACCGTTTTGCGGTGCAGCCCCTGTGCCGCCGCCGTGCTGCGGCTAAAACTGCCCGCAAATTACGCCGGAACGCGGAAAGAACCGCAAAAAAATCCAAAAAGAACTTGCCAAACCAGCGGGCATTGTTGTATAATTCAAACGTATCAAAGTAAGAGAACAGACGCAGAAGGTCTGCTGTTCAGACAGGAGCGTAAGGCAATGACGAATACGGGACGCAAAAAGCGCAGAAAAAATGCAGTGGTCACCATGGCGTTCCGCCTGTTTTTCGTGCTGCTTTTGCTGAGTATGCTGGCGGCTTATATCTCCAATCAGGTCACCATCAGCTCCAAGCGGGCAGAACTGGAAACACTGAACGAACAGGTGGCGCAGCAACAGACGGAAAATCAGGAACTGCAGCGCGTACTGAGCGGCGATGCCGACCAGATCACCGAATGGGTCGCACGCGACTCTTACAACTACGCCGCACCCAACGAGCGCATCTTTGTGGATGTGACCGGTAACTGACCGCGCGGCAGGTCGAGAGTATTTGGAAAACAAGGAGTATTGAGTTTTGGCAATTGAGGTAGGGAACGTATTCGAAGGCCGCGTGACCGGTGTAAAGCCCTTTGGCGCATTTGTTGCGCTGCCGGAGGGGCGTGTCGGCATGGTCCACATTTCCGAGCTGTCCTGGTCCCGTGTGGTCAAGGCCGACGAGGCCGTGAGCGTGGGTCAGGAAGTGAAGGTCAAGCTCCTCAAGGTTTCCAAAGAGAAGGGCCGCGACGGCCGCGAGCATACCCGCATTTCCCTCTCCCTCAAGCAGGCTCAGGGCAACCCCTGGGATGACGCCGCCTCCAAGCTGGTGATCGGCGATATCGTTGAGGGCCGCGTTGTGCGCCTCGCTCCCTTTGGCGCCTTTGTCGAAGTGCTGCCCGGCATCGAAGGCCTCGTGCACATCTCCGAGATGTCCTGGGGCCGCCGCGTGAACAAGCCTGAAGAGGTTGTGAAGCCCGGCGACACCGTCAAGGTCAAGATCAAGGACGTGAACCTCGAGAATCACCGCGTTTCCCTCAGCATGCGCGACGCCGAAGGCGATCCGTGGGCTGACGTCGAAACCCGCTTCCCCGTGGGCGCCAGCGTGACCGGCAAGGTCGAGAACCACTCCAAGTTCGGCCTCTTCGTGACCCTCGCCCCCGGCATCACCGGTCTGCTCCCTGAAGGCGTTATGCGCGCCACCAAGACCGCTGCCCAGTTCCAGAACCTTGAGAAGGACGCCGAGGTCGAGCTCGAAATCCAGCGTGTCGACCCCGCCGCCCGCCGCATCACCCTCGCCCCCAAGGGCGTCGAGATGCCCGCTCCCAAGGAAAAGGAAGCTTCTTCCGGCAAGCCCGAACGCAAGGGCGGCAGGCCCGGCCGTGAGCCCGAGGATAACTCCTGGCGCCAGCACCAGAAGTCCGGCTCCAGCAACAACAGCGTGATGTTCCAGGCTCTTCAGGAAGCCCTCAAGGCCAAGAAGAACTAACGACACTCTCTGACTGAGAAAGAATGTATGCAGGGGGAGGCGAGGCCGGACGGCTTTTCCTCCCCCTGCTATGTTTTTGGCACACTAATTGCATAACTCTCAGTACACCTTTGAAGGAGATTGAGACTGTATGTATCTGAAAAAAGCTTTTACCGCTGTCATTGTTCTGACGGCTTTCGTTCTGGCCCAGACAGCCAGGGCTGAGAATCTTCCCGATTTCTCCGAGCTCGCCGCCGCGAGCGGTCCGGCCGTCGTCAACATCAATACCGAGCGCACCGCCAACGTGAGCGGCCCTGAAGACATGTTCGGCGATATGTTCCGCAACATGCCCCCCGGATTCGACCGCTTCTTCGGCGGTCCCTTCAACAACAGGGGACAGAAGGCTCCCAAGCGCAAGCAGAAGTCCCTGGGCTCCGGTTTCCTGATTTCCGCTGACGGCTACATCGTCACCAACAACCACGTGGTTGCCGACGCCGACTCCATCCGTGTCACCCTCGACGAGAGCGTGTACAAGGGTGAACCCGTCAAGGCGAAGCTCATCGGCTCCGATGAGGAAACCGACCTCGCTCTCCTGAAGATTGACGTGGACAAGCAGCTGCCCTTCCTGAAGTTCGGCAGCTCCGCAAACCTGAAGATCGGCGAATGGCTCCTCGCCATCGGCAACCCCTTCGGTCTTGACCATTCCGTCACCGCCGGCATTCTTTCCGCCAAGGGCCGCCGCATCAACGCCGGCGCCTTTGACAACTTCCTGCAGACCGACTGCGCCATTAACCCCGGCAACTCCGGCGGCCCCCTTCTGAATATGAAGGGTGAGGTCATCGGCATCAATACCGCCATCATCGCTTCCGGTCAGGGCATCGGCTTCGCCGTGCCCAGCGACCTCGCCAACGACATCATCTCCAAGCTCAAGGGCGGCAAGAAGATCAGCCGCGGCTGGCTCGGTGTCGTGATCCAGGATGTCGATGAAAACACCGCCAAGGCCCTGGATATGAAGGATGCGCACGGCGCCCTCGTGGCCAGTGTCCAGGAAGGCCAGCCCGCCGACAAGGCCGGCATTAAGGAAGGCGACGTGATCGTCTCTGTTGACGGCCAGAACATCAAGGATACCGCTGAACTGCTCGCAGCCATCGCCAAGAAGGCTCCCGGCTCCGACGCGAAGGTGACCGTGTGGCGTGAAGGCGCCGCGAAGGAATTCACCGTGAAGCTCGGCGATCGCAGCGAGAACCTCTCCGCTGAAAACGGCATCCAGACCAGGGATGGCAGCGAAGCGAAGAAGTCCGAAGGCACGCTCGGCCTCTCCGTGCGTCCCCTCACCAGGGATGAAGCCAAGGCCTTCAAAATCAAGGACGGCGGCCTCGCCATCCTCAGCGTTGACGAAGACAAGCCCGCCGCTGCCGCTGACCTGCGCGAAGGCGACATCATCGTCAAGGCGAACATGAAGCCTGTCTCCACCGTGGCTGACCTTACGAAGCAGGTGAGCGAGTGCACCAAGCGCGGCGCCATCCTCCTTCAGATTAACCGCCGCGGAGACCTCATCTTCCGCACCGTGAAGCTCGGCAAGTAGCTTCCTCTTACAGAAGACTCCGTCAGGGGCCGTGTCCGTCATCCGGGCGCGACCCCTTTTTTTGTGTCCTGAGCCGGGCTGCGGGAGGGGAGAATGCCCGCTATGGTATTGCGGACGGAAGTGGGGTATAGTCTTTTGAGGTGTATACCGTTTTTTATACAAACCCCGGATCCTTGCAGAGGAGGCGCCATGTCCATTCATCCTGAGGCGGGCAAACTCGCCGATCCCAGAACGCTTGAAAATATCCCGGCCCTCATGGCCGCCTATTACACGGAAAAGCCGGATCCGTCCGTACCTGGCCAGCGTGTCTCATTTGGCACGTCCGGGCACCGCGGCTCATCTCTCAAACGCACCTTCAACGAGGCGCATATCGAGGCCATCACCCAGGCCGTGTGCGACTACCGCTCCGCTGAGGGCATTGACGGGCCGCTCTATATCGGCTTTGACACCCATGCCCTGTCAGCGGCAGCCTACCGTACGGCCCTGTGCGTGCTTGCCGCCAATCATGTCAAAACCCGCGTTTCCAAAGATGGCAGATATACGGCCACGCCCTGCGTGTCCCATGCCATCCTTCTCTGGAACAGAAACCATGAGGGCATCGACCGCGCCGACGGCATCATCATCACTCCGTCCCACAACCCGCCATCGGACGGCGGATTCAAGTACAATCCCCCCCACGGCGGCCCGGCTGACACGGCTGTGCCCTCGCGCATCGAGCAGGCCGCCAATGAAATTCTCGCGGGCGGCAACAGGGAAGTGCACAGGATTGACTACGAGGCAGCCCTCTCTTCCCCCGAGACCGAGGAATTTGACTTTGTCAGCGCCTACGTCGACGGCCTTGCCGACATCATCGACATGAAGGCTATCGCCAAATCCGGTCTGAAACTGGGCGTTGATCCTCTCGGCGGCGCCAGCCTCGAACTCTGGCAGCCCATCGCCGACAAATACGGCCTTAACCTGACCATCGTGAACAAATGCGTTGACCCCACCTTCCGCTTTGTCCCCCGTGACAAGGACGGGAAAATCCGCATGGACTGCTCTTCCCCCTGGGCCATGAGCGTGCTTCTCGGGATGCGCGATAAATTCGACCTGAGCTTCGCCTGTGATCCCGACTCTGACCGCCATGGCATCGTGACCAGCGAAGAACTTATGAATCCCAACCACTATCTGTCCGTGTGCGCTTGGTATCTCATGAAAACGAGGAAGCACTGGCCAAAGAAATGCGGCATCGGCAAGACCGTAGTGACAAGCAACATGCTGAACCGTATCGCCGATCACATCGGCTGCGGCATCGTGGAGACGCCGGCCGGCTTTAAATGGTTCGTCCCCTTCCTCACGAGCGGGAAATGCGGGTTCTGCTGCGAGGAAAGCGCTGGCGGCTCCTTCCTGTGCTTCGACGGCAGTACCTGGTCTACGGACAAAGACGGCCCGCTGCTCTGCCTGCTCGCCGCGGAAATGACCGCGAAGGAAGGCATGAACCCCAGCAAACTCTATAAGAAAATCACGAAAAAGCTGGGAGACCCCGTTTACCAGCGCATCGATTCTCCTGTGGATGACGTGACGCGCGCCACGCTGAAGAGCATCACCCCCAAGGAAGTGGATCTGAAGAAGCTCGGCGGCGAGCCCGTGACGGAGATCCTCACCGAGGCGCCCGGCAACAACGCGCCCATCGGCGGCTGCAAGGTCGTCACAAAGGACGGCTGGTTCGCCGTACGTCCCTCCGGAACGGAAGCTATCTACAAGCTCTACGCTGAAAGCTTCCGCGGGGCCGATCATCTGAAGTCCATTCAGAAGGACGCCGGCTCCTTTGTTGAACGGCTTCTCGGAAAGTAAAACCAGGGGGCGCGGGTATATCCCGCTGCCCCCTTTGTGTTTCAGACCACATGCGCCGGGAATAGGATCCGCAGAGGAATCCCAGCGCTCTCTCCGGATCCGTATCCTGCCAGCTGTAAAAGGTCCTGAAACGCCGGCTTCCGGATTTTCCGGCGCCGTCCTCTGCGCCGGATGACAGCGTTCTGAAGAGGATGCTATTTCTGATCCTGAAAGGCTGAGCGGGCGCTTCCGGCCGCCTCAGAGTTTTTTGGAGAGTTCACCCTTTGCGAAGGAGTCATCCACATGACGAGCAGAATCATGCCCCATGCCGGCCCCCGTTGTCTGATCTTTCTCCTTTTCACTGCTCTTCTTTTTCTTTCCGCCGGCCCGGCCTATGCTGAGGATGACTGGCAGATGGTCACGCCCGGGTCCGGAGCACTGAAAAAACTGAGCACGTTCCTGAGCAATTTCACGGAACTCAGCCTCTATAATGCGGACACAGCGGAAAGCGGCGATCCCGGCGTCCTGCATCTTAAAAGCGCCAGGGGACAGAAGAATCTCATCGCGTTCGGCATCCGGCATAACTTCATCAATAACTTCAAGTCCCGTATCAGAGAGTGCACCACTCCCGGATGCCCGTACGGCGACAGCACCATTGACGCGAAGTACGTCAGGGCCTCCGTAAAAAAATATTTCGGGCTGACGGTTCAGGACAGCTCCATCGACGACGATTTCATCCGGGAAGATATGAAGGCCGGCGATCATAACGGCATCCTGATGGTCGCCCATTTTGACGGTGCGCGTTACCATTTTCCCGCAGCTGACGGGGAAGCCACGCACTACGCCCGGGTTGAAAAAGTGTTCAGGAATTCCGACGGGCAGCTCCTTCTGACCGGGTATATCTACAATTCCGAAGATGAAAAGGACCGGACGGGCACGTTTACGGCAGTTGTCCGCACCGCCGGGACTGATGGAAAGGGCGGGTGGCATCTGCTCTCGCTGGAGAGCAGGTTCCGGGAATAAGCTCAGCCTTCTCCCATCAGAGGGAGACCTCCTTCACAACTGTCACAAAATGAGGAAGAACATGAATCGTTATTGCAGTATCGCCGGTCTCTTCATGCTTGCCTCCGTCTTCGCCTTCTCCCGTCCCGTCCCGGCTGAAAGCGGACATAATGTTTTCAGGGAATACAGCAGTTTTGAGGCCTGCTACGAGTCCGCAAAGCAGGGTGACGCGAAAGCCTATGAGGGCATGGGCGACTTCATGCTTCAGCAGGGTATTTTCAATCCTGACAAAAAAGCCGCTGCCGCCTGGTACACAAAAGCTGCCAGATACGGCCGCGGGAGCGCTGCAGAAAAACTGCGTGCCCTCGGTGTCTCCGCTCCCGCCGTGGGCGGGGACAGGGCTCCGGCCTGTCCGGATCGCGAAGACGGGGACGCCAGCGTCAGCGGTGTCGTTGTCGATCCGCAGACCGATCATACCGACGCCCATGGCATTCTGCTCCGGGACGATTCCGGAAGAACCATCGACATCCTCACCGGAAACGGTGATGTTCCGGAATTCGAAGGTCTGCGCAGGGGGGATCGCGTTTCGCTCAGGTACAGTACCTTCATCAGTCTCGATACCTTCACGGGCGAATGCGGTCCGACGTATTTCTATACGGAGAACTCGGGCCGTATCAGACGCTGAGAGAACCTGTCGGCCGCTTTGGCTCCCAGCGCATGGTTCCATACTGATTTCTGACGTCCATCCGGCCTTCGCCGGCGGCCCTGATGACCGGAAAGAATATCCTCAGGGGTGAATTCATGAAAAAAATCATGTGTTTTCTGGCGCTCTGCGCTTCGGTTGCTTTCTCCGCACCCGGCGCCTATGCCGGCGGAGTCTCTGATTGTATGTGCAAAGGGCAGAAACTTTATGGAAAAGTAAAGGTGGTCAGAAACTTCGCTGACTTTAAGGTCAAGCGCGTGAGTAATTTTCCTGATCTCAAAGTGAAGAGGGTAAAAAATTTTCCCGACAGGTGTGGTGAATGGCAGTTCGTGGATAACTTCCCGGATTTCACCGTACAGTTCGTGGATAACTTTCCGGATTTTACCATCCAGTACGTGAACAGTTTCCCCGGCGAACGCTAGCCCGCCTGCTGGAAAAGCAGGGGAAAAGCCTCCGTCTGCGTTCCACTCTATATGAAAAGAAGCCTGTCCGTTCCGGAATAACCGGCTCGGACAGGCTTCTTTTATTTTAATGGAAGGTCAGACTAGAACTCGTACCTGACCTGGAGATGGCCCGTCACGCCTTCGCGCTTCTCGCCAAAGTAGCCAGTGGTGCCGAGCATGAAGGAGAAGTCGGAATCGGCAGCGGGCTTGAAGAACACGCCGGCCTCGGCGATGGCCGTGTTACCCCTCAAATCGGTCGAAGGCACATCATAGCCGTAGATGGTGCCGCGGCTTTTGCTGTCGAACTGGTGTTCCCAGGCTCCGCCCAGGTACCAGCTGAAGGTCTCATCCTTCTTAAAGTTGAGACGGGCGCCTGTGCGCACGCGGCTCGAGTAGATGTCATCGAACTCAAACTGCTGGCCGCAGATCGTGCCGTCGTCTCCCCACAGGTGGCCCCAGAAGTATTTTGCGTACACGTCAGCCGTCACATTGTCCGTCACATCCCACATATAGCCGAGGCCGCCGTGAGCGGTGAGGTAGGGGGCGCGGCCATCCCAGTCTGCCGTCTGTCCGTCAGCCTGAATATCATGGCTCTGCCAGTCGCCCATCATGAGGCCGTAGCGGATGGAACCTTCGGCGTAGAGCCCCTTCAGGAGATCCCTGTTCAGGAAGACCTTCGCCAGGGCGCCGACGCCGTAATAGTAGTCGTGCCCCTCGCTGTCTATGGACCGGCTGTCGTCCGGCTCGTACTCGGAGTGGAAACGGCTGAGGCCGGTCTCAAAGAAGACGCCGGCGAGGTAGCCCACGGGACCGATTTTACACTGACGGGCGATGCCGGCCAGCATGTTGCCGTAGCTCATGTCAAAGGTCGTGCCGGCCTTGTATGTCGAGTAGCCGCCGTTCACGGCTACGAAGGCCTTTGCGCCGCAGGGCTCACCCGGCAGGCACTGGCTGGCCTGGAGCGCGCGGTCAATGCCTTCGCCGGCCACAAAGTCAGCGCCTTCGTCCATGAGAGCCGCGCTGGCCTGGCGGGAAGCCGTGAACTCTTCAGTTTCAGGGTTAACGTCAACGGGAGCGTCCTTCTTCCAGCGGGCGATGAGATCCTGTCCGTTCTTGATGAAATAGTCCACCTTAAACGTCAGGAAGCCCTTCGTGAGCGTCTGGGATTTCGTCATGCCCGTCGAGCCGGTGGCGTTGTCCATGGTGCCGTCGTTGGCTACGGTCCCGGAGTAGGGGACGTAGGAGCCGTCGGGACCGATGGTTACGACAGTATTGCCGTTCACGTAGAGGTTCGTGCCGGTGTAGCTCGACGAGGCCGTCGGAGTATGGATCAGAACGTATTCCTCAGCGATATCGCCTTCCTGATTCCTGAGGTTCCCGATGAATACGTTGGTCATGGAACCCTTTCCGTCACCGATGACGGCGGACTGGGAGAGGTCCACGCTGGCCTTGTCTTCGGCCACATCGTAGAAGTTCAGGTTCTGGAAGTTCTGCAGGCTTGCGGCGTCGATCTGGCCGTATACGTTGAAAGTATTGCCGGTGAACACGTCGGATGACGAACCGCCGCTTCTGCCGCCATAGATATCAGATCCGGTGAAGCGGGCGCTGTCGTACAGGGTCACCGTGTTGTACGTGGCCGTGCCGTCATCATAACCGCCGACCATTTCGGCGTTCACCGTGCCGCCCTTAACCGTGATCACGTTGCCTGTGGCGCTGCCGAGTGCCGTGTAGCCGCCGTACAGGTGATCGTGAACAGTACCGCCCTCAACGAGAACCTCGTTGCCGGCGGCGTCGCCTGAAAGCGTATAACCGGCTGTCACGCCGCCGCTGACTGTGCCGTCGACGTAAATGAAGTTGCCGCTGGTTTCGCCATTGCTGTTCCAGCCGCCGTAGACGCTGCCTCCGACCGTGCTGCCGCTTTCTATCCGTACGCTGTTCTGGGAGGCGCTGCCCGGATTGCTGTCGTCATTGCCTTTGACCATACCGCCGTAGACGTCGCCGTCAACACTGCTGCTGTCGGAAACAGAGACGCTGTTCCCTGTCACATCGCCGATACCTAACTTATAACCGCCATATACCGAACCTGGACGATCAGGGGAGATTTCTGATTTTGTGACGACCGTGCCTTTAGAAAGGATGACGGTATTATTCCTAATGTCGCTGTTTCCTGTGCCATAGTAGTGGTGAAAGGCGCCTCCGTACACATTGCCTTCAACTGTGCCCGCAGAGATATTCACGTGGTTCTCTTCAACAATGCCTGTTTGCGCGTCCAGGAGCACACCACCGCCGACCACATCGTAACCGACGGAGGCATTGTTGAGATTCACGGTATTATATTGGACTGTCCCCAGCCCTTCCGTGATCACGCCGCCATAGAGACTGCCTTCCACACGTCTGCCGGATGATACGGTTACTTTGTTGTCAAGCACATTCTGATTTGTCGAAGAGTCCCCCGCGGAATGGCCGCCAACGACATCATCACCGACATAGGCTCCTTCAGACAGCTCTACGATATTATGGGAAGTATCGAGCGAGCCGTAGCCGCCATAGACCCTGCCCTGGATGGAGGCATTGGAACCGGACACCGTCACCTGGTTGTAACTGGATTCGCCGCTCCTTGTGTATCCCGCATACACGCTGCTGCCGATGCTGTATTCATTGACAGTGCTGTCACTAATCGTGCTGTCGATGATGGTCACGCTGCTGTTATTGGCTGTACCTGACTCGGTGTAACCGCCGTAAACGTCGTCTGTGATCGTGCTGTCCGAGATCGTCACAGTGCCGCTTGCATTTCCGCTCAGCGTATAACCTGCGCGGACGCTGCCCGGGGCGGTAATCCCGGATAGGGTCAGTGCATTGCCGGTGGCGTTACCATTTTTCGGTATAGCCTGCGTAAAGATCACCCGTGAACGTCGTCCCATTGGAAAGGGTTACCGCATTATCCGAAGCGTCTCCGCTGTCAGTATAACCGCCGGATACGCTACCCGTACCTGAACATTATCCAGATCCACTGTGTTCGAGGAAGCGCCTGTGGTTCCCTGCCCACCATAGACACTGCCGCCGACCTTACTGTTCGTTCCGGTCACTTTACTGCCGTCAGCAACGCCGTCATGCGTGAATCCACCGTAAACATTATTCGTCACCGAGCTGTTAGAGAGTGTCACAGTGCCGCCAGCCTGACCTTCTGTCGTGTAGCTCGCGTAAACATACTGGGGGGCGGTAACATCGGAGAGGGATATTTTGTTGTCTGTAGCGTTGCCATCCTCATATAGCCTGCGTACAGATTGCCGGTGAACGTCGTCCCGTTGGAAAGGGATACCTTATTGTTTGAAGCCTCCCCGGATGTCGTATCGCCTCCTCCGATACTGCCCGCGACCTGAACATTGCTCAGGTCTACAGTGTTGGAAGAAGCGCCTGTGGTTCCATACCCGCCGTAAACGTCCCAGCCAACAGTGCTGTCCGTTCCGGTCACGGAATTTGAGTTTGCCGTTCCCTGGTAGGCATAGCCGCCATAAAGGGAAATCGCAGCGCTGCTGCCTGACAGAATCACAGTATTGGAAGAAGCGTCAGCGCTGGCATAGCCGCCATATACTGTCGGTGCAACAGAGCTGTTTCCTGATATTGTTACAGTATTGGAATTGGCAGTACCATAAGCCGCAAACCCACCTGCAACGGGCCAATGGCCCTGAATCGTGCTCCCTGAAAGCACCTCCACGACGTTACTGGTAGCATTCCCGCGCAAAGTGTGGCCACCGTAAACACCTTCGTAATCAGTAACAGTACTTCCTGTGAGTGTTACCGTATTGCTCTGCACATTGCCATAGTTTGTAAAGCCGCCAGCGACCGCCCGGCCGACGCTGCTGTTGAGCAGTATCACCTGGTTGCCGGATGCCGAATCGTTATCGGTCTGATTGTTATCGCACCGGCCACCGTACACGTAACGGGTAATTGTCGTACCCGTTGCCGTCACGGTATTGTCAAACGCACCCCCGGCGCCATCGCCACCAATTATGTCTCCGTAGACAGTAGCGTTTGTAGCAGAAACAGAGCTCAGATTGGCTAAGCCATTCGGAGCATAGCTGCCAACTGCGTACCACACATGGTCTGTGGAACTCTGTCCGATTATCGCGCCATCGGGCAGCGTCGTCTGACCATCAACGGCGCTGCCAGCAGCAGCCCAGTTGGCAATGACATACCAGACCGTTGTGGTATCAACGCTGGAAATGGAGAGTCTGCCGCCTCTGATAGTAGCTCCTGCTGTTTCGCCTTTTATGTCGTACTTGGTATTTGTATCAGTAAGCGGCGGGTTCGGGTCAGCGGCAAAGGCCAGGCCGCAGGGGAACAGGGCAAGCCAAGCTGCGGAGGCGCTGATAAGCCATGGCGTGTGCTTTACTGCCTTGCGCAAAAGATGCCTGTTTTTCAAATATCCGGTCGATTTCTCGTTTTCAAACTTAAAGAGATTTTTTATCCTATTGCGTTTTTTTAATCTCGTTTTTTCCTGATTTTGCATAACATAAACCCTAAATAAGATTGAGAACTGGCCTGATGATGAGGATCGGCCAAAAAGAAACACCAGGTTCGTCCAGCAGAGAGAAATATGTGTATTTCATGCTACTTAACAACCTTGGACAGCCAAAATCATAGTCACAAGCTTGGATATTACCATATTTTTTGGGATAGTAAACAGGAAACATTTTCAATTAAATAAACGAAAATCCAACCCGTGGAAAAAGGGAAAAGTCTCTTTTTTCAGATAGATGAATGGAAAATACTAAGATTTATTCCGAATTTTGGAATAACGATGCAATTTATTTCAATATAATAGAAGATATTTTTACTCGATCGAAATTAAAAAATTATATAATTATATAATACTATTATACAATTAAAAACAATTATATTTTTACAGGCTGGAATACAAAAGCTAATGGAACAGGTATAGCATATACTAATAAACAAAATGTAATTAATCTAACTGCTACAAAAGATGGAACTGTTACTTTATATGCTCAATGGTTTAAAAATAAATACACATTAAATTTTAATGCAGATGGTGGTACTTTACCAACTGGAGGAAACATAGGTTTACACGGAAATTTAAGTACAGATAGGAAAACAGGAAATATAACAGTAACCTATAATGACCCTTCATTTTCTATAATGGACAATGACTGTC
>ENA-ORSS01002635-ORSS01002635.1-human-gut-metagenome-genome-assembly--contig:-NODE-2635-length-15781-cov-2.399593_pt1 | contig 15781 bp, 13 predicted proteins | sample MGYA00241899_ERZ509162 | MGnify/ENA primary metagenome ERZ509162 (study PRJEB26280, sample SAMEA2338641) | human gut metagenome | biome: human gut; feature: human-associated habitat; material: faeces... | reverse complement strand
CAGATAACTGTTTGATCTTCTGATAATAATATTTACCGGCTTCCGTCAATTCAGGGCGGTATTTACTCCTGTCAAATAAACGAACTCCGACTTCTTCTTCCAGTTTAGAAATCTGCTGGCTAATGGCAGCCTGCGACAAATAGTGCTTTTTCGCCGCCTGCGAAAAGCTTCCTGTTTCTACAACTGACATAAAAAAATAAAAACTCTTTTTTAACATGTTGCCACCTCACCTGTTCCTGAGAATACTCGTTCTTTAAACTGCTTTCCTTTTTAGTATTCTTTCGTGTTATATGTGCGAAAGATCTTGCACTCAAGCTTCGGTTGTAAAAACTCAGTGCAGTTCAACTCCCATCATACCACATACAAAAATCATTTGCATCCGATCAGAACTCAACTCCACCGTCCGATCAGACCCCAGTTCGATTTCATCGCTTCACTCTTCATCTCACTGATGGGCGTCCGCCCTATGCTTAAAAAAGAGGACTCCGCACCTTGTAAGCAAGCTTACGCTGCGGAGTCCTCTTTTTTATGCGCAGGTCTGATCTGTTGATTCAAACTGTGAATTGTATAGTTCGGCGTAGAAGCCGTTTTGGGCGAGGAGTTGTGTGTGTGTTCCTTGTTCGATGATATCGCCGTCTTTCATAACGAGAATGAGATCTGCGTCTCGGATTGTCGATAATCTATGGGCGATAACGAAACTTGTTCTGCCTTTCATCAAATTATCCATTGCTTTTTGGATTCTTACTTCTGTTCTTGTATCGACGGAACTTGTCGCTTCGTCAAGAATGAGGATCTTCGGATCTGCAAGTATTGCTCTTGCGATCGTAAGAAGCTGTTTTTGTCCTTGTGAGATGTTTGTTGCTTCTTCATTGATTTCCATCTGATAGCCTCCCGGAAGTGTCTGGACGAAACGGTGAACATGTGCTGCTTTTGCTGCCTGTATAACTTCCTCTGTTGCGTCGAGTTTTCCGTAACGGATGTTATCCATGATCGTTCCGTGGAAGAGCCATGTATCTTGAAGTACCATTCCGAACATTTCTCTTAGTTCGCTTCTGTTGAAGTCTCTTACGTCATGGCCGTCGATCTTGATCGAACCGCTGTTTACATCATAAAAGCGCATGAGCAGTTTGATCATCGTTGTTTTTCCGGCTCCTGTAGGACCGACGATTGCGATTTTCTGACCTTCTTTTACATTTGCAGAGAAATCGTTAATGATGATCTTTTCCGGATTGTATCCGAAATGAACATTTTCAAACTGTACATTTCCGTGAAGTCCTTCTACCGAAACAGGGTGTTCAACCGTCTGATCTTCTTCCTTTTCTTCGAGGAATTCAAACACCCGCTCCGATGATGCCGCCGCAAGCTGAAGCATGTTTGTCACCTGAGCAACTTGTTGGATCGGCTGTGTAAAGTTTCTCACATACTGAATAAATGACTGGATATCTCCGACTTCTATTGTCTTTTTAATCGCCAGAAAACCTCCGAGTATCGCTACTCCTACATAACCTAAGTTCCCTACAAACTGCATGACCGGCATCATCATTCCAGAGAAAAACTGGGATTTCCATGCAGATTCATACAATTTATCATTTGTCCGGTCAAATTCACGGATCACATCGTCTTCTTTGTTAAATGCCTTGATCACGTTGTGTCCGCTGTACACTTCCTCGACCTGACCGTTTACATTTCCGAGATATTCCTGCTGTCCGCTGAAATATTTCTGCGAATGTTTCATAACGAATGAGATCAGGCCAACGGAAATCGGCAGGATCAACAGCGCCACAACCGTCATAAGCGGACTGATCGAAAGCATCATAACGAGAACTCCTATCAGAGTCGTCACAGAAGTAATAAGCTGCGTCGCGCTTTGGTTCAAACTCTGTCCGAGAGTATCTACATCATTTGTCACACGGGAGAGCACCTCTCCGACAGGCTTCGTATCAAAATAATCCATCGGCATCCGATTGACCTTTTCCGTAATATCTTTTCTCAATCGGTACGTCGTTTTCTGTGAGATTCCGGTCATAATCATTCCCTGAATAAAGGAACAAAGCGCGCTGACTACATACAGACCGAGAGTAATAAGAAGGATCTGTCCGATTTTTCCGAAATCCATTCCCGATCCGCCCGATACTTTACTGACAAGCCCGTTAAAAATCTCTGTTGTAGCCTTACCTAATATTTTCGGTCCGACAATGTTAAATACCGTTCCGCATACTGCGAAAACAGCGACAAAAAGCATCTGCACTTTATATACGCTCATATATTTTACAAGTTTTTTAAGCGAGCCTTTAAAATCCTTTGCTTTTGCTCCTCCTCGCATTCCTCCATGAGGACCTTTCATTCCGTGCCTAGACATCGCTTCTCACCTCCTGTTCCGCTGTTTTTGCACTGATTGCTTCTTTTCTTTCTTCTGTTTTTATCGTTTCACTTTTTATATCTTCCGTTTTTCTGTCTTCACTTTGCATTCCATCTTGAAGTTCTTTTTCAGACAACTGGGATGCCGCAATCTGTTTGTAAACTTCACAGTTTCTAAGAAGCTCTTTATGTGTACCGATTCCTGCAATCTTTCCATCATCAAGTACAATGATCTGTTCTGCATTTAAAATCGTACTGATTCGCTGTGCCACGATCAGCACCGTACTTTCTTTCGTCCGCTTTTTCAAAGCTTTCCGTAGAGCAACGTCTGTCTTGAAGTCAAGCGCCGAAAAACTGTCGTCAAAAATAAACACTTCCGGTCGTTTTGCGATCGCCCTTGCGATTGAAAGTCTCTGTTTCTGGCCTCCGGACACATTCGATCCGCCCTGCGAAATAGGACTTTCATATTTGTTCGGCTTTGCTTCGATAAACTCTGTTGCCTGCGCTATCTGCGCAGCTTCTTTCATCTCCTGCCCGCCGCCTTCCGGATTCCCGAACATAATATTCGATGCGATATCACCTGAGAACAACAGTCCTTTCTGAGGAACATACCCAAGTTTATCTCTCAAATCATGCTGTGTCACTTCACGAATATCTGTTCCATCCAAACGGATACTTCCGTCCGTCACATCATAAAAACGGGGGATCAGATTGACAAGCGTTGATTTTCCGCTTCCGGTACTTCCGATAATCGCTGTCGTTTCTCCCGGTTTTGCCGTAAATGTAATATCTTCAAGAACATTTTCATCCGCACCCGGATATTTGAAAGAAACATGGTCGAATGTGAGCACACCTTTTTGTTTTTCTTCAAATTTTTTCGGTGTTTTCGGATCATGGATCACCGTCCTGCTGGACAGAACCTCATCCACACGATCTGCCGCAACAGCCGCTCTTGGAAGCATAACCGACAACATGCATATCATAAGGAATCCCATAATAATCTGCATCGTATACTGGATAAACGCCATCATATCGCCCACCTGCAAATTGCTCCGGGCAATCTGTTTGCCGCCAAACCAGACAATCAGCAGTGAGATGCCGTTCATCACCAGTGTCATGGCAGGCATCATAGTCGCCATTGCACGGTTGACAAACAGGGTGTTGCCGACCAGGTCGCGGTTTGCCGCATCAAAGCGCTTCTGCATAAAGTTCTGGTTTGCAAAGGCGCGCACGACCATCATTCCGGACAGTTCCTCGCGGCTGACCAGGTTCAGGCGGTCCACCAGCTTCTGCATCTTTTTAAAGCGAGGCAGAGCGACGCTGAACAAAATCAGAATCAAACCCAGCATGATCACCAGCGCCAGCGCCAGCACCCACGCCAGGCTGACACACTTGGACAGACCCATAATTAAGCCTCCGAAGCCCATGATAGGCGCAAAACAAAGCATACGCAGCCCCATGCTCAAGAAGTTCTGGATTTGGGTGATGTCGTTGGTGGAGCGGGTAATCAGCGAGGCGGTGGAGAACTGGTCCATCTCACTGTTGTTGAAATAGGTAACGCGGGTAAAGACATCCCGACGCAGGTCCCTGCCCACACCGGCACCCAATCTGGACAGGCAGAAGCCTGCGCCGATCGCACAGCCGGTCAGCAGAACGGTCAATCCCAGCATCTTGATGCCGTCCCCGATGATGTAGCCGGTCTGGATGGCATCGGTATCTGCGCCCAGCGCCCGATACAGGCTCTTGACCAGCACCGGACCGGTCTGGGAGATCATGCTCTCCGGTGTGACTGCCGCAGTTTCGACCGCCTGCTGCACCTGCTGCGGGTCGAAGGTTGCCGATGCCTGTGCCAGCATGGCAATATCCAAAGTGCTTCGCACTGTGCTGCTCGAATCCTGTGCAGCGTTTTGCTGCATCATGCCTTCCAAAAACTGCACCAGCGCATAGGAGGCGCGGGAGAATACCCCTTCGATCTCCTCGCTGTGCTCGCCGGTCAGGGCAAAGTCGCCCTCCTTCAGATTCGGGTAGGTCTTTTGCAGCTGTGCAAGCTGTTCGCCTTCATCCAGCTGCAAATAATGGTCTGCAACCAGCTGCCGGTCCTGTTCGGACATAAAGCGCTGCATCAGCTGCATACTCTGCGTGTCGATTGCCTCCGGGGAAGCATAGGTGATGCCGCCCTGCTGCAAACCAACGTTGACGATGTCGCTCATGTAGTTTGGCAGCGTCAGCTCCAGCATCGCCTGCCCGAACAGCAAAATTACCGCTCCCAGCAGCAAGGCGATGTACGGTTTTAAGTACTGCTTTAATTTCAGCATTCTTCTTTCATTCCTTCCATTTATAATTGGTTAAAAGGTATCCTCTTGTTCGTCGCTCATCCCTTCCAAAATCTGTGCCAGCTGCTCGAGCACACGAAAGGTCAACCGGGTGTCCTCTTCTCCCAGCTGTTCCATGATAAAGTTCATCTTGCTGACCAGATTTTGAAAGGAGCTGTCCAACAGCTGACTTCCGGTGGGTGTCAGACGAATCCATGTGGTCCTGCGGTCCTTCTGGTCGGACATCCGCTGCACATATCCCATTCCCTCCAGCTTGCTGATGCGCTGACTCAGTGCCGGCATACTCTGATTCATTATTTTTGCCAGCTCCGATAAGGTCATCGGCTCAAACGGGTCACGGTTTCTGCACTCCTTGTCCTCACAAGGTCTTTTTCCGCCGTGTCGCAGCGCCAGCAGAGTGCCAAACTGGGACTTGCTGATCTCCGGTTTTGGGGTGAACACCGTCCACGCCCGGCGCATCCGGTCCATTAACCGGAACAGCTGCATCGACCGCAATTGTTTTTCCTCCATTTTTTTCTCCTTTCCGACTATTTATTTAATCAAGATAATTATGCTACCTAAGTATTTTAAGTCAACATTTTTGCATTGTCAAGATTCATTTTGTATCTTCATATTTTCTTAAAAAAATGATAAAAATTTTGCAATTTCCTCTACAGCGCAAAAAAGCAACAGGGACTGCTGTCCCTGCTGCCTGCCATTTCAAATTATGCTTTAGGCAAATACCTGCTGTCCAAAGCGTTCCTGCATTTCCTGCTCCTCCTGGTAGTACTTTGCCTGTGCCTGCCACATCTGGTAATATCTGCCCTGTTTTGCCATCAGCTGCTCGTGGCTGCCGATTTCGCAGATGCCGCCCTTTTCAAAGACGGCGATGGTATTACAGAAGCGGCAGCTGCTCATCCGGTGGGAGATATAGACCGAAGTCTTATCGGACACCAGCGAATCAAATCGGGAGTAGATTTCATATTCGCTGATTGGGTCAAGCGCAGAGGTCGGTTCATCCAGGATGACAAACGGCGCATCCTTGTACAGTGCGCGGGCAATGGCAATCTTCTGCGCTTCTCCGCCGGAAATCTCTACCCCGCTCTCTCCGCTTTGATATAAAACGGTCCTGAGTCCCTTTGGCATCGCCTGCACCCGCTGCTCCACGCCCGCCTTCTCCAGACAATCCCATACCTTTTCGTTCTCATACCGGGTGCTTGCCGCTACGTTCTGTCCCAGTTCAAAGGAGAACAGGTGAAAATCCTGGAACACCACCGAAAACAGGCTTTGATACTCCTGATAGTCATACTTTTTGATGTCGATTCCGTTGAGTAAAATCTCTCCTGCGGTCGGATCGTACAGACGGCAGAGGAGCTTGACAAAGGTGGTCTTGCCTGCACCGTTGAGTCCCACCAGCGCCAGCTTGTCGCCCACCTTCAGCTTGAAGGAAAGATGGTCGAGGATCAGGCGGTCGCTGCCCGGATAGGAAAAGCAGACATCCCGAAATTCTAGCTCATAGTCGTTGTCATCCCTCTTTTCGACCGGCAGGGTCCCCTCGTACTTGTGATTTTTCAGCGCATAAAACTCCGTATAACATTCCATCTTTTTGGCATAGATATTCAGATTGCTCAAATCGACCAGAAGAGCAACGAACGACTGCTGGAAATTGACGAGGGCAGAAACATACATCAGTACACTTCCCACGCTGATGACACCCAGCAGCGCCTTGACACCCACCAGCAGATAGAAGACGACCGCCGCCAGCTGGCTGACCAGAATGACCCTGCCGCCGTACTTCTTTTCCGCGTTGGTCTGGCTGCGGATAAAGTACATCACGCCGTCCGACCATTTTTCCAACTGCTCAAGAAAGAGGTCGGACAGGTGGTAGGAGCGGATGTCCTTGCCGGTCTGGTAGTTGGTCGATTGATAGTAGAAGTATCGCGCCCTTCGGTTGTACTTCATCGACTGTTCAAAGTCTTCCTTGATCAGCTGTTCCTTCTGCTTGACACTTTTCAGAGAAGCAAAGATAGAAAAAGCCAGCAGCGCCAGCATCAGCACCGACACCAGCGGAGAGGAAAACAGCCATACCAGCTCCCCTTTGCCGCGGATGAGCGGTGTGACAAACAGCGGAGCGACCATGACGGCTGCGTACACCACCGACACCAGTCCTTTGACACTGTTGCCCAGCGGTCCGAGCAGCAGATTCAGCCCGCCCATGTTGTTGACCTCTTCAAACATACGGACCAGGTCCTGCACCCGGGTCTGCTCCATCTCCTGATAATCCAACTGAAGCGCCTTCTTGGCAAACGCCTCCGCATCCAGCAAAAACAGTTCCTTGGGTCCTTTTTCCACCCAATCCAGCAGGGCGACCAGCATCGAACAGACAAAATTTAAACCGACCATCCAAAATACAATCTGCATCATCTGCTCTGCCGGCGTTTTCAAAATCAATCGGTCAAGAATCAGCGCAGAGCAGACGATATTGATAAAGGGACGCAGCGCCTCCAGAATGTTTCTTGCCAGCACGCACGGAATCAGCCCGTGGTCCAGCGAATGAATAAACTTGACAATCGAGATGACCTGCGGGTCAATCACCCGCTGCCAGAACGGTTTTTTAGAAGATTTCATCCGGTCTGCCTCCCAACTTCTTCTGATAGTAATATGCCTGATATTCAAACATCTTTGCGTACTGTCCTCCCTGCTGCATCAGCTGCTGGTGGGTCCCGTCCTCGAGAATCTTTCCGTTTTCCAGATAGACCACCCGGTCACAGAACTGGGTGCTGGACAGGCGGTGGGAGATGAACACCGACGTCTTGCCGCCAATCAAGCTGTTGTACCGCTCATACAGGTCCGCCTCTGCCAGCGGGTCCAGCGCAGCGGTCGGCTCATCGAGCACCATGACCGGCGCATCCTTGTACAGTGCGCGGGCAAGCATCAGCTTTTGCACCTCGCCTCCCGAAAGGCTTTCTCCGTCACTGTACAGCTCCTTGGAGTAGTGGGATTTTACTCCGTTTGGCATCGCCTGCACCCGCTCCCACAGACCGGCGCGTTCCAGCGACTGCTGTACCCGCCGGTGGTCCATCTGTTCCCCGTTGCAGCACGCCACATTTTCCTCGATGGTGGAAGCCAGCAAAAACGGTTCCTGGAACACGGTGCCAATCTGTGCAAAATATTCCTCGTGCGGAATGGAGGAGATGGGTCTGCCGTCCAGCAGGATTTCTCCGCTGTCCGGTCGGTACAAGCCGGCAAGCAGCTTGACCAGCGTGCTTTTGCCCGCTCCGTTGAGTCCTACCAGCGCCACCTTTTCCCCTGCGTGGATGGTCAGGTCCAGATGCTCGATGGTGGGTCGGTCGCTTTCCGGGTAGGTAAAGGTGACGTCCCGAAATTCGATGGTGGGTGCCTGCCCGCTCGGTTGACTTTGCACCGGCTGGCTGACTTCCTCGCCATACCCGTCGTCCATCTCCAGATAGTAGCGCATATATCCCATCTGGACGCTTGCCAGACGCAGATAAGAAAAGTTTTGAATCATCTCGGTCAGCCAGGTCGTAAAGCCCGCTACAATCCCGACCGAGAAGGTAAATTCCGACAGGCTGATCTGATTTTCCAGCACCTGCGAAATCAAAATGCCATAAGCGGTCAAATCCCGCAAAATCAAAAACAGATTGTTGGAAAGGTCCATCAGCTTGACCCGTCCCCATTTGTTCTTGAAGATGCTTCTGGTTTGGTCGTTCAGCTCCTTGAGACGCTCAGGGAACCAGTTTTCGATGGCATACATGCGGATGTCCTTTGCGTTTTCAATCTGGCTGCAATAGCGGTAGACCATTGTGCGCTGTGTCCGCAGTTCCTCCTCCTGCTGTCGATGCTCCTTCTGATAGCGGTAGGAAAAGCGCTCCAGCAGCAGACAGCACAGGCTCATCGCCGCTAAAATCACCAGAATCTTCGGATGGATGCTGCCGATAAAGCCGGCATAGAGCAGCAGACCCAGCAGGTTATAAAGAAACAGCGGCGTCTTGGAAAAAATCTGCCCAATCCCCCAGTTGTCTCCGTTGATTGCCCAAAAGGCGTTCTGCCGCTCGACCTGTTTTGCGTGTGGCTCGATGTTCTGGTAGCCGGTGGTGGTAATTTTTTTATAATACTGCATCGTCAGGGTCCGGTTTCGGCACTCCATTGTATAGTAGGCAAGGTTCTGGTTGAGCACATTCTGTCCCCACTTGAGCAGCAGCATCACCATGCCCACCGCTGCCACCGCCGCTGCAAATCCGGCAAGGTTTTGCTTTTCCAGCATCGCCACAATCATTGCGGGCAGCAGGTTTCCGGTCAACGGAAACAGCACCGATACCAGCACCGTCAACGGCAAAAGCAGGCGGGTGATGGGGTATTCCCGAAACAGCATCCCATAGGCATACCGCAGGTTGCTGATGATTGCGCTGTCCGGCTGAGACTGTCGTTGTTTTTCCTTCATTCTTCATTCCTCCCTTTGCCTGTATCATAGCATAAATCGGGGACAAAAAAACAATTCGTGCACGAACGGTCGTTTTCCGTGCACGAATTGTCATCCCACCGCCGCTTTTCCTTACAGCGGCAGCATGATTTCGGTGGCAAAGACCCCCGGCTCATTTTTGCGATTGATAAATCCGCCGTACTTTTCCACCGTGTTGTTGATGCGCTTAAGCCCGTGTCCGTGGTTCCCGCGCTTGGTGGTGATGTACTCCTCGTCCAGCTTGCGCACCAGTTCTCCGGTGGCGTTGGTCACCGAGATGTACAGCTGCTTTCTAAAGATTCCGATGTACAGCCGCAAAAACCGTTGCTCCACCGGCAGCTGTTCGCACGCTTCCACCGCGTTGTCAATCAGGTTGCCCAGCAGCACGCACAGGTCAATATCGCTGACCGAGAGCTTCGGCGGCACTGTCGCCTTGTAATGCAGGCTGATCTGCTGTTTTTGCGCATAGGAAAGCTTGGAATTTAAGATGGCATCCAGCGAGACGTTGCCCGTTTCCACCAGCTGCTTGATGCTGTCCAAATCCTGCTCCAGCCGTCCCAGATATTCCTGGGCAAGCTCGGTCTGACCCATGCTTAGCTGCGCCTTGAGCGCCTGCAGATGGTTGTGGTAGTCGTGCCGCCAGCCGCGCATGGTCATATACAGTCCCTGTACCTCCTCCACCTGCTTGGCGACCACCTTGTTCTGGTATTCCATCATGCTCTGCTCATAGCTTTTGCGCAGAAAGTTCTGGTTGTTTTCCGACAGGAAAAAGACTGCCGTTGCCAGCAGGGAAAACGTCCAGCTGCCCTGTGCGGCTGTCCCGTTTTGGTTTAACAGGCAAAGTCCGACCTGCACCAAAACAAACAGAGCGGCAAACCTGAGTGAGACGCGGTTTGTGCCCAGACGGTCTCCCAGATGCACCAGCAAAAAGGCAGTGATGCACACCACCGGCAGTGAAAGCCATCCGTACCCTGCCAAAGCGCCTGCCGCTCCAAAAGCTGCCAGCAACAGGGCAACTGCCAGCCAACGCCAGCCGCGCTGCTGAAACAGCTGCACGGCAAGATACCCTCCCACCGCTGCGGTACATCCAAGCTGTACCGCCAGCGGTATGATCGACCGGCTCATTCCAGCATCTCCTTTCTGTAGTAGAGGATAAACTGTTCGTTTAAATTTTTATAGGCTCCGCGCGAGACCGGCACTGTCAAACCGGTATCCAGTGTACATTCGGTGCGGCTGATGCGCAAAAGGTGCGCTAAATTGACATAAAAGCTGCGGTGGCTCATCACAAAGCTGTCGCCCAAATGCCCGGCAAGGGAGGACAGGCTCGCTTTCTGCTGGAGCTGTCCTGTGGTGGTGTGGAAAATCAGGTAATGTCCCTGCGCTTCGATGGCGGCAATCTGTGAAAGGTAAAGTTTTTTCTTTTCGTCGGCGCAGTTGAGAATCAGACTTGGCTGCTCCTGTAGATTCTGCCGCGCAAGGTCCAGCAGTTCAAACACCTTTTCCTGCTGCATCGGCTTGAGCAGATAGCGCACCGCCTGTACCTCGTAGCCTTCAAACACATATTCCCGCGCCGCCGTCAAAAATGCCAGCGTCACCCGCTTATCCTGCGCCCGCAGCTGCCTTGCCAGCGTGATGCCGTCCATCCCACCCATCTGGATGTCCAGAAGGATGAGGTCAAAGACAAGCTCCTGGGCTTCTGGCTGACCGACCTCAAACAGCAGCTGCTCGGCGCTGTTATACAGCTGAAGCTCTGCCGCTTCCCCTCTTTGCTCCGCCCAAGCGGCAGCCATCCGTTCAAACTGGCTGCGGGTGGAGGCTTCGTCGTCGCAAAAACAGATGCGCATCCTGTTTTTCCCCCTCTATTTCTTTGATTGGATTGGCGTTAGAATCAGCCGAAGATAGCGGTGCTCCCGTGCATCGGTGTGCTCCAGGGCATCTTCCACCGCATAGCCCGCCTGCTCATAATCCTGCACGCACAGCAGGTCCTCGGGTCGGATTGCCGGATTATCCTGCGGACAGCGGACAAAGCCGTTGAGCCAAAGCTTTCCCCCCGGCAGCAGATGTTCCCGCAGGCGGTCGGCAGCAGCCGCACTCAGTCGATAGTGGTTGCACAAAATCAAATCATAGCTGCCCAGCTGTTCCACTGCGTTCGGGTCGGATAAATCCATCTGCTTTGTATGCAGGCACAGATTTTGGCGGCTGGCAAAGCGGTTTAACCGCTGCAATGCCGTCGGGCAAAAATCGACCGCCTCCACCTGCATCCCCAGTTGTGCCAGATACAAAGCGTTCCTTCCGTCCCCGCACGCCAAATCCAACAGGATGGATGCCTTGGGACACCAGCGGCGGATGATGCTGTCAAAATAAGCGGCGCGCGCAGGATAGGAGATATTGTCGGTCAGCTCATCATAAAAGCTTGCAAAGGTATTATAACTCATGGTCCTCTTCCAGCCTCTCAAATACGATTCTGTATCCATCGCAGCCATAGTTGAGCGAGCGGTTGACGCGGCTGATGGTCGCGGTGCTGGCTCCGGTCTGTGCCACGATGTCGCTGTATACCTTGTGGTCATCCAGCATTTTTGCCACTAAAAAACGCTGTGACAAAGCTCTCAGCTCCGGCACAGTGCACAGGTCTTCAAAAAACTTATAACATTCTTCTACCGTTTCCAGCTTTAGGATCGCCTGGAACAAAAATTCAACATTGAGCTCTTTCAGTTTCGAATTCATGCTGCATATCCTCCTGCCTTTTAGTCATCTCCAATTTTAGCATTTTATAGAACTAAAGTAAAGAATGGCAATCTCATTTTTACAAAAGTTAAAAAATTCTTATGGAATATGCAATAAAGAATCACTACATTTATGTACATCTATTCCTGAACACTTGTTGCAATGATCAAATCAGAGACAAAAGGAAAGCTCCGGCTGCTAAAAGAACCGGAGTTTTCCAAATTCTCATTACAAATCGTTGCGCAGCAGGTCCTCCAGGCTCTCTCTGCGAACTATCAATCTCGGTTGTCCATCCTTTACCATTACAACCGCCGGTCTGCACAGGCGGTTATAGTTGGACGCCATCGAGTAGTTGTAGGCTCCGGTGGAAAGCACCGCTACAATGTCGCCGCTTTGCACCGGCTGGATGGGCATATGCTCGCCAAGCAGGTCGCCGCTTTCGCAGCATTTTCCCGCCAGCGTGACCGTTGCCGTCTTTGGCTGGTCCATGCGGTTGGCTACCACTGCTTCGTATGTCGACTGGTAGAGCGCATAACGCGGGTTGTCGGTCATTCCGCCGTCCACTGCCGCATAGGTGCGCACATTGGGGATTTCCTTGATAGCTCCTGCTGTGTACAGAGTAATGCCGCTGGGTCCCACAATCGAGCGACCCGGCTCGAGCATCATAAACGGCTGCGGGAAGTTTAAACGCTCACAGCAGCTTTTGACCACCACCGATACCTTTTCCATATAGCTGTCATAGCGCAGCGCTGCATCCTGCTGGGTATAGCAGATGCCAAAGCCGCCGCCCAAATCCAGCTGCTCGATGATATAGCCGGTCCGGTCGCGCACCTGCGCCATAAATTCCACCATCCGCTGTGCTGCCAGCTCAAACGGCTCCAGCTCAAAAATCTGCGAGCCGATGTGGCAGTGTAACCCCTTTCAGACAGAGATGCTCCATCTGCAAAGCTTCCAGCACGATTTCCATTGCCTCTCCGGTTTCCAGTGCGACACCGAATTTGCTGTCAATCTGTCCGGTGCGGACAAAATCGTGGGTATGCGCATCCACGCCCGGCTTGATGCGGAAGGCAATCTGCGCTTTGACACCCAGCTCACCGGCAAAGCGGTTCAGCCGCTCCAGCTCATAGCGGTTGTCGACGATGAACAGCCCGATGCCGGACTGCAACGCATATTTTAGCTCATGGTCGGTCTTAGCGGAGTTCCTGCATTGTTTTATTGTTGCCATGGAAATGAATGTGCTTTGCATCCACACCCGCTGCAAGGGCGGTATACAGCTCGCCGCCGGAGACGACGTCGAGGTCTAAGCCTTCTTCGGTCACGATACGGCAAATCTCTTTGCAGCAGAAGGCTTTGCTGGCATAGCAGACCATCCCTCTGCCGCTGTAGAAGCGGTCGATCGAGCTGCGGTAGCTTCTGCACGCCGCACGAATTCCCTCTTCGTCCATAACATACAACGGAGTTCCGTATTGCTTTGCCAGCAAGACGGTATCACAACCGTCGATGGTCAGATGACCCTGTTGATTGACACCTAAGCACTCCGATTGTTTCATATACACAGCTTCCTTTCCCTATTGAAAGTTCCTCTATTATTTACACACCTTTATCTGCACTCGTACAGCAGGGTACCCGTTTCATCCCCTTGTGCGGGATGCTTGTCAAACCGGTCATAGACCGTCCAGCTGCGAAAGCCTGCCTCTGCCAGCAATGCGTCCAGCTCTCCCAAGCGGTAGAGCTTGGTCTGAAAATCCATCGGCTCGCTGTGCAGCAGTTCCTCCCCCTGCCACAGTTCATAGATGCTGGGGTAGTACTGCACCTGTGTGGCAGGCTCATACCGCGCACCCATGCGCATCCGCAGCAGTTTTCCGTCCTCCAGCGGCTGGTCGGTTGTCTGAGTCAATGCCCCATCGCCCTGCTCGGCGCTGCTGACAGTGTCCACTGCAAAAACGAATACACCCTGTTCGCTCAACAGGCGCTTTGCATTTTTCAGCACCCGTTTAGCCAGCTCCTCGTCGGTAAACAGCGAGAAGGAGTTGCAGGTGATAAAAATATAATCATAGCGTTTTTCGGTCTGATATGCGTCCGCGCTGCAGCAGTGCAGGGCAGGCTTTGCCTCGGGCAGCTTCTGTTCCAGCTGTTCGAGCATCTGTGCAGACAGGTCCACTCCGTCTATCGACAGTCCCTTCTTCCAAAACGGAATCAGGAACCGTCCGCTGCCGCACAGCAGCTCCAGCATCTGCTCACCGGGCTTTGCGTAGGAAAGATAAAACGCCAGCTCCTGCGGGTCGGCAGTCGGGTGCAACTGCTCATACATCATGGTGCAAAGTTTTCCGTAATCGTTTATCTGCATGGCTCCTCCCTTGCCTGTTCGGCATCGTCCTGCGCAATCTCGTCGATGATGGCACGCAGCTGCTCGACGCCGTCCCCTTTGACCGCAGAAAACGGAATCATGTGGATTTGGTCGGCAAAGGGGATTTCCTGCATCAGCGCTGCCATCCGCTCCTCCTGCTGTTTTTTGGAGAGCTTATCCTTTTTGGTCAGCACGATAACAAAAGGAAACTCGTTCTGAATCAGGAAATCCACCATCATCAAATCGTCCTTGGTCGGCGGATGGCGCATATCAATCAGCTGAAAGACCAGCTCGATGCGGCGGTCGCTGTTGAAGTAGGTTTCAATCAAATCCGACCAGCGCTGTTTTTCTGCCTGCGCCACCTTGGCATAGCCGTATCCGGGCAGGTCTGCAAAGCGGACATTTTCCAGCCTGAAAAAGTTGATGGTCGCTGTTTTGCCCGGCACCGCACTGACCCTTGCCAGATTGCGGCGATTGAAAATCTTGTTGATGAGGCTGGATTTTCCCACGTTGGAGCGCCCTGCAAAGGCAATCTCCACCAAGTCCGATTGGGTCAGCTGGCTGGCTTTACCAAAGGAGGTTTCAAAGACAACATTGTTGTAGTTCATGCGTTTGCCGCTCCCTTCTTCTGTTTAGGCGTTCATCTGCGGAGATTTGCGGCTGTGCTTGTGGACAACCTTCTCTGCTACATCCAGGCACTCCGGTGCCTCCTGCTGCTCCTGCGACGGACACAACGGCAGCGGCAGCAGCGCTGTATCCAGCACTGTCCCGATTTCTCTCGCAGTCACAAACTTTACGTTTTCCTTGACCACCGGGTCCACCTCATACAGGTCCGGCTCGTTGGCCTGCGGAATGATTACCGTTTTCATCCCGTTGCGGTAGGCAGCCATCGTCTTTTCTTTCAGTCCGCCGATGGGCAGCACTCTGCCGCGCAGGGTGATTTCACCGGTCATGGCAACATCATGGCGCACCGGCATCCCGCTGAGGGCAGACACCAGCGCGGTGGTAATGGTCACACCTGCCGACGGTCCGTCCTTTGGAACAGCGCCTTCCGGGAAGTGGATGTGGATGTCCTTCTCCTTATAGAAATTCTTGTCGATGCCATAGCGGTCGCACAAGCCGCGGACACAGGTGATGGCAGCGCGGGCAGATTCCTTCATCACATCTCCCATCTGTCCGGTCAGATCAATATCTCCCTTACCCGGCATGACATTTACCTCAATCTGTAAGGTATCACCACCAACACTCGTCCAGGCGAGTCCGCGTACAATGCCGACCTCTGGCTTCTTATTGGCAAGATCCGTCGTGTATTTCCGCTTTCCAAGATACTTCTCAATATTAGAAGCGGTCACCTTAACCTTCGTTTCCTCTCTGCCCTCTTCGCGGCATTCCAGAATTTCCTTCGCTGCCTTGCGGCAGATATCCCCGATCTTACGTTCCAGCTCACGGACACCGGCTTCTCTTGTATAGGAAGAAATGATTGCTTTCAAGGCACTGTCCGAAACAGACAGCCACCTTCCGGTGATGCCGTTCTTTTCCATCTGCTTGTGCAGAAGATGT
>ENA-ORSS01002634-ORSS01002634.1-human-gut-metagenome-genome-assembly--contig:-NODE-2634-length-15783-cov-7.380977_pt1 | contig 15783 bp, 14 predicted proteins | sample MGYA00241899_ERZ509162 | MGnify/ENA primary metagenome ERZ509162 (study PRJEB26280, sample SAMEA2338641) | human gut metagenome | biome: human gut; feature: human-associated habitat; material: faeces... | reverse complement strand
TTGACTGCTTTCAACCCCAGCCACGGCAGCCTGTCTTGCGTCGAAACAAACTGCGTATCTTTCGCTTCCGCGCAAGCGCGAAAGCTCAATCGCTCCGTTTGTTTCTCCTTTCCCCACGAAGTAGGCTACTTCGTGGGAACCCCAACTATGGCCGGACATTGTGTGTCCAAACAGATTGGGCGGCATGATGCAGCCTGCCAAGGCTGCCCACGGTGCGTTTTTCTCGCTCGCCGGAAGCTCGCTGCCTCCGGGTCTTCGCGCGCGCCGTGCGCTTTTCCCAACCTGCGGTGTTGTCCGCGTTGCTGGTTATTCAGTTGTTTGGGATTGTGATCCCCCCCATATTTCTCCTAAAGAGCACCAAAAGGAGCGCTGCGGCCATTTTCGGTCGCAGCGCTCCTTCATTACGTTTTATGGTGCACTTCGGAATATTCTGTTGTCGGCAGGATTTCCTGCCATGTTTCACACGATAACATTGGAATAAATGTTTGTCAGCGCTCTTTTGCAGAATTTTTTCTTGCTGCTGCCGATTCTGAATCGAATCGATTCTATCCCTGCTTCCGAGAAAGCAGGGACGTTGTATCTGCGGATATACCCGTATGTTGACCCCGATAAAATAACCACAATGTTCCTGTTCGCTACGTCGCCGCTTCTCTCGCAAAGCGGCAATGCAAAATCGTCAATCAAGGGTAACACTCTTAACTCGGATAGCTTAAATCGGAAATCTCCCTGTTCGTCAAGTTTGTATAAACGCAGGCATTGCTTGCCAAGTGTAACGGCTCAGACGCGGCTTCTTCTTTTCAATAAATGCCTGTGGCTGCACAAGCAGAAAATCAAATCCCATCATTCTTCCGCCAGATCGGCAATCAACTTGGCGTCGCTGACCGCCAGTGCAAGCTGAAGCTTGTTTTCCAGCCCGGTTTTTTGCAGCATATTTGCCACATGGAATTTGACCGTCGACATCTCGCAGCCCATCTCCGCCGCGATGCGCGTGTAAGACAAGCCCCGCATCAGATGCCGCAGAACTTTCAATTCCGTCTTTGTAAATTCCGTACTTTTTGCCATGCCGATCTCGACCGTCGGAGGCGCGTCCGGAAAGATATGTTCACCCGCCATCGTTTGCCGGACAACATCCATCAAACGCTTCTGTGTAGAGTCCTTATACCACAGGCTGTCGGCCCCGGCCCTCTTTGCCTCATCCAGAACGGCGCAGTCGATCAGCGAGGTCACAACAATAATTTTGCTCTTCGGCTGTATCGCTTTGATCTGGCGAACGGCAGTCAGGCCGTTCTCGCGGTTCTCCGTTTGCACATCCATCAAAATCAAATCGACAGAGCTTGTCCGGCACACCTCAACCGCCTGCTTTGCGCCGGGGATGGACGCTGTGATCTGGTATCCGTCCTCGGCGCGGAAATAGCTTTCCAGCAGACTGCGGATCATGGTCTGGTCTTCAACGATCATCACTCTCATGTGCTGCTTTCTCCTGTTCCGGCAGGCTGAGCATCAGCGTAAAGCGAGGGATGCTCCAAACCTCCATTTTTCCGCCTGCTTCTTCGATACGTTGACGTAGCATGGAAAGGCCTCCGCCTTCTGTGATCTTTTCCTTTGGCACCGCACCGTTGTTGGTCAGGACGACCTCCATGCAGTCCGGCTTCTGCCGAAAGCGCACATACAATTCTGTGCCATCTGCGTGACGGACACAGTTTGCCGCACATTCGCAGATCGCCAGTGCGCTCAGTGTGCGTATCCATTGCCTTTGCGGTTCACGCCCTGTCAGAAGAACTCTAACGCCCAATTCTTCCGCTCGTTTTTTCGCCGCCTCCAGCGGTTCGGATTGCGCCGTTATCTGGCTGGAGCGGAAAAGCACAGAAATGGACTGTTCCCACAGCGCCGCGTTTGCACGAAGTTCCTTCAGGTCCGTTTGCTGGAGCAGCACACGGCGTGCCGCAAGAATACTGTGCCCGATGTCATCGTGCACACGCAGCTTCATCGCCAGCGTCTCTTCCTCCCGGATGATCTCCGGCATCTGCACAAGCAGCCGCCGAAGCCGCTCATTTGCCTCCGCCAGCTTCGCGTTTTCCGCTTTCAGCTGGTTCTGCTTCCGGATCAGCTCCGTAACGTCTGCGGCAGTGATCTGCGTATAGCGGACGCCCGCTTTTGTTGTGATCTGCTCCTGCGCAAAGCGCAGCGCCTTCCCGTCCGGAAAGCGGTAGATCCGAAGGCGCAGATCCAGACAGCGCACGTTTGCGGGCGGCGAGTGCAGGACGCTCTGCATCTCTGCAAGCGACTGTATGCCGCCTTTTCGCAGCCAGTTTGCAATGGCAAGCATCCGGCGGTTGATGAGCCGCACCACGCCGTTTTTATCGAAGAAGCAGGCTGCGATGGGCAGACTGTCGAAGCTTTCCTTAATCCTGTCCATACGCCTTTACCCCCTCGATCTTTCCAGCTTCCGCGTCACATATTGCAGTCCGTCCTCATCCTGCTCCCATTCCAGATCTGGAAACCGCGCACGCAGCCCGCAGAGCGGCTTCGCCGCTGAAACGCAGAGAGCGACCTCTACCCACTTACCAACCTCTATAGAGATCAGCAGCGCACGCAGCGATTCCAGTTCCGTCTCCACGACCGCTTCAAACAGGTCGTAGACCTGCGTTGCCTGCTCGACGGTAAGCTGGCCTTCCCCCTTGACGATCGTCTTACAGTCGGCGCCATAGACAATGATATTCTCGGAAGATTCATTGAGACACAGCCGAAGCTCCTGCACACTGATTGCGCCGCGCTGCTCGCCGACAAAAATCAGGTTGCTTCTCCGCTTGATATAGGTCCCGATGATGATGACCTGCCCAAGCAGGTGTCTGGCTCTGTTTGAATCCTCCGTCTTCTGTAATTCAGCCAACAGATCCCGCAGCATTACGCTCTGCCGGGCGGTCTGCGCCTCCATCATGTCATACAGGCGGTTTTCTTCTGTCAGCTTCAGCCATCTTGTGTGCTGTGCTTTCTCCGCCGTCAGAACGTCGCCGGTATCGCGCAGCTCATCCCTTGTCAGCTCCAGCTCTTTTCGAATCTGATTCAGCGCGGAAATGTCCTCCTTCCAGAACACCCAGCCGCGGCGCAGCCTGTGCCGCTTCAAAAGCGTATCGTCGCTCAAATGGACGGTATCCTGCTGCATCTGCCGCAGCTCGCTTTGCGGCAAAGCCTCCTGCATGGCGGCAGACACATATTGGGGGCAAAATGCAGGATCCGTAATCTGGACGGGCAGGCTCGTTGCCTCAAAAAGTTCGTCGTATCCGAGGTTGGACTGGATCAGCCCGCATTGAATGCAGCATTCAAGGATGCTCGCAAAGATCAGGCACTGCGACACCGTCATATCGCCCGCAAGCACCCAGACCCAAGGGACCTTTTTGGCATACGCATAAGCATAGGCCAGCGAAAGCGCAAGCGGAACCAACGGCAGCCAGCGAATTCTCCTGCTGCGCGGGATGCGGCAGTTTTTCACCATCGAAAGCAACGCGAACCCCGCGCACAGGGCCTCCCAAGCCAGCACGAAGAAATAGCCGCTCTCATACCGATACGCCTGATCCGATAAAACGCCGGACGGGAAGGAAAACACCTGCTGGTGCAGATCATTGGTCAGAACGAGCAGGAGCAGAAGCAGCGTTGGAACATACAGAAGCTTGATCCATCGCGGCAGCCGAAAATCCTCTCCCTTGCCCAGCGACCGGGAAACAAAGACCGACAGCATGGGGATGAACAGCATCGGGAAATAGTAGAAATACCACAGCCAGCGCTCTGCATCCGTGTTTTCAATGGAAAATTTGATTGAGCGCAGAAGAATCCAAAGCACCATCAGCACCGAAATCGCCAGCAGATAGCGCCGTGCCTGCGTCTGCACGATGCGGATCCATAGGGAGTAGCACCACACGCTGAACAAAAACACATAGATCCCGCTTCGCAGATGGCTGACAGCCGGAGAATGAAAAATATTCCGGCTTGCATATCGGAGCCACATGGCAAACGCAATGAGCGCCAACACGCCCAACGCAAACAAGATGGTCTTTTTTGTCGCTTTGCTCATGCCGTATGCCTCCCATCTCTGCACATTCGTATGGATAGTATATCATGCGGACGGAAAAAGGCAACACAGTTTTACACCCTTTGCCGGGAGAATCGAGCCAGACGATGGCTTTTGCACAAAAAATAATTGCAAACCCTATCCAATCGGCGGGGGCAGAAGGGAGCGATAACAGCTAAAATACAAATGGAACATACAAAAGAAGAGAAAGGCGGTGGAAAAGCGCAGATGCGAAGGATCGTACTGGATATGAAAGGCGGGCTTCTGGCGGAAGCGGTCATGCAATCACTTTCGGGATGCGACCCGGATTTTCTTGTCTACCGTTCTTCAAAACCGGAGGAAACGCTTGCCCTGTGCCGGTCCTGCCGTGCCAATGTGTTGGTGATGGAGGTCATCCGGCAGGGCATCTGGAAGCTGAGCGAGCGGCTCAAGCTTTGCAATGCTGTAAAGCAGCTCGGCTGGGTCTGCAAGGTTCTGCTTCTGGTGGATGAGAACGCGGACGAACTGCTTGCCGCCGATGTGCGTCAGGCGGTGAAGGATCAGTTGGTCGACAATTTTATCTATGCGTCGGTATCGCCGACCTACCTCGCGGGCGTGATCGACACACTTTAGCTCTTTGGTTTTCACTGCCTGCGCGGAAAGCCGCATCATGTACGTATTCGACAAAGAAATAACAGAAGGAGGTTCCAGATGAGAAAACGAATTCTTGCGATTTTCCTTTGCCTGATCCTTACACTGTCCCTTGCCGCAGCGGTGGCCGCAGAGGATTTCACCGTGCCCCTGCCGCCGGGAAGCAACTTTCTTCCGCCGAATCGGCCCGAGCAGCCTGAGCCGGACGACGAGGACCGGATCGTGACGCTTCAGATCCCGATCACCAAGGTCGTTGAGTTGGGGGGAAATACTGCACCGAAGCAAACGACTTTCAGCTTCTATGCATTTCCCAGCGATCCGTCGTATGGCCGTTATGAAGCCGGCGGCAGCGGCCTCTGGGATGTGCAGAACTGCACGGTGACCGTGAACGGAGCCGGAACGTTCAGCTGCGTGATGACCATTCAAATCGACAGAAGCGACTTCTTCGCTCTAACCGACAATCAGGGCATCTTTGTTGTGGAAACCAACGATGAGCAAAGCGGTTGGACGTATGATGAGACCCGCTGGTTCCTCCAACCGCAGTATAAATGGAGCGATGCCGCACGGGAATACAAGTGGACGGGCGGCTGGGATTGCTACAACAAATTTGAAGCTATGGAAGGCAGCGTGCATGTCAACCCGGACAATGCGCAGGGCGGGCTTGGCTTTGTCAATCTTTACACCGAGAACACCGCACCGGCAGAGCCTGCATATAAGCCTGCGACGCTCAACAAGACTGACCATTTCGCGTTCCTAAAGGGCTATCCGGGCGGCGGATTTGCCCCGGGCAAAAATATGAGCCGCGCAGAGGTGACCACCATGTTTGCCCGCCTGCTGACCGAGCAGATGGAGGCAAACAAATCCTATCCAGCCTCCTTCTCCGATGTGACCTCGGCGCACTGGGCGGCCAACTACATCGGCTACATGGAGCAGTTCGGGATCGTCCGCGGCTACAGCAACGGAACGTTCCGGCCAAACGCGCCGATCACGCGTGCGGAATTTGCCGCGATCTGCTGCCGGTTTGAGCAGCTGACGGACGGAGCTGCGGCCTTCACGGATGTTCCTGCCTCTCATTGGGCGGCAAAGTCCATCGCCTATGCGGCGACTCGCGGTTGGGTCACAGGCTATGCAGATGGAACATTCAAGCCGGGCAACAACATTACAAGAGCAGAGGTCGCCGCTGTCACCTGCCGCCTGCTCGAACGCAGTGCTGACATAGAGTATATCCGTGCCCATCTGAAAGAGCTGCCAAGAGTCTTTGCTGACATGAACGAGCAGCACTGGGCATACTGGTATGTGATGGAAGCTGCCAACGGCCATGACTATACCAAATCCGGAAATACGGAAACATGGCTCCGGACATATTCATAAACAGGAGGGTTTTATATGCAGGTCACAATACAAAGCATCCCTGCAAGCCTGCAGGAATTCGAGACGCTTGCGGCAGGCGGAAGACAGCCGGAGCGCATCTGCGCCCTGTTTCTGTGTGCACTGGAACTGTTTGACAAGGACAGGGACGCCGGAACTGCCGCAATGAATCTCCTGCGCGGCCCGCGGCCCATGACGCCCTACGATGCGCAGTTCCTGCGCGACCGGCTGCGCGGCAAAGCCTATCTGCCGCTTGCGTATTTTGAAGGCGCGACGCCGGAAAACGGCTATCAGCCGCGGGCGCCATACCGGCTTAACGTGCTGGCAGACCCCAGGCCGCAGGATATCGAGCCGGGGTATCTGCGCGTGTTCCTGAAAACGGCGGGCGCAGATTCGCCGCGGCCCATGAAGCTGCGGCAGAAGGCATCGACCGGCGAGTGGTTCCTCTGGGAGTATTCCAGCATTCTCAGCGGCATCCGTATTCCTGCGGCGGAAGACCCGTGGGCATAGTAAACAGAGAAAGGGAGAACAGACAATGGGACTCATTAAAGCAGCATTGGGCGCAGCTGGCGGCGTGATGGCCGACCAGTGGAAAGAGTATTTTTATTGTGAATCCATTCCGGAGAACGTGATGGCGGTCAAGGGTCTGCACCGCGTTTCCGGGCGCAGCAGCAACTACAAGGGCAGCGAGAACATCATCTCCAACGGCTCTGTCGTCGCGGTGGCTGACGGCCAGTGCATGATCATCGTCGATCAGGGCAAGGTCACGGAGCTGTGCGCCGAACCGGGCGAGTTTGTCTATAATGCTTCGACCGAGCCGTCGATCTTCTCCGGTGAGTTGGGAACCAGTATCCTCGACACGTTCAAGAACATCGGAAAGCGCTTCACCTTCGGCGGCGAGCCGCCCAAGGATCAGCGCGTGTACTATTTTAACACCAAGGAGCTCATCGGCAACAAGTACGGCACGCCGTCGCCGGTCCCCTTCCGCGTCGTTGACCAGCGGGCAGGCATTGACATCGACATTGCCATTCGCTGCTTCGGCGAGTACAGCTACCGCATCTGCGACCCGATTTTGTTCTACACAAACGTCTGCGGCAATGTGGGTGAGGATTATACCCGCGACCGGCTGGACGGACAGCTCAAGACCGAGTTACTTACCGCGCTTCAGCCCGCGTTTGCGAAGATTTCCGACATGGGCATCCGCTATTCTGCGCTCCCCGGACATACGATGGAGCTGGCGGACGCGCTGAATGAAGTGCTGTCTGGCAAGTGGCGCAACTTGCGCGGCCTTGAAATCGTATCGTTCGGCGTATCCAGCGTGAAGGCGAGCGAAGAAGACGAGCAGATGCTGAAAGAAATGCAGCGCAACGCGGCATTTATGGATCCGACGAGAGCGGCTGCACATCTGGTCGGCGCGCAGGCGGCAGCGATGCAGTCGGCCGCGTCCAATCAGGGCGCAGGCCCCGCGATGGCGTTCATGGGCATGAATATGGCGGGCCAGATGGGCGGCATGAACGCGCAGGGGCTTTATCAGATGGGCGCGCAGCAGCAAGCACAGCAGCCCGCTCCCGCAGCACCGGCAGCGCCCGCGAACGGTTGGACATGCGTCTGCGGACAAAGCGGTATCACCGGCAATTTCTGCCCGAACTGCGGCAGCAAAAAGCCGGAGCCGAAGCCGGCGGCAGGAAGCTGGAAATGCCCGCAGTGCGGCGCGACGGCAACCGGAAAGTTCTGCCCCGAATGCGGCACAAAAAAGCCAGAAGTACAGGCAGACGGCTGGACGTGCAGCTGCGGCGCGGTGAATAAGGGCAAGTTCTGCGCCGAATGCGGCAAACCCAAGCCGGCCGGTGTCCCGCAGTATAAGTGCGACAAATGCGGCTGGGAACCGGCTGATCCGGCACATCCGCCGAAGTTCTGCCCCGAGTGCGGCGATCCGTTTGACGACGGCGATTTGAAGTGAGAAAAGCATTGAAAATTGCTCTGATCATCGTCTCTGTGATCGCATTTATCACACTGGCAGGCGTTTTACTGTACAGGTTTTTTATCGGAAGCCGGATTCAAGATGAAGGCAGGATGGAAAACCCGGATGCGTACAGATCTGGAAAGGACCTGGTGGAATTTGAGTGGCGGCAGAACCATAGGAATTACTACAGCAGCTTTTCACTGAAATTTTATCAGGAGAACGATATGCCGCTGCTGACCGGCTGGTTCCCAAGCCAATCCGGCGGCGACGAGATAAGAGAAAGCCAGACGGATGCATTTTCCAACCCGATTCCCTGGCAGCTCACGTGGGTACAGTGGTTTGAGCTTCAGAATGTGCTGGCAGAGTCGGAGCTTCCAGAGTACAGAAAACCGTCTGACGAGAGCTATGATGAGACCGACAGCAAAATCTGGATCGTCTGGCGCACCGACGATGGGGATGAGGCCCAAACGCTCAGCGGCAGCCATGCGGAGGCACTGGAGGCCTTGGTTCTGGGTATTGCCGAGGAAGCGTATGCTGCATCCAAGCTTGAAACAGAGCAGCGTGAGGTGCGCGAAACAGCAGAGTTGGTCGGAATTTACTGGGAGCAAAACGCCTCGTCTGCGCGTGACTGCTTCAGCTTCCTTCTCGATGAGCGGACGCTGCCATCCCGAGCGGAGAAGCAGATGCTTTTCTCCTACCAGTATCAGGATGGCGACGGTAAGCCTATTTTCAGGCAGGACATCGCCGTCGAGCCGGAGAAGGCGCAGGCGTGCTTCAGCAGCATCAGACAAGAGCTTCGTGCGCTGGATCTTCCGGTCTACCATCCCAGCGCAGGCCCGGATGGCGCGGAGAATAGCTGCATCTGCGCGACATGGCAAGACGGCAGCGAGGTTTTCACAAACAACTACTGCGGCGAGAGCGCACAGAGCATCTTTAACCTCCTGGTAGCGTTTGCCGGGGAAACAGAGGCCGGGATTTTCTCAAGACCTGCGCCGGACGGCGGATGGAAATGTCCGGCGTGCGGGATGCCGAATGGCAGTAGCGTATTTTGCGCAGAGTGCGGAGCCAGACGCCCTGCGGAATAAAAAAGCAAACAACAAGGAAGCGAGGAGGATTTATTATGAATGGACACAAGTTTTTGAAGGTCACTGGCATTCTGATGATCATTGCCGCTGTATTTTCCATCATAGCGGGTGTGTTTGTCGGCGGACTGGGTGCGCTGGCGGCAGGACTCGGCGCAGCATCTGGTCTGACATTTGCCTACTGGGCAGCGCTGTTTCTGACACTGATCGGAGGGATTTGCCAGCTGATCGCCGGAATCAAAGGCGTCAAGCACAGCAAGCGCAGCGAAAAAGCAGGCGGGCTCATCGTATGGGGCGCAATCGTGGCTGTATTCAGCGTCTTGAGCGTCGTGATGAATCTGGTCAACGGCAGCGAGTTTAACGTCACAAGTGTTCTGACGGGCGTGGCTGTTCCGGCTTTGTACATCTACGGCGCGGTACTCAATTCCAAGGCAGACGCGCAGTACGCCGCATAGTGCAAGAAGCATACATAAAGGAGATTGATACATTTATGGGACTGTTCGATAAGAAATATTGCGATATTTGCGGGGAAAAGATCGGCTTACTTGGCAACCGCAAGCTGGAAAACGGGAATCTCTGCAAAAACTGTGCCAAAAAACTCTCCCCGTGGTTCTCCGACCGGCGCAACAGCACCGTCGAAGAAATCAGGGCACAGCTTACCTACCGGGAGGAGAATCAGGAAAAGGTCGCGGCATTCCATACGACCAGAACGCTCGGCACGAACACCAAGGTGCTTCTGGACGAGGACGCGGGAAAGTTTATGGTAACAAGAGCAAGAGATCTGCAAGAGGCAAACCCGGATGTTCTGGACTTTGCAGACGTGACCGGCTGCAATCTTGATATTGACGAGAGCCGTTCGGAGCTCAAGCGCGAGGATAAGGACGGCAAGGAAGTCAGCTACAATCCGCCGCGCTATGAATACTCCTATGACTTCTACATCACCATATTCGTCAACAACCCCTACTTTGACGAAATACGCTTCCAGCTCAACTCCAGTTCCGTGGACATTACGCCGCCGCCTGCAATGCGTCCGGGCATGACCGCCCGGTGCAATCCGGAAACCAATGTCGAGTACCGCAATTATAAAAAGCTCGGCGAGGAGATCCGGCAGGTGCTGACGCAGGTACGAAAAGATGTGCGTGAGAAGATCGAGCAGGCCGCCGCGCCCAAGATGGCAGTCACCTGCCCCTACTGCGGCGCAACCACCACGCCGGATGCAAGCGGCTGCTGTGAATACTGCGGCGGCGCGGTGAACGGCTGAACCATCCATCAAACGACGATTTAGAAAGAAGGACTTAAAAATGAGAAAGTATGTAGCATTACTCCTGATTGCAGCTGCACTCCTGACGCTTGCCGCCTGCGGCAGTAAGGATGCGCTGGCCGGAACATGGTCTGCTGATCTCGGAGAAGACGGTGTGATCACATGGACGTTCAACGGAAAAGGTAAATGCACCATGGAGAATGCGTACATGAAGCAGAACGGCACCTATACCATTGACGGCGACCAGCTCACGGTGACGCTGGAGGCATGGAGTGAACCGTCTACTTACACGTTCTCCGTGGATGGCAGCAGCCTTACCATGAATGAGAACACCGGCTACGGCATCAGCGGCACTTTTACCAAAAAATAAACCGCATAGAAGCACAATACGTATCAACCACCCACCGGACTTTAGAAAGGAGAAAACTATGGATAACCTTACTGGCAGCATGAAAGATGTCGCATTCGCGACCAGCCCCCGTGAATTTGATCTTTCCTATTCCACCACACTGGAAGAGATCATGGAGAAGCTCAATGCCCGCCGGACGGCGTTCCAGATGCCGTTCCAGATCAAGGGCGGCATTCCCGGTCAACGCATCTCGTTCGAGAAAGAACCGAATGTGGACGTTGGCCTCTGGCTTTTCCTCAAGGACGGCACACACATCCGGATCCAGCCGGTCATTACGGAGGCCAAGATGTCGGTTGGCGGTATGCGCGTTGATAAGAACAGTGCATTGCGCAAGGGCCTCAAGGGTGCGACAGTCGGCCTTGCAACGGAGAGCGGCGCCTATATCGACACCGTGACTGAAACCGTGAAGAAGATTTTGAACGGTGAAGAAGTAGAGGACTATGTCGCGCCGGAGGTTCCGGTCGAAACAAAGGACTGGATGACAACGTTCCTGCTCTGCCTCTTCCTTGGCGGCCTCGGCGTCCACCGCTACTATGTCGGAAAGATCGGCACGGGTATTCTCTATACGCTGACGGCAGGTCTGTTCGGCATCGGGTACCTTGTTGACTTTATCAAGATTCTCTGCGGCAAGTTCACCGACAAGGATGGGAACCTTATCCAGCGCGAAAAGAAATAAGGAAAGCAAAATGTCGAAGGTATGCACTGCTGTTTTTTCCGGAAGGCTACGTTATTTCCTGTTGATTAGCAGATTTGTGTATCCCTAAGAATATCGGGAGGGAATTATGAAACAGACGAAGATCAAGCTTCTATGCCTGCTTCTTGCAGCGCTGATGCTGCTCAGCAGCCTTACCGCCTGCGGCAAAGATAAGGCGAAAGACTCCAATCTGATCAAGCTCGGTGACTATGAGCTGCTCTACAAGGGCGCGTGCATCATGGAAGATTCGGACGGAAATGACGCGATCGTTCTGACACTGGACTTCACAAACAACGGCAAGGAGAATGCGTCGTATCTTTGGAGCGTCGATGAAACGCTCATGCAGAACGGCGTAGAACTGGAAGCTGCAACCGTCTTTGCCGACTACGACACCTTTGAAACCGTGATAGAAGGCCAGTTTACAGACGTCGCTCCGGGCGCAACGGTGGAAGTCCGGACAGCATATCTGCTTCAGGACACGACCAGTCCAGTCGAGGCAACCTTCGAGCAGTTTCTCGGCAAGAAAAGCGGCAAGATCATCATCGACCCATCCTCACTTAATCGTGAGACTCCCGCAGCTGATACGACCGGCGATGAACCGCCCGTTGACAGCACGCTGACCTCCGATCCAGCCGAGACTGGCGACGCGCTGCTCGACTGGTGGAACGGCGAATGGTACGGCTGGTGGAAGATGAGCGGCTGTTATGGCTACTACGAGAGCATGGAGGGAAAATGGTGGGATGTCTGCGGCGTCATTGACATCGGCACGGACTACACTGGTACGATCACGCTTTGGGACGAGGACTACACGAGGTCCGAACCCATGGCTTCCGCGCAGGTCAGTCTGAGCGAAGCCGGAACCGGCGAGCACGGCACGGTGATGTCCGAGGGCGGCTGGTTCACAAACGTGGCCCTGGAGCATGCGGACTGGATCGTTGATCCCGCGCTGTTGGACTATGACGACATGATCTGGATCAGCGGCGACTATGAAGATGGCGATGACGAGTTCCACTACGACATCTATCTGCGCCCGTGGGGACTCTACTGGGATGACATGGAGGAAGATACATATCCCTACCGCTATACCGACTGGTATCTGCCGCTGATTGACGCAGGCAAGTCCATGCCGGATGCCATCGGAGAAGACGCTCCGGAGGAAGCTGTTCCGACAGAAGGCGCTCCGCTCACTCCGACGGACGCGATGGCCTCCGGCGGAGACGGCATCGTGACGGAGGAGCAGGTGCAGAAGGGCTACGTCTGGATGAACGAGGTCAACAAGAATATTTTCTATGCAACTTACGATGATATTGTTGCTTACTTCGGCGTGGAAGGTCAGTTCGTCAAGGAAGAGTACAGCGACCACATGAAGGCAAACTACCGCTACTACAAATGGATCTCTGAGGACGACGACTCCCATTTCATCTACGTCAATTTCAAGGAGAACGAGTCGGGCGTTTATACGGTGAGTGCGTACAACACCAGCGGCTTCTCCGGCACAGAAGCCATAGAAAAGTATCTGGACATCGTGAAGGCCGAGGCCGCCGAGGCGAACAAGGCAGCGTCTGCAAACGCCGAGATGAAGGACTTCTCCGTGGAAATCGCCCAGTTTGCAAAAGACGATGTGAAGGTCAAGATCATGACGAAGATCCCGGTATCCGGCTGGTCGTACGATGATGGACCGCGCTGCCTGGTGGAAAACGACGATCCCACAGCGTTTGGTGCGGGCGCTATCCAGTTTGAGGTAAGGGAGACCGTTGAAAAATTTGATTCCTACAAGGACAAATTCGAAAACTATCAGGATATCGAAGACCGCGTGATCGGCGGCATCACCTTCCGCGGCCGCACCTATAAGTACATCGGCTACGAATGGATTCAGTATATCGCGCAGCTTGACGACAACCGCGCCCTTTCCATCGGGCTTCGGAATATGGACTGCGTCCCGGGAACGATGCCCGACATCATTCTCAACAACATGACATTCCAGTAAGGGCGGCGTCCTTCTGAAAATTTGCACGAAAACCGGCTCCCGCTCCAATTTGGAGCGGGAGAATCCGGCTATTTGCGGAGAAACGGAGGGGATGCTGTGAAGCTCAAGGCGTTCCTCATCATGGCAGGTCTATGGATGGGGCTGTTCTGTCTGACCGCCTGCGGCGGTGCTGACGTGCGCACTTATCAGTACCCTGAGACATCGGTTCTTTTTGACGACTTCCACATTAAAAAAACCGTTTACAGCCCGGGGGTCATGAAGCTCTATTACCGCGGCGGGCAGTTCAAGGACACGCCCATCCGCTGCTACGACGCGAATTTTGAAGATCTGGGAGATCAGTTTGAATATTCCTTTCAAAACGGCGTTCTGACAGTTCAGGCGGATTTTGCAGAACAAATCAGCGGACTCACGATTGAGGATAAAGACCACGATACGGTCTATCATCTGCGCTATCTGGACTCTCCGCAGTTTGCGTGGCTAGCGGATACGTTCTGGCTGGACTACGGTATGATGACGATGGGAGACGAAGCGCGGTATTACAGCGATGCGGAGCGGCAGGCGCAGGCAGAGCGGGAGAGCGCCGAGCATGAGCAGACACGCGATGTTTTTGCGCTGCTCGAGGGCACGTGGATCTCCGAGGATGGCGTGCAGAAATATGTGTTTTCCGAGAATGAGGACGGGACGCACTGGTACGCAGAGGAGCTGTGGTTCGACGAAACGGAGCAGAAATGGAATGGCTGGGAGCTGTGCGTCGAGTCCGCGTTTCAGACGCCGTATTTCGGCGGAGAATACAGTGAGGACGTGGCGGAGCACCTGCAGGAGATCGTGCTGGGAAACAGCGATCATGCGGCGGCGGATATGTGCGTCTTGTACGATTCGGAAGAAAACGTCATAAGAGACACGAACACGATCTATCACAAGCAGTGAGCCTGCGGGACATATCCGGAATAACACGATCATAACTGTGTTCGGCACTGCAATCTGCCCTTGTGGGCTGCAACACTGGTCTGAGAAATGAGGAACTTAGATGGCAACACAAATCACAAATTATCAATGTCCCGCCTGTACGGGACCGCTCCATTTTGTAGGAGAATCCGGCAGGCTGGAGTGCGATTACTGCGGCTCAAGCTTCGATATCGCAGAAATTGAAGCGCTCTACGCGGAAAAAGAAGCAAAAGCGGCGGAAGCGGCACAGAAGCAGGGAGAAACGGAAGCGGCCCAAAAATCTGCCGAAGCGGAAGAACAACAGACTGCCGCAGACGGCTCTGACTGGGATGCTTCCGGCCTGAGCGAGGACTGGGGCGCGGACGCGGCCGACATGAAGGCCTACTGCTGCCCATCGTGCGGTGCGGAACTGCTCTGCGACGCAACGACTGCAGCCACATCCTGCCCATACTGTGGAAACCCGTCGGTGCTTCCGGGACAGTTCAGCGGCATTTTAAAGCCCGATTTTGTGCTGCCCTTCAAGCTGAGCAAGGAGGATGCCATCAAGGCATTAAAGAAACACTATCTCAAAAAGCCCCTGCTGCCGTCAACGTTCTCCAAAGCTAACCATCTTGAGGAGATCAAGGGTGTGTATGTACCTTTCTGGATGTACGACGGCGAGGCCAGCGGAAGTGCGCAATTCCATGCTACGCAGGTACATACCTACACCTCAGGAGACTATGAGATCACGGAGACAAGCCACTATGATGTGCGACGCGCAGGCTCCATTGCCTTTGAAAAGATCCCGGTGGACGCGTCGAGCAAAATGCCGGACGATTATATGGACTCCATCGAACCGTATGATTACGCGGAGCTCAGGCCATTTTCCACAGCGTATCTGCCCGGATTTCTGGCGGATAAATATGATGTAAGCGTGGAAGACAGCCGGGATCGGGCGAATCGGCGCTGTGCAGGCTCGCTGGTGAATGCGCTGGAAAAAACCGTGACCGGCTATGCCTCCTGCAATGAAACGGGCCGGAGCATCCAGTTGAAGCGCGGAAAGGTGCATTACGCGCTGCTTCCCGTCTGGATTCTGAACACAAGATGGGAGGACAAGGACTTCCTCTTTGCAATGAACGGTCAGACGGGTAAATTTGTAGGAGATCTTCCCACAGATAAAGGATTGTTCTGGAAATGGTTTTTTGGGATATTTGCAATTTCCGGAGCTGCAGCGTCACTGCTGACGGTATTATTGACAATAATAAGGTGATTGATATGAAGATATTAAAAAAAGTATTTTTGTCAGGTCTTGCATGTCTGTCTTTAATCGTTCCGTTATCTGCCGGAGCTGAAGGCAAGCTGAATGATGCTGATCTGCCGAGAGTAGTTGATGAAGCGG
>ENA-ORSS01002615-ORSS01002615.1-human-gut-metagenome-genome-assembly--contig:-NODE-2615-length-15871-cov-4.041161_pt1 | contig 15871 bp, 10 predicted proteins | sample MGYA00241899_ERZ509162 | MGnify/ENA primary metagenome ERZ509162 (study PRJEB26280, sample SAMEA2338641) | human gut metagenome | biome: human gut; feature: human-associated habitat; material: faeces... | reverse complement strand
CAGCCGGGACAGCACCACACCGATCTGCGACTTGCCCTCGCCGCCGTTCGTCTCCTTGCTGCCGAACAGCTTTTCGGGCAGGGTCTCGGTGATCTCCGAAGTCCCGTCCATCGCTTCGTCGAAACGGACATGGTTCGTTTCGTCGGGGAAAAGCAGATACATTTCGTCCTTGGTCGGCACGCGGTAATAGGTTCCGTCGGTCTCGTTGTAGTAGACGGCCGTCGCCCACTTCTCGTTCCAGGCGACATAGGCCGAGGAGTTGTTCGGGTCGGCAGTCGTGAAGGCGACCGTTCCCTGCGCCTCGTCTATCGTCTTTACGTTGGCTCCGGCGAAATGGTTGATGGCCAGTTTGGCATTCATCTCAGCCTGGAACGTGATGTCATCGACGTTGAACGACTCCTCGTTCGTCCAGTCCACCACCTCGATGCCGAATTCGGGTTCGACCTTCCGGCCCACCGTGATACGGTAGAGGTAGTTGCGTTTGAGAGCCAGCGGCGCCAGCCCCTCGGGGTCGTTCCGGTCGAGGAACTCGACCGTATGGGTGTAGGGCTGGTCGAGGTAGGTGTACTCGATGTCGAGCGTCGGCACGGTCGCCTCGCCGCGGCGGCTCAGGTTCTCGTAGCCGTAGATCTTCGATTTGTATTCGGCCGGCACGTCGAAGCTGCCCACGAGGTTCAGATCCGGGTACTCCTTGTCCTCGACCGCTCCGGGTTCCGCAAGCATGGCGTTGGGCGTGAAAAGCCGGCTTTTCACGGCGCGGTTGCGGAAGGTCACCTTCGTGATGGTCAGTCCTTCGGCCTTGTTCAGCAGGTCGATGCGCATCGAAAGACGACGCAGCGACACCTCGCCGCAGTCGGCCACCTCGCCGCTGTACGAAATGATCTTCAACACCTCGGGGGTGGTCATGACGAAGGCGTTGTCGGCGTCGGGGGCCTGCTCCACGAGCAGTTCCTCCAGCTCGGTCACGGGCGATCCGGCACCGAGGGCCTTGACAGCGCCCTCCAGCGTCGGATCGGCATTAGCCACCAGATAGAGGTCGAAGCGGCCGTCCTTGGCGATGTCGAACGAGCAGCCGTCGTCCGTAACCGTCACGTCGAAGGCCCGGTAGAAGCCCATCCCGCCCGAAGGCTGTTTTTCATAGGCCGCGGCGAGGAGCGAGGTTACTTTCTTCTCGGCATCGGTAGCGGCCGAGGCGTCGGGTTTCGCCGCTCCGTTGTCGCCTGCGGCGCGGGTTCTGCCGTTCTGTTGCTGCGGCGTGATGCCGGCCAGCGTGAAAACCACGCGGTTGCCGTCGCCCGGAGCGCCGCCCTCGGGCATATCCTCGCGCGTACAGCCGCTCAGCAGTACTCCGGCCACCAGCGCAAGGGTCGATATGATTCGTGTTTTCATTGCGTTATTTCGTTTTTTTCTGTTTGCTGTTATGCGGGCAGCTACGGGACTATTCCGACACTTTTACCAAGCGCAGCGAGTACTTATTGTCGAGAGCGCTATGATCCATGTGCGCATTATTTAGGCTGAAGCGCAGGTCGTAGACGTGCGAGCCTCCCGTCCACAGCGACGAGGACCTGCAATAGCCATTGACTCCACGGTACGTGATATTCTCGGGGGTTGGTTGACCTATCTCCGGAGCATAGTAGCCCGAAGCCGGGAACTTGAACTCGATAAACCCGTCGCGCCAGAAAGAAACGTTATCCGCCACATCGTCCACCGTCAGTTCGGAATCCGCCGGCAGCGCCTTGATCTTGATCGAAAAATAGCGTTCCAGCGGATCGTCGGCAATCCGGCACGATTCCCAACGGTAGGCGGCGTATTGGCTCGTACCCTTGAACCGAACCGCATAGACGGGATGGATGTTGTAATTGCCTTTCTGCGGATCATCCGGCTCCGTCGTGTAATAGTGCACCGTTTCACTCAGTACTCCGAGCTTCATCTGCGACTGGCCTTTGAGCGTATATTCGCTGTCGGTATCGTCGGAATGGGTCTTGTCGGGCAGATTGTCCTCGCCGTTTTTTAGGTAGATCGTTTCTGTAAAAGGAGTTTCAACAGTCACGTAAGGGAACGTATTGGTCGAAGAATTGTCATTCCAATACGGATAATACAAGCCGTCCTTCTCTTTATGAACAGTAGCCCGGTCGGCCTCTTCCGTCCACATGGGCAGCAGCAGGTTCAGTTCGCCCTCGGTCGGCAGGCGGTATTCGTTACCCTCGTCGTCGGTCAGCACCGCATCGGCAGCCGTCACTCCGGCGTCCTTCAACTCCGTATAGGTGAAATAGGAATCGGTCGGGCATTCGTCCGCCGAAACGGTCAGTTTGTCGTAAAACGAATTGATCTTTTTCGTCCCCAGATCCACACTCTTGGCGTTGAACGGGGTGAACATATTGACCTTTAACGCCTTATTGCGTTTCATCTGCTCGTCCTCGTCGGGATCCACCGCTTCGTCCATATCCACGACGTTCCAATCCTCGATCCTGAGCGAGAACTTCACTTCGTTGGTCGTCACGGGATCGCCGTTTCCGAGTACGACGGTATAGAGCGTATTGCGCTCGACATCCACGAACTCCTTGGTGTCGGAAGTCTTGCGGAACGGTACGACGACCTCGCCCTTGCTGCTGTTCACGGTGTAGGTAATCTTGATTTCGGCGCCGTTGCCGTCTTCGTTATGCCGCTCGTAGAGGTAGAACACCTTTTTGAGATCCTTCTGTTCGTCGTAAGTCGTACCGAGAGCGACCTCGGCGTTCATCGCCTCGGTAATGTAGCTTTCGCTGGCAGCGGCGACCGGATCGTGCGGAAAGAGGTAGCCCCGGGGCGCGGCATTCAACAGCTCGATGGAGCCGATGACCAGATTCGGCGTGTTGTTCTGCACATCCACGCGGGCCACGATACGCCGGAGGGACACCTCGCACTTCACGCCGGGCGTAATGGTCACGATGTCGTTCGAATTGCTTCGTGCGATGCCCGACATGGCGATGCCCGTGCCTTTGGCAGCGAGTTTGTCGGCCGAATGCCCCTCTTCGAGGGTGATGCCTGCCAGTTTGTTTTCCAGCTCGTCCTGCGACTCTCCGGGAGACGGTTCGTCAAAGGCGTCATTGGCCACGAAGACGAAACGCTGGCGGGCTTTCAGGTCGCTCACCGGGGCCTTCAATGTGAAATTGTAGGTTCCGGCGCCGTTCGAGACGATGCTGATGGCCTGATCGCCCGACGCATCCGTGGCATAGCGGCGCAGGAAAGTCCCCCTGCCGGCGTCATCGACCGAATAGACATAAAGCGTAAGGCGGTGGATCGTCCACTCGGCCTCGTCGTGCGTGGCGCGCGTAGTGCCGTAGGGGACGGCTTCTCCCGCCGGGGTGTTCATCGTGAAGCTCACGGGAATGGTGCTTCCGTCGTCTCCACATCCGCAGGCCGCGGGCTCCGAGGAACACGACACGGCCGTCCAGGCCGTTATCATTCCGATAAAAGCCTGCAAACAGATTCGTTTCATTGTTTTCGACATAAAAAGATCATTAAAAAGTTATCGTAGCAATCATTATCGTATTCATCCGCCCCGGTCAGTTGAATGTTCCTCCGTCCTGCCAGTCCTCGACATCGGCGTCGATCCACGGGCGCACCTCCACGCTGCCGTCGGCAAAAAGCGTGAGCTGGATGCGGTATTCCTGTACGGCCGCAGCGTCGGGATTCCAGCCCCACGTCCGGAAAGCCCGTCGCAGGTCGATAGGCTCCGTAACGGCCTTGTCGCCGAACCAAAGCCGGAAGACGGGAATATGCTCCGCGGTATAGCGCATCGTGACGAACTCCCCGCGCAACTCCTGCGCCTTGAGGGGCGTGCGCTCCACATGGGTCGCCAGCTTTCCGTTGTCTGCGGGGATGAGTTTGTCGCCCACCGTATGACAGCGGTCGGGGCAGAGCGAATAGCCCACGGGAACCTGCCCGATTTCCATACGGTACGCTCCGACATCTTCCGGCATATTGTGCCACATGACCTTGACATGCAGGTGGCAGTGGATATTGTTCATGTAGGTCGTAAACGTCTGCTGTCGCGATCCGTCCACATGCATGCGGCACACGCCCCAATACAATTCGTCGGCATCGAGGTATTCGCCCGAGGGCGTGAGGCCCGCCAGTTCCATTTCGAGCGACGCGAGCGTCCGGTCGCCGGCTTCGAACGCCAGCGGACTTTCGGCGTTGCCCAGCGTCAGCAGCGTGTAGTCGCCGTCGGGAAGCGAAAAACGCAACATCCGGATCGGCTCTCCGGAGGGAATCTCCCGCACGAAACGGCCCCCGGCATCGAAGACGAAGTGACGCAGCGAGCGGATATAGGTCGCGAGCTCTTCGACGCCGTAGGGGACGTATCTGATCTCCATGCGAATATTCCCGCAGCAGATATCCCGGTCGTCCTCCAGAGAGCAGGCACACAACAGCAGGCAGAGCCCCGCAACGGAACCTGCCAGCATCGCCGCCCTGCGGTGTATGATATGTCGTGCCGTCCATCTCATCGTTTTTCAGCCTGCCGTGCGTCGCTGTGATCCGTCGCCTCCGCATCGCCCGGCTGTTCCCGTGTCTGCGTCTGTTCCTGTCGTTATGCTGCGTCCGGCCCCGTTCTCATCCCGGGCCCGCATCCCTTTATTCGCTTACGTTATCTATTCCTGCTTCGGCCTCATCCCCGAATTCCTCTTTCCACTTGCGGAGCTGTTCGAGGTTGTAGGCGGCCCTGTCGGGGTCGGTCTCCAACGCCTTCCGGAAGTAGGCTTCGGCCTCCCCGATCTTCCCGCACAGCCAATGGTACACGCCGAGGTTATTGGCCGCCAGCGGATTCTCCCTGACGCGGCCCAGGCACACCCACGCCAGTTCCAGATCCCCCCGCACGAGGGCTGCCGACGAGGCGTTGATGTTGGCGATATCGTTGTCGGGGAAGTACCGCACGGCGATGTCGTACTCACGACCCCGGTAATTCAGATTAGACTCACCAAATCCCCAGTTACCGCCACGGCCTATAAAACGACGACCATTGATAAAGAGACTCAAGATACTATTATTCTCATTGAAGGTCATTTGTCGGATACCTACCTTGAAATCCTCAGAGTCGGATACCTTATCGCCTACCTTAAAGGTGAAATTAGCGTCGTATAAATAAGGAGATCCGTACCCTTTAGGCCACCATAAACGTGGATTCTGAACCTTCAATTGGCTAAAGGTATTCGGGTCGAAAGCAACGCTCTTCTCCTCGTTGGCGGCCAATTCCACCGGTTGCTCGAAAGTGATATCACCGATCTTTCCTGTCAATATACCCTTCACGGGAGCGGCATCATGGTTCTTCACAATCACTTCCGGAGTCAAGGTAGCGGAAGTCGTATCCGGCAACGGTAACACAACCTGTACGAACGGGTCTTGAATCGTTACCTTGCCTGTAGAAGTCAAGTACACATCATCCCAAATACCGATATTACGACCACGGATCGTCGAGATCCAATCCCAACCGATCGAAGCGTGGAAGGTCGGGTTATCAGCGCCTAAGATACCACCGTTGAAATCCGTATTCTTCTCACATTTCTCCTTGATAGCGCCGATATGCTCATTCTTGATGATCTCCACCGCGACAACGTTCTTACCCGGTACGACCCTGTCTGTAACGTCAAATACACCCCGGATAAACGCTCCCTCGATACGGCCGATCTTGTTACCGTTCAAATATACATTCGCTTTCCAGTTGATACCATCGAAATTCAAGAACAAACGATCTTGCTTGAATCCTTCGGGTACCTCAAACTCATCCCTATACCAGAAATTAGAGTTGAAGAATGACTCGGATATCTGCATCAAGTTATCCGCGTAATTCGGATTCGGGATAGCTCCGATATTCTTATAACTGCTCAATACCGTTCCCGGTACGGTCGCCACGATCCAATTTTCCGGAGAGAAAGAAGGTTTCGATATTTCCTCACCAGAAGCGGTTACCTCGGAAGCTCGTTGTACTTTCCAGTTTCCGCCCGACAAACGGATCTCGTCTTTTGTAGAAGCCGGAGCAGCAGCCGGTTGGGCAAGCAAGCCACCTTTACCCATCACCTCTATCTCGCTTAAGATATAGCGTCCGTCATTAGCCGGTTGCTCCATCCATACCCGTACGTAGCGGCCCTTTCCTTTTAGCTTGATCTCATCCAGATTAGCATCTCCACCCGGAAGATTCGCTATGTCAACCCATTGTTTCGCGTCGTCGGAAACTTGAATCTTACCCTTGATCGCTTTATTGATCCAATGCAATTTTACTTTGTCGAATTCGGATTGGCTACCCAAGTCCACATAGACCCACTCCTCTCCTGTCGTGGCACTCATCCAAGCGCTATTAAAGAATTTGGAAGGAAGCAAATCTATCAACTTATCTTGGTTATAGAAATTCATCTCGAAGAATGCCCAATAAGCGGCACCTTCCATTTTCAATCGCATCCGATAATAAGCATATTCACCCGGTTGATCGAATGTCAAAGTCTCATTCAACATACGGGTGGGCAACGTACCCGGATCCCAGCTATTCTTATTCGGGTCCGAATGGGCCTTATACTTGCTGGCCTTACCCGGCATACCTTTACCCTTTAAGGCAGCCAATTCCGTCCAAGTATTTCCATCATTCGATCCCTCGCAAACAATCTCATATCCATCCTTAATCTTATTCTCGTCATAAGCCACGCTGCCGCGAAATTGTACCTTGTCGGCTTTCTCTTTCCAGTTATTCAGCGTGAACAGGAAATAGGCATCCTCGCCTGTAACCGCATTACGAGAATAAGGACCTTGATCGATCATCCACTCACGCTCACGACGAGCGATATCCCCATTTTGCGTAGAGAGATCGAGATACTGAGGTTGTTTATCGCTAATAACACCATCCGTCACCAGTTGAGCCGTTAGATTGTAATCATAACTGGATGAGTTGTAAGCGCTACGCAAAAGAGCTATGTTACGATACGTGGAATGATCCGGACGTAATGAAGGAGAAAAATCCTCCCCCGGATCTCCCGGATACGAACCGATACCTCTGGTATAATAATCCGACCGATCGAAAGATTCCGCCGGAACACCGCTCTGCCCACATCCCCCTAGCAATGCTGAGACCGCTACCGCTCCACAAAGCGTCAAGAGTCGAGGCAATTTTTTCTTTTTACTGAATGTTCTCATACTACTTATTGTGTTTCTCTAAATTAGTTAGTTTAATAAGATACCGTCACGTCAAAACCCTCCTTCCGGGCCCGTTCCGCAATCGCATCTAATTCTTCTTTAGTAGCTTTTTTCAAAGCTTTAACCGGGGTCTCCCTATCTATCGTATAAATCATGACTTGTTTCGGACGGATTTGTTTTAAGGCGGAAATCCAGCCCGCTATCTCCTCTTCTGTCATATTATTAACCGATTCCCCGTTTAATTCCCCCTTCAAGAACATGGTCTGTATAATCAAGTTTCCGTTAAAACGACATAATTGTTTTAATAAAGACTCGAAATTAAACGCCGGAGAATTAGGTACATCTATCTGCCGAATCCGACTGTCTAATACAGAATCCAGTTTCAATATGTTATCCTCTATTTTATTCAAGGCTTGAAAGACTTCCTCTTTATGGAGCATCGTAGAGTTAGAAAGTACGGCGATTTTAGCGTCAGGGAAAAACCGATCCCGAATAGCGACCGTATCATCAATGATTCCACCGAATTCCGGGTGTATCGTAGGCTCTCCGTTTCCGGCAAACGTAATTACATCCGGAGCGATCCCTTCCGCTTTCATGGAACTTAGTTTTTGCTCTAAGGCTTCCCTCACTTCCGTACGAGTAGGCAGTTTACTATGGGTCCTATGATTCTCATTCAATCCACATTCGCAATAAATGCAATTAAAAGAGCATAATTTCCCGTCTGTAGGAAGTAAATTCATCCCTAAAGAGACACCTAGACGCCGACTATGTATCGGGCCAAATACTATTTTATCAAAAAGAATTGTAGACATAGCGCTGTTTGTTTTTACCCACGCAAATCTACTCTAAAATTTCCAGCGAAGCAAAGCATAAAGATCTGTTTTATCAGAACCGCTTATCTCCTCCGTATCAGTACCTATCAAATCCCTGTCCCAATAATGGGTGTGGGCCAGGTTAGCGGATAAAGATAAACGTTTCCAAATATCCAGACGAAAGGTGAGGGCAAACCGCATCCCATCGCCATAAAAAGAGGGCATATTAAAGGCATATAATATATTCTTCTCATACGAACTGACCCGGCTATTGTAATCATCCGTATGAAACCACGCTAGATAACCATCCATTTGAAGAGGTAGGGTAGTGGGCTTCCAGCCTATACTTTGGGAGATCATAATTCCTTTATTAAGTTTCTTTATAGGATCATCGAATAGAATACCATCTAAGGAAGTCTTAAAAATAAAAGGAGAAGAAAAGTTATAAACCTGTTGAAAACCAATACGATGTTGTTTATAAGTATTGATTTTCAATAAATTATCATTTTCAAAAGTTCCATTCTTTTCTTTTTGTCGATATTTATAACGAAGATAAGCTGAATAGTTTCTACTAGGGGTATAATCTATCTGAGCCATATATTCCTGTCCTCCGGAAGGAGCGTCTATCCCGTATTTCAACCAAGGGAAACGGAATAAGTCCGCATAAACGGATAATTTCCAGTGAGCGATCGGGGTTAATTGCAATCCCATATAAACTCCTTGCTCGTTCTGAACCGTAGAGCCTTGCGAGAAAGCATTTCCAAACAAAGCTTGATAACGGCGGTCGTAATAACGGTATAATACCAAGAAAGATATATAAGAAGCGGGTGTTAACTGCAAGGCATTCAAGGTAGAAATAGCTCCGTTTTTCGAAAGGGCAGTTTCGCCATAAAACTTAATACGGTTACTTTTCAACATATAGTCAACACCGATGTTGAAATTGTTGGAACCTCTGAAATAGAACAGGTTATAAGGTTTTGGATCGGGGTCCATCTTAAACTTACCGAATGAATAGGAGAGAGCCGTTAAACCTACATGAAAATGAGATGTAGCATAGCGGATATTTCCTCCATATACCTGCATCGTTATCATTTTCCTCTTTTCCCAATCCCGTTGTAAACGATGAAGTCCATCCGTTTTTAAAGAGGTGAACGTCAAGCTGTCTACGCCCGCATCCATTTTCCGGTACGAATAGAAAACACTTATATCCAAGTTTTTAATCGTGATCGTACTAGCCACCCCGCAGAAGAAATCCTGTTCATTGGTTGAGAAGTGCCTACGGAAGCCATTTGTCCTTCGCTCCGCTTGAGCGACTACTGCCGTACGACTAGGAGAAAAGTCATTGCTAATCACCAGACCTTGTCCGAAAGACATCTTATAATCCCCTATAGCCAAGCTTTTTAACCAGTTGATATCTTTTAGGAATAGATGTGCGGAATAAAAGTCATATCCTTTATGATATGCGTTCCAAAAAGGTTCGCCCGCATCTTTCTCGGCTACGAAGCCTGCTTGTAAACGATCCTCGAAAGTATAGGAATAACGTAAGGAGTGATAGAAGGGTTCTCCTCTATATTTACGATTCGGATATAACAAAAGTATGCTGTCCGTTTGTTCACCATATCCCTTTTTCTGTTGAAAACATTGATCATACCTGATTTGTAATTCATTATGACCATATTTCAACAGGTTCTTAACCGTAAGCAACCGTTTTTCAACAAGATTATCACCTATATAAACAAATGGAAGGAGAAGAGATATCGTCTGAAAATCGATATCCTCTATATTCTTCAACTCATAGATGCTAACCATATTTCCGTATCGTTTCCGATAGGAGAGGAGCTGTTCAATTTGGCGATCGGATAGAAAAGGTAATCGCTTCAGTTGTTCTTCCGTCACGGCATTCAAATCAAAAGGATGCTCAGTTAAATAAGATAAATCGGCATACAAACTTTCGATACGCTCCGTATCCTCGGTTTCCAAGGCTAGTTCCTCTACATACTCCATCCACTTATCAACAGAATATTCTATTTGAGAATTAGCGTAATAACTATTTATCAACAGGATTATCGACAAGATTATAAACAATCGTTTCATAGCTAAGTATCATTTAAAAAGAGAATGATAAACCAAGACCGGTACTCATCCCTAAAATCGGATGATAAATAGAGGCTACATCTATCGTAAAGCAAGAAAAGTTATAACCAATTCCTAAAGAGGGCAGGAGAGGAGCGGTCTGTATTCCGGCACGAATAAAAAAAGAATCGAAAGCGGTGTATTCAAGACCTAAGTTTCCAACAACTAGGTTTTCATTTTCCGTTCCTACACTTCCTATAATTAACAGACTGTTTATAATCTCCCATTGAAAACTTATTTGAATTAAATAATAATTAAAATCTTCTATTTCAATATCTTTATCTCCTATAGAAACAGAAGGAAAATTCATTATTAACATTCCTATTAACAACTTATCAATAGGAGAGAAAGTGATTCCAAAATCTGTTGACAGTCTGGATCTTGTATTTTCCAATAGATCAGTTTGCAAGAAACTATAGTGAACTCCAAGCCCTAACGCCCATTGATCCCCCAAGCGTTTTCCTCCCAGCACACGAACCATCATCTCCCTGTACTTATCAAACCCGAAAACAGAGATATCAACACCTGCGGATAATAGTTGATTCGGATAATAAAAACTACCGGACATCGTACCCAGTTCTTTCAACATGTACCGATTAAAGTATTCTAAATGAATGGATTTTTTATCTTTATCGACAATAAGGGCCGGATTGAATAAAATAGATTGCGTCGCCACATTCCCTCCCATTCCCACGCTACGAACATCCGGTAAACGTAAGTTATCAACACCATGTACATACAATGAAAATACCCCCGCAAACAGGGATAGCAATAGATATTTCATAGTTAAGATTTTGTATGGTTTCTATTTATTCTTCAAGTTTTTCTTATTATCCTTATTTATCCTACGCTGTACCTTTTTAATATCCTCATTAGGAGAAAGTTGTTCAGGCTTAATCCCCCTTTGCAATAACATATCACGTACAGCAGTATTGTTATCAATATGTTCTTTTTCAATAGGAGATTGTCCATATAGATCCTTCGCTTGCACATTTACGTTTGTCATTTCAGTCGCTAGGTCTTTAGCTTTTATACTTATAGTCGGTAAAAAATCAGCGATAGGTCTATTCGTGGGGACGTTCATTCTCTTTTTCAACATCTGTGTACTTAAATTGAATAAAGCTTGATCTCCCTTAGAACGAATAATCGCGAATCCTTTATTATCAATACCTCTTTCGTATAAGATTCCAGATAATTGTTTTTCAGTCTGACTTAATTTTTCTCTGGCCTTTAAGCGTTCACAATCCAATAGGCGTTGTTCAATCACCTCGGCCTTACGGGTTTGTACCGCAAAATAAGTCTGTGCGAAAGCGACTTGTGGTTTACGGCTATCACCATTTTGTGCGATTAAATAGCATGCGTAGCGTGTTAATAAGATGTCATTTATTTGTTGCTCAGCACCATGCCCCACAATAATCACTTTCCCGACATCGGGAAAGTGATCCTCTATATTTTCTCCCGCATTCCGGCACGCTTCTTTGGCTTTCACCACTACATTATTGATAAAGTTATCCCATTTGGCATATCCTAATAGGGGTTGTAACTCTCTGGCACTCCAGCATTCTATGCCTTCTACCTCACATGAAATGGATTCGAATTTTCCGAATAGGGCGGTAATTTCTTCTTTCTTCATAGTTAATATATTCTTAAGTTGTTGTCAATTGCACAAATGTAATGTTTTATATTCATTTAGCAAGTTATTAACAGATAAATGATGCTGAGAGTCACGCAGTATTTATATTTTCGCGGTATATGATACGAAAAGGGATATATTGTATTTTGGCTCTACTCGCTCTCTGTAGCTTTAAAGGGATGGCGCAGGCGGTAAAGACAAATATTGTTCCGGAAGGTTATCAGAAAGCTCAACTGTATGAAGGTGATACAATGGCTGTCGTCAACCTTCGGGAAGTTTTCATATATCCTCAAGTTAAGTTTAAGAATAAGCGTGAACAAGCGAAGTACAATAAGTTGGTACGAGACGTAAAGCGTACTTTGCCCTATGCCAAGATGGTGTATGATACGTTGATAGAGACCTACGAATACATGGAAACCTTACCGAATGACAAGGCCCGCCAAGCCCACTTGAAACGGATGGAGAAAGAGTTGTTCGCCCAATATAAACCGGAACTAAAAAAATTATCCTTCTCGCAAGGTAAGCTACTTATCAAACTGATCGATAGGGAATGTAATCAATCCAGTTACAATTTATTGAAAGCCTATCTAGGAAGTTTCCGTGCGGGCTTTTGGAATTTCTTCGCCGGAATGTTCGGAGCCAGTCTGAAATCGGAATACGACCCGAAAGGTAAAGATGCCATGACCGAACGGGTCGTCGTATTGGTTGAGAATGGTTTAATCTGATAGTTGCTTGAAGAAATCCCAGATCACGATACCGGTAGTAACCGATACGTTCAAGGAATGCTTTGTACCGTATTGAGGTATTTCAATACATATATCACAGTTATCAACCACATTTTGTTGAACGCCTTTTACCTCGTTACCCATGACGATAGCGTATTTCTTTGTTTTGTCTAACTGCAAGTTATCTAACATGACACTACCTTCCGCTTGCTCTACGGCACATACCGTATACCCCTCTTGGCGCAGTTTATCAACAGCCTCCGGGGTATCCTTGAAATATTCCCAATCTACGGTTTCTTCCGCTCCTAAAGCGGTCTTATGGATCTCCGCGTTCGGAGGGCAAGCCGTAATACCACAAAGATAAATAGCCTCTACCCGGAAAGCATCGGAGGTACGAAACACGGAACCCACGTTGTTTAGACTTCTAACATGGTCTAAAACAACGATTAAAGGTATCTTCTTACTTTCCTTAAAAGCCTCGGGAGTCAGGCGGTTCAATTCGGTTACTTTTAATTTTCGCATAACAAATATCTTTGACCGCAAAAGTAGCGAATATCCGTGGATATGCCGTTGAAAAGCTATTAATAAGTAGTGGACATAAAATGAAAAATATTTCTTGCTTTATTCAAATACTTGTCCATACACCCCCCTTTCTCAAATTAGCAAATGAATAAGCCACTTATTTATTACGCGCTATCAACAGCCCTTATACACCTATTGACAGCCTTGCTGGAGGATCTATTTTTTCACAATCAAGGTTATCAACAATAAACAGCTAAATATTCATAAAGTCTATAACTATAAGAATTACAATCTATAGATAGACATCCATGCTGTTGGTATCCTTTTGATAAACCGTTCACAGACTTTAATAAGTCAATAACCAAAGATTGTAACAAAAATGTATTAACCATTTCAACAGCCTATCATATTCATCATATTTATTTTTAAAATTAAAGATTAATAAGAATATAATATAATGATTGTGGATAACTCTTGATGGTTCACGACAGCTCATCCATCGACAGCAAAGATAAGAATCTTTCTTGTTATTTCTATAAATGAAGAAAGTTTATACCTTTGTGCTTTGTGAACAATAGGTTGATAAACTAGATAAGATGAAGATTATCAGTAATACTTTCTGTGGATAATATTGTTTATATATAGTGAAAAGCCTATTGGGAGCAGTAGAAACAGGAATCATTAATATATAAGGCTATGTTGACAAACCAATCAATCGGGTACATGGATGCGCCCGTTCCTAAGGATTTAGACCTTAAGGAAGCGATCGACAAGTTACGTAAAGAGAAGAATGCGATTATTTTGGCGCATTACTATCAAACAGGCGATATACAAGATATAGCGGACTATGTGGGAGACAGTCTGGCCTTGGCACAATGGGCGGCTAAGACGAAGGCGGATATCATCGTGCTTTGTGGGGTTCACTTTATGGGAGAGACGGCGAAGATCCTCTGTCCGGATAAGAAAGTGCTGGTACCGGACTTGAATGCCGGTTGCTCCTTGGCGGATAGTTGTCCGGCTACGGAGTTCGCCGAGTTCGTCAAGCAACATCCCGGTCATACGGTAATCTCTTACGTGAATACGACCGCCGCCGTGAAAGCGGTCACGGATGTGGTGGTTACTTCCACGAACGCCCGCCAGATCGTGGAGAGCTTCCCGGAAGGTACACCGATGATTTTCGGTCCGGATCGTAACTTAGGTAATTATATCAATAGCATCACGGGACGTAATATGTTGCTTTGGGATGGCGCTTGCCACGTGCATGAGCAATTCTCATTGGAGAAGATCTTATCTTTGAAGAAACAGTACCCGAACGCGGAAGTGATCACCCATCCGGAATGCAAGCAGCCGGTTATACAGGTCTCAGACTTCGTAGGATCGACCGCGGCTTTGCTGAAGCATACCATTAAGTCCGACGCAAAACAATTCATTGTAGCGACGGAAAGTGGCGTTATTCACGAGATGCGCAAGCAGAGTCCGGATAAGGAATTCATCCCGGCTCCTCCGAACGACAGTACTTGCGCTTGCAACGAATGTAATTTCATGCGCTTGAACACGATGGAGAAGCTATATAATTGCTTGAAGTTCGAGATGCCGGAGATATTCGTGGACGAGGAGGTACAGAAGAAGGCCATCAAACCGATCAAGAAGATGTTGGAGATCTCTGAGAAGCTGGGACTCTGATCCAAACAAATGCGGGATAGGTCTCAACCGATAGGCCGGACTTGAGTGATATAAAAGCTAAGCCCGGTCTATTATATGTAAATAATCAAAATTATGTACAATATCTACAACTATCCTTATAATCATTTGAATTTAAAATATTTATCCTATTGTTGTAGATAGGAAAACATCTACAATAGTAAGTCTTTATCTACCATCATTTCCCGCTTTTAGTAAGTGTCTTTGCCATGCCATCAAAGGAATTTTCTACACTCTACGTATATAATCAGTCCGTTTTTCTTCCTTTCTTTATATAGATAAAATATTAATTTTAGAGTTTAGTATTTTAAAGAAAAACACTCAAAGATAAAACTTATGTAAAATTAATTTTAAATGAAAGGTGTGATATAATGGTAAAATTAAATAAAAATTTTTTAAAATTACAAGATAATTACTTGTTTTCTACTGTTAATAGAAAATTAACAGAATATAAGAAAAAATATCCAGATAAAAAAATTATAAATTTAGGAATTGGAGATGTAACAAAACCCATCCCTAATATAATTGTGGAAAACATGAAAATGGCATGTGACGAAATGAAAAATATTGAGACTTTTAGAGGATATGGACCAGAACAAGGCTATGACTTTTTAAAAGAGAAAATAATAAGGTATGATTATAGCATAAGAGGAATTAATTTGGATTTAGACGAAGTTTTTATTTCAGATGGTTCTAAATGTGATGTAGGAAATATAGTAGATTTGTTTGCAAAAGAGAATTTAGTAGCAATAACAGACCCAGTTTATCCCGTTTATTTAGATACTAATATAATTGCTGGGAGAGATGAAATAAAAAATATAGATTTAGACAATAATAATTTATCAGGAATTATTTTAATGCCTTGTAATAAAGACAATAGTTTTGTACCAAAAATTCCAAATAAAATTCCAGATATAATATATTTGTGTTATCCAAATAATCCAACAGGAATTGCATTAGAAAAGTCAGAATTAAAAAAATGGGTTGATTTTGCAAAGAAAAATAATTCAATTATTTTATTTGATTCTGCATATGAAGCTTTTATAACAGAAAGTAATATACCGCATAGCATATATGAAATAGAAGGAGCAAAAGAAGTGGCAATAGAGTTTAGAAGCTTTTCTAAGACAGCAGGCTTTACAGGAATAAGATGTGCATATACAATTGTACCAAAGGAATTAAAA
>ENA-ORSS01002608-ORSS01002608.1-human-gut-metagenome-genome-assembly--contig:-NODE-2608-length-15912-cov-5.715520_pt1 | contig 15912 bp, 10 predicted proteins | sample MGYA00241899_ERZ509162 | MGnify/ENA primary metagenome ERZ509162 (study PRJEB26280, sample SAMEA2338641) | human gut metagenome | biome: human gut; feature: human-associated habitat; material: faeces... | reverse complement strand
AACTGCTTTTCCATGGAAACGGTTCGGCAGCCATGGCGCACTGTTTACATAGAAATACCAGCGGATTGCGTCTGCTCCATAATTTTCCAGAGCATCAAACGGATCTACGGCATTTCCCTTACTCTTACTCATCTTCTGTCCATTTTCATCCTGCACATGTCCAAGAACGATTACATTTTCATATGGTGCTTTGTTGAAAAGTAAAGTAGATTCTGCCATCAGCGAATGGAACCATCCACGTGTCTGGTCAACCGCCTCGGAGATAAACTGAGCCGGAAACTGTTTCTCAAACACGTCTTTATTTTCAAATGGATAGTGATACTGTGCAAATGGCATCGCACCGGAGTCAAACCAACAGTCGATTACTTCCGGTACACGGTGCATAACTTTTCCACAATCCGGACAGGTAAAGGTTACTTCATCAATGTATGGACGGTGGAGTTCTACCTCAGCGGCTTTTGGATCTCCGGCACGCTCTGCCAGTTCTTTTCTTCCGCCGATACATTCCTGATGTCCACATCCTTCACACTCCCAGATGTTTAATGGAGTTCCCCAATAACGGTTACGGGAAATTGCCCAGTCCTGAATATTCTCTAACCAGTTTCCAAAACGTCCTTTTCCAATTGACTCCGGAATCCAGTTTACAGTGTTATTATTTTTAATCAAATCGTCTTTTACTGCTGTTTCACGGATATACCAGGATTCTCTTGCATAGTAAATCAACGGTGTATCACAGCGCCAGCAATGTGGATATTCATGCTCAAACTTCGGTGCATCAAACAACTGTCCTCTGGCATCTAAGTCTTTTAATACCTCAGGGTCCGCTTTCTTTACGAAAATACCTGCAAATGGAGTCTCTTCTGTCAACTCGCCTTTTTCATTTACAAACTGCACAAAAGGAAGGTCATAGTTTCTTCCCACATTGGCATCATCTTCACCAAATGCCGGTGCGATATGAACAATACCGGTACCATCAGTCATCGTAACGTAAGTATCGCAGGTTACGAAAAATCCTTTTTTGTTCTGCTTATCAGCACACTCTTTCGCGCAGGCAAACAATGGCTCATATTCTTTATGCTCTAATGCGGTTCCCGGGAAACTCTCCAACACTTCATAAGCCGGCTCATCATCTTTTGCCAGTTTACCAAGTACCGTATCCAAAAGATCCTGCGCCATATAATAAGTATAGCCATCTGCTGCTTTTACTTTACAGTAAGTATCATTCGGGTTTACACAAAGAGCCACATTACTTGGCAGAGTCCAAGGTGTCGTCGTCCATGCAAGGAAATAGGCATCCTCTCCTGTCACCTTAAAGCGGACAATAGCAGAACGCTCTTTTACGGTTTTGTATCCCTGTGCAACTTCCTGTGCGGACAACGGTGTACCGCAGCGAGGGCAGTAAGGCACTATTTTAAATCCTTTATACAAAAGGTCTTTATTCCAGATTTCCTTCAATGCCCACCACTCAGACTCAATATAATTATCATCATATGTGACATATGGGTCATCCATGTCAGCCCAAAAACCTACGGTATCGGAAAAGTCTTCCCACATACCTTTGTATTTCCAGACAGATTCTTTACACTGATTAATAAATGGTTCCATACCATATTCTTCAATCTGCTCTTTTCCATCCAGACCTAACAGTTTTTCTACTTCCAGCTCAACCGGCAAACCATGCGTGTCCCATCCGGCTTTACGCGGTACACGATAGCCTTTCATTGTACGGTAACGCGGAATCATATCTTTGATAACACGGGTCAGCACATGACCAATATGCGGTTTTCCGTTCGCAGTTGGCGGTCCATCGTAAAACATATACGTTGGTGCCCCCTCACGCAGTTTAATACTTTTGCGGAAAATATCTTTGTCTTTCCAAAATTTTTCTACTTCTTTTTCTCTCTCGACAAAATTCATGCCTGTTGATACTTTGTTATACATAGTTACCTCCATAAAAATAAAATAAAAAAGCTCCCATCCAACTAGGATGAGAGCCTAAACTTTCATTATACCACCTGTCTTCTACGTCAGGACTGTGAGTGTTTCACAAACCGAACATATATCCTTTTAACGGGGAATACCGGCGCAGTCTACTGGATAAAAACCGTTCGACTTTGCAGCTAAGGAGTGATATTCACCTATGCTTACTGGTGCCGGATTCTCACTATCGCCGGCTCACTGAAACACTTCCACACAGGGTACTGTCTCCGTCAACGCTTTTCTCTATGAGCATTTTCATAATAGTACGATTATTTGCAATTGTCAAGAGTTTGATATTTCTTGCCATCCAAATCAAATTCACTGACAATCTGATTTAAATTGTTAGCACTTTCTTCGCTATCCTGCATAAATGTTCCGGTTGCCTCAATCTTCTGAACCATCTCAGAAGTTTTCTCTGCAATGTCTGAAACACCGGTTGCCGACTCATTTACCGTCAGATTAATCTCTTCGATTGAATGAGAAATATCGGTAATCGCATGTACCAACGTAACAATTGACTGATTAATTTTGGTCATGCCATCTTCAAAAGTAGCAGCATCTTCGGAATACTTCTCGCCAACTTCCATAAATCCTTTGTAATCGCCAAGAACCGTATTTTCCAAAAAGTCCATTGCATTCTGTAAACAGTCTACCATACCGCTTACTGCGTTATGTACCTCACCAATAATGCTGTCGATATCACCAACCGCATTCTGGGTCTGTGTAGCCAAAGCACCGATTTCGGTCGCCACAACGGCAAATCCTTTACCGGCCTCTCCTGCTCTTGCTGCTTCAATGGAAGCATTTAAGGCAAGGAGATTTGTCTGAGAAGAAATTTCCATAATATCATGCGTAAGTTCATTAATCTTCTCTACCGCTTCTGCCTGTTTCATCGCAACTTCCGTACGCTGTTTCACTTCTGCATACATTTCATCTGTACGTTTTCCGGCATTTTCCGTCGTTGTCTTTAACTGGTTCGCACGTTCCATCACTTCCGTTGACAGTGTAGCGCCTCTTCCCGAAAGTGCTTCAATACTTTTGGCATTTTCTTTTACAGTTGCAATCGTCTGATTTACTGTATCCGTTGCACTGGCTGCTTCTTCCATCGCTGCTGCGAGTTCTTCTGTCGTAGCCGAGTTATTATTACAGATATCATTGACCTCTGACATATTCACAGTCAAGCCGGTAACATTATCACCCATTTTAATTCCTGCCTGGTCAATTAACGCTACCATCGCACGAAGTTTACTTCGCATCTGCTGTACGGCACGCGCCATCGCACCGGTCTCGTCCTTCATACGGACTAATTTCTCACCCTTTTCACTTTTTACAAAATTAAGTTTCGCCGTATTCTCAATAATTCCTGTCAAATCCTTAATTGGACGAATCATCGAACCACTGAAGAAAAATCCTGTAATTGCTGCATATAAAGTTGCTGCAACAATCGCAATAATCATCATATACATCAAGCGGGTGGAATTGCTCTGCACTTCTTTATCTAAAACAGCCATTACCAATTTCATGCCATTCTTCAATGAAACAGCACTTAACATTTTCCTGCTTCCATTATAAGTGTACTCTTTTATTTCGCCCGTCTTTCCGGCCTTCACAAATGAGGCCAGTTCGCCATCCACTTTCTGCAAATCCGTTCCCTGTTTTATATCCTTATGTGACAAAACTTTATTCGATGAATCAACCAAGAAAACATATCCGGAATCAAAACATTTGGCTTTGTCGGCAAGTTGTTTTAACTGATTAAAGTTGATATCCATGCCAACAACTCCAATTGCTTCATTGTCAATCATAATCGGAACAACATAGGAAATCATATATACATTCACATTGGAATTTAAATACGGATCCATCCAAGTTGCCTTTCCATTTTTAACCGGAATATAATACCAGCCCACATGTTCTGCATCGTCTTTGTCAAAACTGCTGAAATCTGTCGGTGTCAATGACTTAAAATCTGCATTCTCACTCTCTTTCGAAGCAAAAATACCGGATGTTGCTTCTGTAAATTCCGGATTATAGCGGATATAATAAGTCATCGCGCCCTTCGTGTTATTCGCACACTGAAGAGCTGTAGTCTCTAACGCCTCCGTACAGGAATCCACGTAGCTGCTGCTGCTTTTAAACTTGTCTACATCCTGAATCTGATTTTTTGTTACATCTGCAAGAGTATTCACCGCAACTTCTACCTGTGAAAGCAGGTTATCGATATCTTTCCCATACCCTTCACTCACTGTCGTCAATTTTTCTTTTGCATCACTGTTGGCAACTGCTCTCGAATTATAATATCCTATAATTCCGCAAATTAAAGCAGCTATAGCCGTTGTCCCTACCAATAGTAACAATATGCGAAATCGCAATGATTTTGATTTCATACACACGCTCCTCCTATCTCATAAGTAAAATCAATGTTATATCTATTTTACTGCTGACAAGGAAAAAATGCAATTATAACTTTACATATTTTTACTTTATTTTTATTTTTTCTTGTGCTCTCCGGTAATTGAAAAAATGACCCATTCCGCAATGTTGCAGGCATGGTCTCCGATTCGCTCAAAGTACTTTGCAATCATAAGTAAATCCGTCGCACAAGCCCCCTCTTCCGGATTACTGCGAATAAGAGAAATTACATCCTCTCTTGACTTAATAAATAAATCATCAATGATGTCATCATGCGCAATGACTTCTTTTGCTTTTTCCTCGTCTTTTTCTACATATGCTTCCACGCTCTGCACAACCATACAAGTCGTTTCTGCTGCCATCTTCCGAATATGCTCCATATCTCTTTTATACTTAGTATCAATTAAATGCAGCGTTACTTCCGAAATATCTGCTGCCTGATCACCAATTCTTTCCATGTCTGTAATCATTTTCAGTGCCGATGAAATTACGCGCAGATCCCTTGCCACAGGCTGCTGCTGCAGCAAAAGTTTCAAGCAGAGATTTTCTATAATCCGCTCTTCCTCATTAATTTCATCATCATAATCAATTACTTTTTCCGCCTGTTCTTTGTCACGGTTATTCAGTGCGCTGATTGCCATGCCGATTGCCTGGCCAATCATATGCCCCATCTGAATCATATCCTGATTTAATTCTGTAAGCTGTCTGTCAAATCGATTTCTCATCATCCAAACCTCCCCGTAATATAATCTTCTGTACGTTTATCCGTTGGCATGGAAAATAATTTTTCCGTTTTGTCCATTTCAACTACTTCTCCAAGAAGGAAAAATACCGTGCGGTCAGATACACGTGTTGCCTGCTGCATATTATGCGTTACCATTACAATTGTGTATTTATCTTTTAATTCCAGTACCAAATCCTCAATTCTTGAAGTGGAAATCGGGTCTAAGGCACTTGTTGGTTCATCCATCAAAATCACTTCCGGCTCTATTGCAAGTGCTCTGGCAATACACAAACGCTGCTGCTGTCCACCGGATAAACCAAGGGCACTTTTTTTCAAACGGTCTTTGAGTTCGTCCCAAATTGCTGCCTGTTTCAGCGACCGTTCAACTATTTCATCTAATTTTGCCTTGGAGTGAATTCCATGAGTTCGTGGACCATAAGCAATATTATCGTACACACTCATTGGAAATGGGTTCGGGTTCTGGAACACCATTCCAACCCGCTTGCGAAGATGATTGACATCAATGTCACCGTAAATATCTTCGCCATCTAACTGAAGGGAACCGGAAATCCGACACCCTTCTACCAAATCATTCATCCGGTTTAGCGATTTTAAAAATGTAGATTTACCGCAGCCGGAAGGTCCGATAAAAGCGGTAATCTCATTCGCCGGAATGTTCATACTGACATCTTTCAGTGCATGAAAATCTCCATAATAGAGATTCATGTTTTGTATGCAAAATTTATCTTCCATATTCATTCTCCATTCTAATTGCCATATTTGTTTTTCCCAACTTTTCGAGCGACAAAATTCGACAACATATTGATTGCAATTACAAGGACCAAAAGAACCACTGCCGTTGCATACGATTCATCCGTATGCAGTCCTTCTTTTGACAAATTATACATATGAACCGATAACGTTCTTGCCGAATCAAAAATGCTGCTTGGCACTTTTGCAATCGTTCCTGCCGTATAAATCAATGCTGCGGTCTCACCAACAATCCTCCCGGTAGCCAAAATAACACCGGATAAAATCCCCGGAACGGCGCTCGGCAAAACTACGTGAAATACAGTTCGCAGTTTTCCGGCACCAAGCCCAAAGCTTCCTTCTCGGTAAGAATCCGGCACTGCCATAAGTGCTTCTTCGGTCGTTCGCATAATAACCGGAAGCACCATAATTGCTAAGGTGAGAGCTCCTGACAAAAGGGAAAATCCCCATTTGCAGTAACCGACGAAGAACAACATACCAAACAATCCATAAACAATCGATGGTATTCCGGTCAGTGTTTCTGCCGTTACACGAATTACACTTACTAATTTGTTCCCTTTCTTCGCATATTCCACCAGATAAATGGCGGCGAAAATGCCAAGCGGAACCGCAACAATCAAGGTTGCCAGTGTCATAAGCACCGTATTAATCAGTGCCGGCATCATCGAAACATTGTCCGATGTATAAGTAAAAGCAAACAGTGACGGTTTCAAATGTGGAATACCATTTGCCAGAATATAAACAATCAGGTATCCTAACACAAATACCGTAATCGCTGCTGCCAAAATTGTAATCAGGTAAAGAACCAGAGAGGACTTATGTTTTGCAAGTGCTTTCCATTTCTGCTTTTGTTTTTTCAAACCATTTGCCATCTAGTCCACCTTCTTTCTCTTTAAGAGTGAGAACAATAAATTGATAATCAGGATAAAGACAAACAGGACAACGCCCGTCGCAATTAACGCTTCGCGGTGTAAATCTGCCGCATATCCCATTTCAATTACTATGTTTGCTGTAAGTGTACGAACACCCTTTAACAAACCGGCAGGCATTCTTGCCTGATTTCCGGCAATCATAATAACTGCCATCGTCTCACCAATCGCACGTCCGACACCAAGAATGATTCCTGCTAAAATTCCGGATTTTGCTGCCGGTACAACCGTACGGTAAACACTTCTCTCATGCGTGGCACCAAGCGCCAGTGCCCCCTCATAATATTTATCCGGCACCGCCTGAATAGCTGCCTCTGATGTTTCAATAATCGTTGGCAGAATCATAATGCCAAGCAAAAGAGATGCCGTTAAAATACTGTTTCCATTTCCACCAAAGGTGTCACGTACCATCGGAACCAGAACAACAAGTCCAAAAAATCCGTAGATAACGGATGGGATTCCGGCAAGCAAATCGACGCCACCTTTTAAGATTCGATACCATTTTTTCGGACAATATTTTGCTAAAAACACTGCCGTCAAAATGCCAATCGGAACTCCTACAATAAGAGCTCCGGCGGTCACATATATACTTCCTAATATCATCGGCAAAATCCCAAATTTGTGATTTCCCGGTTTCCACGCCGTTCCCGTCAGGAAATCGAACAAGCCGATTTCCTTAATTGCCGGGATACCATTTGCGAAGAGAAAGATACAAATTAATGCTACAGCGAGAATCGAAACACAAGCGGCAATCAGAAACACTACTTTCATTGCCTTTTCTTTCATAGCTGCCTCCTTTATTTGATGGCACTCCAGTCGGTGATTGTTCCGCGGAACACATCATTCACCTGTGCTTTTGTCATGTTATCTACTTTGTTTTCGTTATTTACGATTACAACGATTCCGTCTTTTGCAATTACTGTCGGTGTAAGTCCTGCACCTGTTTCACTGTCTTTTAAGTCACGGGATGCCATACCGATGTCACAAGTTCCTTCTGCTGCTGAGTTCATACCTGTTGTGGAATCACTTTCCTGAATTTCAATTTCAGCTCCACTGTTTACTGTCTTATAACTTTCAGCAAGTTTTTCCATAACCGGTGTAACCGAAGAGGAACCAGCTACTACAATTTTACCTTTGGCACCGTTACTCTTGAAAGCACCGGCATCACTTGCTTTGATGTAACCATTAGACTCAATTACTTTCTGTCCGTCTTCACTCAGGATGTAGTTGATGAAATCCTTTGTTACTTCACTTTTCTTATCCTTTGTTGCAATGTTAAACGGACGGGCAATTGCATAACTTCCATTGTTAATGTTATCAACCGTTGGCTCTGCACCGTCAATCTTAAGTCCTTTCACGCTGTCATTTAAAGAACCGAGTGAGCAGTAACCAATTGCATTTTTATCACCGGCTACGGTTGTCATTACGATTTCCGTGCTGTTTGCGATTGTTGCTTCTTCTGTCGTCTTGTCTACTTTCTCTCCGTTCTCCTCATCTTCAACACCAAAAAGTTCTACAAAAGCGCCTCGTGTACCGGAACCATCTTCACGTGATACAACGGAAATTTCCTGTGCTGCATCTGCTGATGTATTCCCTGCATCATTTGTTGTGCTGCTGTCAGAGCCGCCACAGCCGGTAATCATCCCCACTGTCATAACCCCGCATAAAACCATTCCTAATACTTTTTTTGTCATCTTCATTTTTGTTTTCTCCTTTCAATCTTTTCATCTTTCTTTTTCTTTCTTACAAGACCTAGTTTAGGGGGCGAATGTAAAATCTGAAATCATTTCTATGTAAAAAATGCGTAAAAAAACAACACACCGGCTTCATACAGCCGGTGCGTTGTTTTTACATACCGCTCGATAAACAATTTTTATTTTATCTTAGTCTTTTTCACTTTTGACCACTTAGAATACACTTTTTTTCCTGCATCAATCTTATAAGATCGAATCCGGACAAAATAGGTCTTTCCTGCCTTCAATTTTTTTGCCGTTATCTTCGTCCGTTTTTTTTGCTTAACGACTATCTTTTTATTTTTTTTCTTAAATTTCTTATTCATGGAAAGTTGAATTTCGTAACCATTTATCCCCTTCCCTTTTTTCCATCTTATAACAAGGGCTTTCTTTTTTACCTTCAGCTTTCCAAGTCTTATCGCGGCAGGTCTTGCTGTCTTTTTCGTCAAAGAATCATTCAAAAATTGCACTTCGGACGAATCTTCTTTATCTGCTTCTGAGATTTTATCCGTTTCAGAAGTTCCCGGTGCAGCTCCCGGTGTGGCTCCCGGTATTTGCGCTGCCCCCAACGGAGTAATCGTAATATCAGCTTGGCCGGTATATTCCTTGTGGTTTGCAAAGTTTACCTTATAATATACCGTCGTTGTTCCAACATCTACTCTAGCAGGCTTAGTCTCCGAATAAACCCCTTCCTTCACTGTTGCATAAGTTACTACTGCCCCCTCTGGTACACCCTGCAAAATAATGGTATGACTTTTTTTATCATATTCCCCAGTATAGCCCTGTGCACTAATTCCGGTTAGTTCTGCAGGTTCAATGGTAAAGTATTGGTGTAAAACTCCTTTATAATTACCAATTCCTTCTACTGTTACTATTCCGGTTCCGGCATCCACATTTTTGCTATATATAACAGTAAAATCAATTCCTCTTATCATTCCGGCAATTGCAACATTCGGACTCTTGGCCGTGCCATCATAAACATATGATACATCAGAAAGCTCAACCTTCTTTTCTGCAATTGGTGCAGCCTCAATTACTATTTTAACGCAGCCTTTCAATTCTTCATAATTTGCTTTTTTTATTTTGTAATATACTGTCGTTGTTCCTGCACTGCGTCTGTCAGGTTTCATTTCTGAATAAATACCTGATTCTTCTGAAGCATAGGTTACAACCGCTCCTTCCGGCACTCCATCCAAAGTAATCGTATGAATGCTTTCATCATATGTTCCCTTATATCCATGCACCGAAACTCCTGTCATTTTCGCCGGTTCAATGGTAAAATACTGATACAATGTGCCAACATAATCATTCATGCCGACAATTGTGACAGTTGCCGTTCCGGCATTCACATTATTGCTATAAGTAACGCTGTAATCCGTATCTTTTACCAGCCCCTCAATTGTAACATCCGGTTCCTTTTCTGTTTTATCATATGTTGTCTTCAAATAAGAAAGCACTACCTTATCCGATACGGTTGATAGATTAACTGCCGCTTTTTTTGAGATCGGCAGGCTCTGCGCATCACTATTACACTTTGCTTCTGTATTTACCCTCACAATTGACACTGTAGTTTCTCTCCAGCTGTCATCAATTGCAATTTGTCCCGAGGAATCTGCTGTCATCTGAATCCCATTAATCATATACTTCTGATTTGGTATCAAATCACAAATCGACGTCTGACTGGCTGTCGCCCTTGGTTTTTTCTCTTTAATATACACGGTACAAGTCTTTTTATAGTTTCCAATCACCGACACTGCCGATACACTCGTTACACCTGCTGTTTGTTTTGCTGTCAATACTGCTTCACGTTTATTTGAACCCGAAACAAAAGTTTGTTCCCTGATAGTAATATAATCGGAATCACCTTTCCAGTCTACGTCACAACGATCCGCATCAGCCGGAAGAATCGTTGCCGTAAGTTCTTTTTCTTCTCCCTGGTTCATAATGATTTCACTCTTGTCAAGTTCTAACGAAGTCACAGGATTGTTGTATGCTATCTCACCATAATTGACCTCAAATGTCTTTTTCTCTCCACCGGATTTGACTGCAATCTTTGCCACGCCAGCCGCATGACCGCTTGTCGGAATTCCCTCAAGGTTTCCATTGGTACTGCTGACAGAAATCCCCTCTGGTAATGGGGCACTATCTTCCGCCAGTGAAAATTCATAATCCCCCGTTCCACCATAAATACCTTCGCACCAGTTAACCGCCTGATTCCACCTTTCTCCTACTTTGGTCTCAGGTATATCAAACAACGCACTATCCATCACTGTTAGCGGTAATTCATCCACTGACTCGATTACGAAATCTTTAAGCGGCACACCAAAACTATCACACACGCATCGACATAATCCACCCGTCTGAGGATTTTTGGTAAAATAATTCCACAGAAAATTGTCCACGCCCACAATTCGATTTTTCTTTCCATACGGAGTTAAATCAGAAAGATAACCTTTTACTGTTATTTTCCCTGTATTTCCTGTCGAACCAATTGTAAATTTGCTGCCAACATTCTTGGCTTTTCCCTCCGCCGTAAGTGCTGTATTACCACTTCCATTTTTATTCACAGAATATACCGCATAAGAACTGCTTCGTAGGGAGTTCACATGAAACGAAGTCTCTCCGCTGGTATTTAGATTCATCAAAGCACCAATTCCCTTTCGCTCCCCTTCACCGGATAAGCTAATATTCAGGGCTGCATCGTTCTCTACATATACCCAATGGGATATTCCTGTAACATATTGGCGGCTTGTGCCGCTTTCTATAAGATTTACGGTTCCACCAATAATATACGTGGCGCATTCCTCACCAAAACCACCGGTGGCTATCATTAAAGCCTGCTCCGTCCCCTCGCTGCATTTAATGTCCAGGCAGTCTGCCACCGTTGACGTCGTATCGTCAATGGTAACTTTTCCTGTTGATTGAATGCCATATTGGGCGTCTGCCGGTATCGTAATCACATTTGACCCTTTTAATTTAATACTCAAATCACGTTCTGCCGTAATAGGACCACCATTATAACCATCCAAAGTGAGCGATGTCGTGGAACTCTCGTATGACCATCCGGCTCCCATTTGATCAGATGCCATATTTACCGTTGTTCCGCCAATGGTCAATAGGTAATCTTTTTCTTTAATCTCGTCATAATGAACCTCAAACGTCTTTCTCTCTTCACCGGATGTAACTGCAATTTTTGCTATACCGGCTGAATGACTGCTTGTCGGTGTTCCTTCAAGGTTTCCATTGGCACTGCTGACAGAAATCCCCTCTGGCAATGGGGCACTATCTTCTGCCAGGGAAAATTCATAATACCCCGTTCCACCATAGATACCCTCGCGCCAGTCAACCGGCTGATTCCACCTTTCTCCAGCTTTTGTCACAGGTATATCAAACAGCTCGCTATCCATCACCGTTAGTGGCAATTCATCCACCGACTCGATCACAAAGTCTTTAATCGGCACACCCAAACTATCACATACACATCGACATAATCCACCTGTCTGAGGATTTTCGGTAAAATAACTCCACAGGAAATTATCCACGCCCACAATTCGATTTTTCCTGCGGCATGGAGTAAAATCAGTGAGATAACCTTTTATTGTTATTTTCCCCGTATTTCCTGTCGAGCCGATTGTAAATTTGTTATCAATATTCTTGGCTTTTCCTTCCGCTGCGAGTGCTGTATCACCGCTCCCCTTCTTATCCAGAGAATAAACTCCATAAGAACTGCTTGATAAAGAGTTTACACGGAATGAAGTATCTCCACTGGTGTTCAAATTCAAGAGAGCAGCCACACCATTTCTCCCTCCGTCAGCAGATAAATTGATATTCAGGGATGCATCATTCTCTACATATGCCCAACGAGATATTCCCGTAACATATCGGCGTCTCGTATTCTCTTCTACAAGATTTACTGTTCCGCCTACGATATAAGTGGCATAGTCCGCTCCGAAACCACCGGTAGATATCATAGAAACACTTTCTGTTCCATCGCTGCAATAAATATCTAAACAGTCTTGTGCCGGCGATATTGTATCATCAATCGTGACTTTTCCCGTTGACTTGATTCCCTCTGTAGATTCTGCCGATATAGTAATCTTATTTTTCCCTTTCAGGACTATGTTAATATCACCATTCGCTTCGATGTATTCTCCTTGAAATCCATCCAACGTCAATGTCGCAGTACCGGCATCATAAGACCAGCCACCGGCACTATCTGTACAGTCTTCTGTTACACTTTCCGATGTTCCACCTATTGAATCAATGATATACAAAACTCCCGCATCTGCCGCATGAGCCTTCATAAAAAGTCCCGGAACCCCCAACACGGTACCCATTACAAGTGCAAATGACAATCCCCACGCAATAACTTTTCTTTTTACCTTTCCTTTCATTTCACACACCTCCATCCTCTCAATTTTACCTAAAGCATCCTATCCTCGTTTGGTTTTACAAACGGAACTGTCCCATCGTCTCCCGCAAAGCATTTACGCTTTCCATCGCATTCTTCGTTTCCTTAGTCATGCTTTCACTTTACGAATTTCGTTTGATGTATCTTCACTCAATTGTTTGATTTCTTCCGCAACAACCGCAAATCCTTTTCCTGACTCTCCTCGCACTCATCTGCAATCTGCGCAATGTTTTTCCCTTTTTCAAGTTTCTTTTGTATCTGTCTGCATAATTTTCCCTCCATTCTGTGTCACCGCGCATTTCCCTGTTCATCTTTAGCATAAATATCCAAACGAATTCCCTTACTGTATAAACTCGGTTTCATGCTTTTCTGAGATTCCATGATATGCAATTCTTTTATCTTAAATCCCAAAATTCTCTCCAAAAACTCCTGACAATGTTCCGGATTTCCTAATACGGAGGAAAACATAATATCATCTGTAAGTTGTATTTTTTCGAAATCAATCGTTCTGCTCATGCATTTCTCCCTTCTGGAAAATATCTTTCCATGTTTTTTATACGGAGAAACCAAACAAAACTTATTCTGATTTTGCCCCATGCCCTACTTGTCTCTTATAGTCTAACATCATTTTCTATAACATGCAAGACAAAACATATCACATGCGTGCCCCGTAAGCTTTTGTAAATTGCCTCACATTGCAGCACTGCATTTTAAAAATATCAATTCACAGTTATGCATAAATTTTCTTTTTCTATTTTGTATAAAACGTAGAAATTTCGGTGCATTACGCCTTTCCCCAAAAAACACCAATAGAAGCAAGCACCTCCAAGAAAAAAATAACGGGAACCCCCACATAAAACTTAACCTTGCGTGTTTTGTGATGAAAAACATGCATTCCGGAAAACGCACCTATCACGCCAAAGACAGCGGCAATAAGAAGGGTAGTTTCCGGGATTCTCCACTTATTGTGAACTGCTTTATACTTGTCCACTCCGTAAACTAAAAATACAATTCCATTTAAAATCAAATATGCTGCCAAAAAATACGCTATCATACGTTCCTCCTATTTTTCAATCCGGCTGTCTCCCCGGTCAGTCACAATCCGGTAACCAACCGATTCCACACGTCTGCTTAAACAGTCTTTGCACTGCGCCGACTCTTCCCCGGTGCATATTTTATTATCATACAGCTCGTACTTTTTCCGCACAGAAACCGGTGATAAATTTGGCATTAATACATTCGCTCCTGCCAATAATCCCTGCTCCCGTCCATCCGGTGCAATTGTTCCAAGTGCTGTCGTCGCAGGAAGCAACACCCCCGGAAACATCAGACGAAGAATACTTAATAATAAAAGTGTCTGATCATAGGAACCATTTTCTTCTGCACCAAATGGTGTATCCTGATGGGCAAGAAACGGTCCGATTCCAATCATATGGGGCTTCAGTTCCTGCAAAAATTCAAAATCTTCAACAAGACACTCCACCGTCTGTCCCGGCGATCCTACCATAAAACCGGCACCTACTTCATATCCAAGTTCACGTAAGGTAAATGAACATTCTTTACGGTTTTTAAGTTTCATTTCCTGCGGATGCAATTTTCTATAGTGAGCGTCGTCCGCCGTCTCGTGGCGCAGAAGGTAACGGTCTGCCCCCGCCTCACGAAAACATTCATATTCCTCTTTTGTACGCTCTCCAATGGATAGCGTCACTGCACAATCCGGAAATTGTTTCTTTAATTCCCGGACAATCGAAGCCACCCGCTCTTTCGTAAACCAGCCATCTTCGCCGCCTTGCAGCACAAAAGTTCGAAATCCCAATTCATATCCTTCTTTGGCGCAGGACAAAATTTCTTCCGGCGTCAGGCGGTATCGCTCCACTTTTTCGTTACTTTTACGTATCCCGCAGTAATAACAATCATTGCGGCAGATATTTGTAAATTCAATCAGCCCCCGAACAAATACGTCCTTCCCATAAATCTTCTCCCGAACCTCTCTCGCCTGTGCGGCAAGATACTCTCGGTCCTCTCTATTTGCTGTTTCAAGAAGTTGTATCATTTCGTTCCTGTCTAATTTCTTCTCCTGTCGAAGACGCATAATCCTCTCGCGGTTGTTCATCTTCTGATTCCTCCATCTCTTCCGAGGAAGCGTGCAGACACACTTCACTCTGTCCGTGTAATTTTTTTGCTAAGTCAAACTTCAAAATCTGCTTTCGTCTTACATTATGTCCAACAACTTCCCGATATTTTGCATTTACAAATCCAAGAATCTTAGGAAGAGCCTCGCCAACACCCGGCACATCATAATACACCGCCACTACTACATAATTCATCGGCCCGGTCTGGTAAAGCTGCAAATCGGCAAAAAATTCACCACAATTCTCCTTCAGATATGCATCAAGATACTTTACCAGCGCACAGTAACGCTCCTGCCATCCAGCATTTACATAGGACATACTGACATCATACAAAAAATTATTCTTTTCTGACATATAAATCCCCAAAGAAATATCTTCACATTTATTATATGAAACTCCTCTGTTTTTGTCATCCTTTTTTCAAATGTTTGTTGCTTTTAAAATTTTTAGGTTGCCGTAAATTAGCAGGAAAAGTTTGTGGTTCGTGAGCGCTCACGCTCAACAAACGCATAGGGGTATCGGCATGCAAAATACGCAATGCCTGATACCCACGTGTTTGTACTCACTTACCACAAATCTTTTCCTGCTAATTTACGGCAACCTAAAAGGATAAGCAACTAACATTTGATGCAAACCGGTTGTCCGAGTGCGGTTTCTTATATTTTGAAACAACTCTTTTACATTTATTTTTTTCAAAGAGTTGCATTTTTGCGTCACATTCAACTTTCATCAAGAAAATATATAAGAAAAAGACAACCTAAACAGTGAAAATGTACCGACCCCCAAATGTTAGACCAAAAATCTAACGATTGGAGGTCGA
>ENA-ORSS01002602-ORSS01002602.1-human-gut-metagenome-genome-assembly--contig:-NODE-2602-length-15962-cov-2.348840_pt1 | contig 15962 bp, 12 predicted proteins | sample MGYA00241899_ERZ509162 | MGnify/ENA primary metagenome ERZ509162 (study PRJEB26280, sample SAMEA2338641) | human gut metagenome | biome: human gut; feature: human-associated habitat; material: faeces... | reverse complement strand
GCGGATTTCCGGTAGTTTTTGCCGGTATGCCGGATTATTGCGATCCATGGCAAGACCATACCATAAAGAGTCATCATTCAGTGTAATGCGCTCCATATCGGTCTCTCCATAAACCATTGCGCCCAGCCGTCCGTTTCCCAGCGGCAGTGCATTCCCCCATCTTTTTGCAGGGTTGTCATAATACATATGATAATTGTGTTCCATAGGAATCTCCTCTCTCTCAGAAAAGCAAGGTAAAAAACAAAACAAAGAAAAAAATACTGTATACCAGTTTGATCATCGGCAGAATCTTCAGTGACAGATGGGACGCCGACATCACGGATTTCCCCCTGGATACCAGTACCGTCAGCAGAACCATCGGCACACACATTGCAATCAGATAGATTACCAGGTTTCCTGCCAATTCCGGGTTAAATCCGGCATTTTGCTCCACCATATAAAGAAGAGAGGCCAGGTAAACCTGTCCCGTGCACAGGAACTCTCCTGCGGAAATCACAATTCCCAGAAGAAATAAGGCCGGATACCAGAATTGCCCCGGTATCCTCGTAAGCCTGTTAATCATTTTGTGATTCCACTTCCGGAAGCGTTCCGGAAGCTGAAATCTTGTCCTGCCATACTCCTTTTTCAGGACATGGATAAAATCGATCAGATAAAACACACCAAAGATAAAAGCCAGTACTGCAAAGAAAAGTTCAAGTCCCTTCTGTACCGTCCGGAACAGGGTATTCTCAATCACGCCAAAAAGTGTTCCGATCGTAAATCCCAAAAGCAGATAGGTAAGAAATTTTCCTGCCAGATAGGTGAAACTTCCCCCGTAAAAGCTGCGTTTCGACATAAGAAGTATGGACAGAACCATCAACAGCATTGAAATCCCGCATGGGTTTAAGCCATTAAAAAATCCCGTCACCGCCAGCCGGCTCTTTGAAATTTTAACGCTTTCTTTCTCTCCGGCAAGCTCTTCTATTATGTCCTTCCAGGATCCCTGTGCTTCTCCGCTTTCCAGCATTCCAACCGTACCGTTCACAATCTTCTCCGCTCCGGACAGATAACTGCTCCTGGAAAAAAGAAGCGGAACCTGTTGTCCGCTCTCCGGTACACCATATATCTTCATAAGCCTGCGAAGTATAACCGCATTTTCTTCATCCAGAATATTGTAGATCAACAGATGAAAGCTTTTATCCGACAGGCTTCCCTGCAAATACTGCTCTGCCTTCTGACAGTTCTCGCAGGCTCCTGTCACAAACCAAAGTCTGAATAGGAATCATTGCTTCCAGGACGAGTATAATACTATTGAGAAGCGAACGATAAAATGCCGTATCTTTTTCCTGTTCACTTTCCATGTCTCCGTCAGTTTCTACCCCGGAACCGGATGCGGTCTTCCTGTCCTCTTCTGCCTTACCGGTCTCAAGGTAGTTCACCACAGCTTCGCTGATCTCCTGATAGCTTCCCTGATATGCCACCCCATCAACGACCGCCGCAGGCAGATCCGTCAGTGTGATCCCAAGTCCATATTTTCCAACCGTTTTTTCAAAATGGGATGCACCACTTTCTTTATAGACGTTATAAACGGTATAATCCTGATTTTCAATCCCCGCTTTGGCAAAACGGTCTGCTATTTCCTGACGGAATTTTTCCTCCTCATGACAGCTCTCGCAGGGAGCAAGAACAAACAGCTCTATCGATTCTTTCTCTGCCTCCCGCACGTTTTTAACCGGGTCTCCGGTTCTGCGCGCTGCATTATAAGCGATTCCTGTCACGACAAGCATCAGGACAGCCAGCATGACAATGAGGTATCTTTTCCAGAGGGAAGACCTCTTTGTTCCACGATCCGATTCTTCAGGCTTCCGATTTTTGATCCACATCGTTCTTCCCTCCCCTATCATCATCTGGCGATTCTCTAAGTGTGATATTTATAGATATCAGATTCAGTATTACACATATACATATAAAAGTAAATCTTCACTTATACTTTGAAATTATTCATTTATTACCGTTTCGAGTACGATATTCATTTTTATCCGGCAATATTCATAATTTCATATGTTTTACAGAAGCATTCTGATTTCTGTACGGAAGCTGCCAAGCTGCGCATTCTCTATCACAAGTTCTGCGCTTCCCTGTTCATAGCCGCTCCGGATCACAGCCGTGGCTCTTCCCCTGAAGGAATATGTTTCAGGCTGTGTATAGTTGTCCTCAGTCACAGGATTGGCGCTTCCAAAGCCGGAAAGTTCTCCCACTCCTGATAAAACTGCCTTCAGAGGAATCTGCGCATCCGTTACCAGCAGACCATTCTGATCCAGAATCTCAATCTGTACAAAAACCACATCATGTCCATCCGCACGAAGCTCCTTCTTCTCCGGTATCAGACGGATTTCTGCCGGTTCTCCGGTTGTTGCCAGCCGGTCCCTGCTGACTTCCATTCCGTCCGTATAGCTTACCGCTTCGAGTACACCCTTTTCATAAGGAAGCACAAACCGGACTGAATTCGGCAAATTTCCATCTTTCTGAACCTCCTTTTTCCCAACAGACACTCCATTCAACAGCAGTTCCACTTCCTCTGCACCTGAAAAAGCTATAACCTCGACCGGTTTTCCTTCAAAACCTGTATAATTCCAGCATTTACGTGCATCCGTAAACCCCCACATACTGATCACTTCTGCCTTACCATAATTCTGCGGCTGCATAGAATACAGATATGTCTTTTCACTTCCCCATACCACACTGCGGTAATCTCCCTGGGGCTTCCGGATACCTGTTATATCAAAATCGGCATCATTGGCAAGCCGCCACGGATAACAGGTAGTAGACGGAGGCATGACCGCCCACGGCCCTTTTTTAACAAGCGGATCCGTCTCCTCTACAAACAGGGATTTTCCGATTCCGGCTTCTCCGATATAATCCCATGCTGTCCAGGTAAAGTCTCCGATCACATAAGGAAGCTTTTCTACTACCGGCCATCGGAATCCAATTTCCCTCGGAAAATTTTCAGACCCCAGAATGACACGTTCCGGGTAAAGCTCATGATCCCGTTCATAGAGATCCTCCATGTAGTTGTAGCCTACCACATCCAGACCATTGGTAAAGGCCTCGGTCTGTTTTTCCCAGAAATCTGCTTCCTTTTCCGTGGCTGCATTTTGTGTCTGATCCTGCCCCTTTGCCATGGCATCGTCCAATCCGCTCCAGAAGGAGCAGATTCCATTGCTGACCGGTCTTGTCGGGTCTAAGGTCCTGATACACTCTGCAAGCTTTGTGGCAGTGGAATAGCCCTGATTCAGTCCACCTCTTTCCGGTATTTCATTTCCTGTAGACCACATGATAACCGATGGATGAACCCTGTCTCTTTTGATAAACGCGGTCAGATCCTTCTCCCACAGAGCTGCAAAATACTGGTTGTAATCGCCGGTACGTTTCGCCATTCCCCATGCATCAAAAGCCTCGTCAAAAATATACATTCCCAGTCTGTCACAGGCCTCCACAAGTGCTCCGGATGGAGGATTGTGTGCGGTTCTGACTGCATTGAAGCCGGTTTCCTTAAGCTTCCTTATCTTTCTTTCCTCACACTCATATAAACTGACTGCTCCCAGCAGGCCATTGTCATGATGAACACAGCCTCCCTTAAGCTTGACAGGCTTTCCGTTGATCCTAAGTCCCCTTACGGAGTCAACCGTGATGGTCCGTATTCCAAACAGTGTCTGTGCTTCATCCACAGTCTGTATCGGAACCGGATTGCTATGGGTTCGGAAAACACTCTGATCTGTTACGGTTGCCTTTACGATATACAAATTGGGATTTTCCGCATCCCAGAGTACCGGATCCGAAAGATGGATGGAAATTCTGGCTGTTTCCCGGTTATTCTTTCCAACTTCAATCATGCGCCTCGCTTCCGCCACAGCTTTTTCCTCCGGCTCACCTTCCTTCCACAATTCCACCTTTACTTCCACCATATGGTTCTCCAGCGTCTCATTTCCGATCTCCACCTGCGCCTCCAGAAATGCGATATGCTCTGTAACCTCTCTGGTAACCACATTAATTCCATCCGGCAGGATAAATACTCTCGGACTGTGGCACAGGGTCACTCCCCGGAACAGACCGGAACCGGTGTACCATCTTGAACTGGGCTGCACGCCGGTATTTACGTTAATCGTAATTCTATTCTCTTCACCAAAGGTCACATAATCCGTCAAATCAACATAAAAAGGAGAATAGCCATAATGATGTTCCCCCACCTTACAGCCGTTCACATCAATAGAGGTATGCATCATCACCCCATCAAACTGCAGTCCTACCAGATCCCTTTCCCATTCCCTGGGAATCATCACATATCTGGTATAATTGCAGGTATCCCCCGGATAATAACCGGAATCGTACTGTGCCGGTGCCTCCTTCGTCACATCAAGGTGAATCATTCCATCATGTGGGAGATTCACAAGTTCTCCCGGATCCCACTGCAGCATGCCCACAGAATCCAGCATTCCTCGTCTGAAACACCATTTTTCATCTAAATTAATATGTTGCATTCTTTTTCCTCCTCTTCTGATCTTACATGATCAAATGATTTTTTTATCGCTTCAGATGCAAAAGCTTCCACTTGTACAGAATCGTTACTCTTTTTCTACCATATATACCTTTTGGATCTGATAAAGCCTGTCTATATTGCTCCACTGGGATTCCGGTGTCATCACCTCTGTGCTGAGAGTCCTGTCTGCTTCCTTCCAGGTCAGTCTGGTAAGACGATATTTTCCCTCTTCATAGTCATACCCCTCACCCTCATCCTCGTAGAAGTCGAAGCAGCCATCCCGGCCGGTATAAACCGTAACGCAGCAATTACCGTCAAGCTCCTTTGTGGAACCGGCAAAGTCTGTCTTCAGGAGGATCCCTCCTTCTTTGACAAATAATGGTATTCGGTCAATAGATGCACAGACTTCAATCCACTGTCCCCCTTCGTAATAGGTATTGGTCCAGTAATCATACCAGCCGTGTGCCTCCGGCAGATATACCCTCCTTGTTTTAACGGTATCCGTAAGTTCTGATGAATTTTCTCCATAATACATAGGTTCTGTGACCGGACAAACCATCAGTTCTTCTCCGAACAAATACTGATCCATAATATGAAAAACTGCTGTTTCTTCCGGATAGGCAAAAGCAAGCAGCTTCATCATGGAGCGATCCTTCAGCCAGCACAGGCCGGCACAGGAATAAATATAAGGCATCAGTGTATATCTCAGATGATTCATTTGTACAAGAACATCATAAAAAGGGATTTCTGTATTTTCAAAATGCCAAAGTTCTCTTCTGCAGTCTGTTCCATGCCCGCGGAATACCGGAAGGAAGCATGCCCATTGATACCATCTGACGAACAATTCACGATATCCCAGATCCTCTGTTCCCGCATCATAATGTCCCTTCCAAAACCATAGATTACCATTCTTTACAAAAAATGCACCTATATCCACCGTCCAGAACGGCAGACCACTGGCACTGAAATGTAAGCCTGCTGCAATCTGTTTTCGGAGTGTCTCCCATGAAGCCTCTATGTCTCCTGACCAGAGGACTGTTCCAAAACGCTGCTGCCCGGTCCATGCACTTCTGGTAAGATTAAAAACTCTTTTCTCATTATCCTGCTCCCCTCTTTGTCCCTCGTAAATTCCCTGTGCATGATATAACGCATAGGCATTTGTTTTTTCTGCGGGAAGATGGTTTTCCGTTGTTTCACAGTACTCGGCATACATTTTCGCCGGTTCTGTTCTTTCCACATGATTCCATTCCGGAGTAAACGGTTCACTGCTGTCACACCACCATGCATCAACCCCGTGCGCATACAGTCCCCTTTTTACCTGCTCCCAATACAGCTGTCTTCCTTCTGCGGATAAGGCGTTATAAATGCTGCATCCCGGCAAAAGAAGCTGTCTTTCCGCAAATTCTTTATAATTCTCTGTCTCCTGATCCATGTTAGGCCATATGGACAGCATAAAATGCACCTGCGCCTCATGAAGCTGTTCCATCATATCGTCCGGATCCGGAAAGCGTGTTTCATCAAAGGTTTTCTGTCCCCAAAGATTGCCCTTCCACGAGCACCAGTCGAGAACGATTCCATCTAGGCCAATATTACGCTCACGATACTCCTTTACCGTATCCAGGATTTCTTTCTTGGTTTCATATCGTTCCTGAGACTGTATATATCCATATGCCCATCTTGGTAAAATTGTGGTCTTTCCGGTTAAGCTCCGATATTGTGCAATTACTCCATCCATGCTCTCACCATTGATAAAATAGAAATCCATTTCCGGATCTGCCTCAGTGTAAATATAAGAACCATATGACGTATCACTGAAAATCAACGGACTATAGGTGTCCACCAGTATCCCATATCCTAATGTAGAAACCAGCATCGGTATGGCTATCTTCCGGTTTGCCTGATGCAGGTACAATGTCTGTCCGCGCAGGGAGGCAAATCCCTCCTCATGCTGTCCAAGTCCATATAAGGCTTCGTTTTCGGCCCATTCCAGATACATTCTTGTATGATAGCTTTTGCCAAGCGGTACTTTGGCAGCTTCCATAACTTGAATAGCTACGGGAGGAGTCTTAACGACAAAATCGAAAGATTTATCGCTATAATAGGTAATTACGACCGGCAATACTTTACCGGCTTTGTCTTGGGTACGGGCATTGAATTGCTTGCAAAACTCCATGATGTTTATACCCTTAGAACCCAATGCAGGTCCTACGGGAGGAGAGGGGTTTGCTGCACCACCTTTAATCTGTAATTTGATCTGTCCAGCAATTTCTTTAGCCATTGTTTTTAATTTTGATATTATTAAAATACCGAGGGTTCATACAAGCGCGTAACCTCTTGTATTACTCCCGCTCTACTTGCGAATTTTCCAGCTCCAACGGAGTCTTACGACCAAAAATTTTAACCATTACTTTCAGTTTCTTTTTCTCGTTGTTCACCTCCTCGATAATTCCACTAAATCCGTTAAACGGACCATAGTTTACTTTTACCGTTTCACCGACATGATATACAACGGCCGGTTCGTCACCCACCTCCTGCATCTCGTCGACTGCGCCCAACATACGATTAACTTCCGAAGGCCGTAAAGGCTCCGGCTGATTGGATTTTCCGCCCAAAAAGTCAATCACATTCGTTGTATTACGCAAATGATGAACAACCTCACCTACTAAAATGGCTTCGACAAAAACATAACCCGAGTAAAGATTTTTCTCCTTTACCACCTTTTTCCCGTTACGTACGGTGTAAACTTTTTCGGTAGGTATCAAGACCTGAAATACATAATTGCCAAGATCGGTATTCTTGATTTCTGCATCAAGAACTTCTTTGACCTTGTTCTCTTTTCCGCTTATGGCACGCAAAACGTACCAGCCTTTTTTTTCTTCAGACATTGATTTACCTCCCTAATTAAAGACCTCCGTAAATAAGGTGCATGATTTTGTCAATACATTGATCCATTGCAAATATGACTATAGCGATAATAAGGGAAGCAAACATAACCACCACAGCACTATTTGCCAACTCCGACTTGGTAGGCCAAGAAACCTTATGTACCAATTCGTTATAAGAATCTTGGATATCGGCAAGTATTTTCAATTTCTTCATTGTCTCACTAAATTTTGCACGGGTCGAGAGACTCGAACTCCCGACACCTGGTTTTGGAGACCAGTGCTCTACCAACTGAGCTACACCCGTATTTGATGCTGCAAAGGAAAGCAAATTTCCTGGAATCTGCAATATTCCTGTACATATTTCTTAGATTTTTTTCCGCTTCAATTTTCCCATACGCCCCGGTTTAGAAATAATATTTTGACTTACAGCTTTTCATCCTTTTCAGCAATTCCTCCACCCAATAAAATATCTTCGTGGTAAAAAGCAACAGGTTGTCCCGGAGCAACGGCCCAGGCAGGCTCACTCAAGACCACTTTCAAGCGGTCAGGGCTCAAACGTTCAGCCCGGATATTTCCCCTCGGATTTAATCCCAAACCCCGGATTTTGATTTCTACCCCGGCAGCTAACAAATCCCCAAAGTACACTGCCTCTACCTGCCCGACTGTCAGCACAGAAGTATATAACCCGGATTTGGGAGCAACAATAATACTGTTCCTCTCCACATCGATTTCCCGGACATACATAGGAACTCCGGTCCGGTCGGGAATCCCCCGTTTCTGTCCAACCGTATAATTCAAGATTCCGGCATGTACGCCCAATACCCGTCCTTTATCGTCAATAATTTCTCCACTTTCCTGTCGGAAGTCTTTTATAGGATAATCCTTTATAAAATCACGGTAATCCTTATTTTTCAGAAAACATATCCCCATGCTCTCCCGTCTCCGGGCCATCTGCTCGTATCCATTCCGGGCCGCCCACTCCTTCACTTGTTTTTTGGTATATTCACCCAAAGGGGTCAACGCTCTTCTTAAAAGCGCCTGAGGCAAGCCCCACAAAAAGTAAGACTGATCCTTCTGAGGATCGATCCCTTTCCGGATATAAAATCTTCCCTCCCGTTCGACAATCCTGACATAATGTCCCGTTGCGATATACTCCACTCCCAACTCATCAGCCACCTGCTGTAACAATATCCACTTTACCCGGCGGTTACAAATGCAGCAAGGACTCGGCGTAAGACCCGACCGGTAAGCTTTTACGAAAGGATCAACCACCTGCTGCCTGAATAGTTCATGTCCTTCCCGGCAGAGGAAAGGGATATTCAGTTTTTCACAACTGTCTCTCACACCGCTTAAATCATTTTTCTCCCACAATTCCAGGGTCACCCCGATCACTTCATACCCTTGCCGGCGTAACAATAAAGCGGTCACAAAACTATCGACCCCTCCGCTCATACCGACAACCACCTTTTTCATATACAGATTTTTGAACTAGAAAAATTTTCAGGCAAAAAACAAATAGGCGATCACGACCGCAGCAATAATCCCTGCTAAATCGGCAATCAGTCCACACGGAACAGCGTAACGGGTATTCCGGATCCCCACTGCCCCGAAATAAACAGCAATGATATAAAAAGTCGTATCCGTCGCCCCCTGGAAAGTACAAGCCAAACGTCCGGCAAATGAATCGGCCCCGAAAGTCTTCATGGTATCGATCATCATCCCCCGGGCACCGCTTCCACTCAGCGGTTTCATCAAAGCTGTCGGCAACGCATCCACCCAGTCGGCATTAAAACCAAGTCCTTCTATCCCCCGGGTAATCGCAGACATCACCACTTCCATAGCCCCGGAAGCCCTGAATACCCCGATCGCCACCAAAATCGCGATCAAATAAGGAATGATCTTTACAGCAGTAGCGAATCCATCCTTAGCCCCCTCGATAAAAGCATCGTACACATTGATCCGCTTCCAGGCCGCCATCCCGATAAATACCATGATGATACCGAACAGAATAATGTTACTGGCGACATTCGAAACAACGGTTACCGCTTCTTTATCCAAGGTTGAAAAATACCAGATCACTCCCGCCATCAAAGCCGAAATTCCTCCCAAATAAGCCAGAATCACTCTATCGAACAAATTGATCTTTTGATAAATAGCGACAGCGATCAAACCAGCCAAAGTAGAAAAATAAGTGGCTAGTAAGATAGGAATAAAAATATCGGTCGGATTAGCAGCCCCCAATTGGGCCCTATATACCATGATCGACACCGGTACGATCGTCAGTCCTGAAGTATTTAATACCAAGAACATAATCTGAGCATTCGAAGCCGCATCTTTCCGGGTATTGACCTCCTGCATTTGCTGCATCGCTTTCAATCCCATCGGTGTAGCAGCATTATCCAAGCCCAGCATATTAGCAGCCAGATTCATCATAATGGACCCATGGGCAGGACTATCCTGAGGCAGCCCAGGGAAAAGACGGCGGAAAAACGGATTGATCATTCCTGACATCACCTGCACAGCCCCACCCCGTTCACCGATTTTCATGATCCCCATCCACAAAGTCAGCACTCCGGTCAGCCCCAGGGAAATCTCAAAACCGGTCTTCGACATATCGAAAGTAGAGGTCATCATAGCGCTGAATACTTCCGTATCACCTCCTATCACTAAACGAAATAAAGCGACGATAAAGGCAACGGCAAAAAAGAAAATCCAGATATAATTCAACACCATAATTCACTACACCTGATTAACGCAAAGGGAACCGATCACGACAAGTAAAAAGCAAAACTTTTTACTTGTCAGCCAGTCCCTTGCAAGCTTTAAGGGTATTTTGCAGCAAAGACACAATAGTCATCGGCCCCACTCCTCCCGGAACAGGCGTGATATAAGAACATTTAGGAGCTACTCCTTCAAAATCTACATCCCCCACCAGGCGGAAACCGGACTTCGTTTTATCCGAAGGTATCCGGTGGATTCCGACGTCTACCACTACCGCACCTTCTTTTACCATATCGGCAGTCACAAAATGAGGTTTTCCCAAAGCGACGATCAGTATATCGGCTTGTAACGTCATTTCTTTTATATTTTGCGTACGGCTATGACAGATCGTCACCGTACAATCTGCATATTTATCTTTACGTGACATCAACACCGCCATCGGAGTACCTACGATATTGCTTCTCCCGATCACCACACAATGCTTCCCTTGAGTGGGTATTTCATAACGTTTCAGCAACTCTACGATTCCCGCGGGAGTTGCAGGCAGATAGGCAGGCAAACCGGTCACCATCTTGCCGACATTGCAGGGATGAAATCCATCCACATCTTTATCGGGATCGATAGCCATCAACACTTTATGCTCAGAGATATGACGAGGCAACGGCAACTGTACGATATAACCGTCTACGTCGGCATCCTGATTCAACTTATCGACGACAGCCAACAATTGTTCTTCGGTAATATCGGCCGAATACCTCATTTCGGTGCTCTTGAAACCGACCTCCTGGCAAGCCTTTACTTTGCTGGCCACATAAGTTTCACTCGCCGGATCGTTACCTACCAGAACGGCCACCAAATGAGGTGTTTTGGCTCCGGCTGCTTTCATCCGTTTTACTTCATCTGCCAACTCTTGTTTTACCTGAGCTGCAATTTTTTTCCCATCTATTAACTCCATTTCTTCTATTCACTTTTCGTTAATCACTTACAGTCGCTCAACGTCTCATGCCGGGCATTTTCCGCATCAGTTTACCACCACCGGACAACATCTTCATCATCTTCTTCGATTCTTCGAATTGTTTCAACAGACGGTTCACGTCCTGAACGGTCGTTCCACTACCTTCGGCAATTCGCTTACGGCGTGAACCGTTTATCAGGGCCGGATCCTCCCGTTCGGCAGCAGTCATGGAATAGATAATCGCTTCAACTCCTTTAAAGGCATCGTCGTCGATATCGATATCTTTCAGTGCTTTACCGACACCGGGAATCATGGAAGCCAGATCTTTGATATTTCCCATCTTTTTGATTTGCTGGATCTGACTCAGGAAATCATTAAAATTAAACTGATTGCGGGAAATTTTCTTTTGTAATTTTTTGGCTTCTTCGGCATCGAACTGTTCCTGAGCCTTTTCTACCAGGGACACGATATCTCCCATCCCCAGAATACGGTCGGCCATACGTTCGGGATGGAAGGCGTCCAAAGCTTCGAGTTTCTCTCCGGTTCCGACATACTTGATCGGTTTGTTCACTACCGTACGGATAGAAAGAGCGGCCCCCCCCCGGGTATCTCCATCCAGTTTGGTCAGAATCACTCCGTTGAAATCCAGCCGTTCGTTAAATTCGCGGGCAGTATTCACTGCATCCTGACCGGTCATCGCATCGACCACAAACAGGGTTTCATTCGGATGAATAGCCTCTTTGATTGCAGCGATCTCGTTCATCATCTGCTCGTCGATAGCCAAACGTCCTGCCGTATCGACAATCACCACATCATACCCCTTCGCTTTGGCTTGTTTAATGGCATCCAAAGCGATCCTTACCGGATCTTTGGTCGTCTCATCGCTATATACAGGCACCTGGATCTGTTCGCCCAAAACTTTCAACTGCTCGATAGCAGCGGGACGATAAACGTCACAAGCCACCAGCAAAGGTTTCTTCCCTTTTTTATTCTTCAATAAATTGGCAAACTTACCGGAAAAGGTCGTTTTACCGGAACCTTGCAAACCGGACATCAAAATAATCGCCGGATTACCTTTTATATCTACTTCGACATTCTTGCCCCCCATCAACTCAGCCAACTCATCGTGGACAATCTTCACCATCATTTGTCCCGGTTTGACAGCCGTGAGCACATTCATACCCAAAGCTTTCTCTTTCACCCGATTGGTGAAGTCCTTCGCTATTTTATAGTTGACGTCGGCATCTAACAAGGATCGGCGCACCTCCTTCAAGGTCTCCGCGACATTCAATTCTGTGATTTTTCCCTGCCCCTTTAATATCTTGAATGACCGTTCCAGTCTTTCCGATAAATTCTCAAACATATCTTATTCGCTTTATATTTAATGATTATTTTATCTTTTCCCAATATTTTTCAACACCACAAATGTTTTATCGATCAAGGCATTATCAACCACCACCGTAAACTCGTTGGTAGAAGAGATGACTTCGGTCAGATTGATACCTTCCCAAGATAATTCTTTCATAATGGTATAATAAAAACCGGCCTGCATACTGTTCCCTTTCGGCAATTTCAGCGTCACCGAAGACAGACCGTTTTTTTTAAAGAGACACAACTCATCTTTAAAATAATCGGCGATCAATTCCTCCATCGTGTCGCTGATCACAAGATTGGTTTCGAAAACTCCCTGTACCATCGTATAAAAAATCTCATCGTTTTTCACCAGATTTTTCAATACTTCGATATGGCAATCCAATAGAGTAGGTGAATTTTTAAAAGTATAGTCACACAAACTACTCCTAAGAATAATATCCCCCATATTACTCAGCAACTTATTCAACTGCACCTGCTCCCGCACCTGCAAATAAGGCGCCAACCGATTCAAGGCCATCACAATAGCCCCGGTATTCACTCCCTTCTGCAACGCTCTCTCCACATCGGGCTGCAATTGCCGGGCAAGCGAAGAAACATTGATAATGCCCGCCGCTAAAGACTCCGACAGATAAGGCCGGTGTTTTACGATATCTTCTACAACATGAGAAATACTGACCATATAAAGTACATTTAAAAGATGAGCTGTTTAATTTTCAACAAAAATAGTATATTCTGAGCATTTAACCACCGATTTTTCTATTTTTTTCATAAGAAACGAAAGAAATGAATACAACCAGACAAACGCATAAAAATAACCGGTAAAATAGAAAAGCCAAAAAATCCGGCAGGATCACTCCTACCGGATTCACACAACATAAATTTGAAACTACACTTATCAACGCATCATTCTGCAATTGTACAAGGAAGTGACACGTTTGCCTTCATATCCTTTAAAAGATACCCGGATTTTATCTTTTCCCTCGGTAAATTTAGCAGGGATTACAATCGTATTTTCAACGAAGTTTCCATCTTCACCTTTAGGAGAGAACAATTCCAGACGTTCACCATCGATCAGGATTTCAAAGGTATCACGGCCACAATCCCCGCCCCAGAAAGTCATCATCATCTTCATGGGTTCCGTCCCGGATACTTTCATATCGAAATCAAAAAATCCGGTCGGATAAGCATACCGGTATTTTTTACCCCTGAAATCTCCGATACGGCTTTCCCCGGCACTCAGGTTATGATCCCGTTCGGGCTGCATTTCTCCCAGCACGATATAATCGACAGTCACCTTATTCAACTCTTCGATCCGCAATCTTTCTGCTTCGTATTCCGCCTGTTTTTGTTTCCATTCCCCGGGTGAGAATACATCCCAATACACCGTATAATACTGATCGTAGGTATTGTAAAAAGGAATCAACGTCACCTCTTTCGGATAACCCAAACCTTCGGTTTCAAAAGTCAACGGTTTACCGTTTACCGGGTGGATATACTTACATACCTGTTTGTCGGGTGAAACAAAAACCGGTACACCCCGGATCGGTTCTATCTCTTTCTCACCCAATGCACCTGCCAGTAAAGTCGGTCCGTAGAACACAGCCCGCCGGTCGGCATTATCCGGCATTTCCTTCGTATAAAGATTCATCGGTATATTCAATTCGATCCGGTCGCCTGCTTTCCATTTCCGTTCCAGCGTAATGAAAGATCCCGGTTTGGATGTTACTTTCTGCTTTGTACCGTTTACTTTCACCACGATCCCTTCTCCGGCCCACACCGGATAACGCAGATTCAAAGCCAAAGGCTGACGTTCCCCCTCGACCACTTTCAACGTCACCCGTCCATTCTCCGGATAAACGGTTTCCAGCCTCACTTTCAATCCCTTCTCTTTCCAGGTCAATACCGAGGGTATATAAAGATTGACAAACAGAGAACGGTCGTCGCTACCGTGACTGTAAATCGCCCCCCCATACTTGGAATGATTTTCAAAACCACTTCCCATACAACAGGTGAATGAATTGTATTTATCGCAAAAATCTTTCCGGGTTCCCATCGCCAGCGGCACAAAATAACAGGTCATTCCCGTTTCGGGATGCTGAGAAGCCAGGATGTGATTATACAATGCTTTCTCGTAAAAGTCGAGATACTTCGGATCTCCGGTCCATTCATACAGATGCCGGCTCAATTTCAGCATATTATAAGTATTACACGTCTCACAGGTAGAATGCGTCAGGCGATCGTTCAGTTTATCGGGTGTCGAAAGATATTCTCCCGAGCTATTTCCCCCGTTGGCATAACTATGATGATTTACCATCGTTGTCCAGAAAAATTCGGCAATCCGTTCATCCTTTGAGTTTCCGGTCAACTCATACTGACGTGCACTACCGATGATCTTCGGAATCTGAGTATTCGAATGCAATCCGGGCAGGATATCTTTCCCTTCTGCCAACGGTTCCATCAATCGTCTGTGGTAAAATCGATACGAAGCGTCCAGGTATTTTTTATTTCCGGTCAGAGCATACACCTGGGCAAATGCCTCGTTCATACCCCCGAACTCACAATTCAGCATTGTCTGTACCTGTTCGTCCGTCAGTCCGGCAAGTACGTCCACCAGGTAATCAGCCAAATTCACCAGCACTTTTTTAGCAGTCTCGTTCCCAGCTAACAGATAAGCATCATTGAGTCCCATCATGGTTTTATGTTCGTTGTACCAGGGGACCCACAAGCCGTTCAAATCGAATCCGGCCGAACGGATAATCCCCTTTTTCACCTGTTTGAATACCCGGTCTCCCCCCGGCATGCCACCGATAAAACCGTTCACAAAATATTGCTGGCAACTATCCAGTTCGTGCACGATATAATCCACCCGTTGTTTGAAGCGTTCGTCTCCGGTAGAGGCATACTGTTGTGCCACAGCCGAAAGATAATGTCCCAGGGTATGCCCGGCTATCCCCATAGACTCCCAGCTTCCATAAGATTCTCCTTTCGGCTCGAGGCCTGCATTCTTCAGGAAATTCGATAACAACCGGTCCATATCCATTTCCAGCATCCATGCCGCATTCCGGTCCATAGCATTCTTAAAAGGGCTATCCAGCAAACGGACATCCTTCAAACCGAAATACTTCACCTTCGCCGGCACCACATTCCCGACAGCCAAGGCCGCACAATGTTCACAGGCTCGGCCTACCGACACAATCCCTATAACCAGTAACCATCCTATTATTAATTTTCTCATAACTTCCATTATTTTCAAATTCTACCTTTGCACCTCTTTACTCTGTTCCGAGTACAATCACATTCGCACTAAAAGGGCCTACTTTCACCTGTTTGGTATTTTTCAAACTTTTTTCCGACACTTTCACCACACTTTCCTGTCCCGGTGTATTATAAGCCATATCGTCGGGTCCGGTAAGGGTATAAATCGTCGCCACTCCGTTCAACCGGCATGTTTTTTCCTGATACTCAAACTGTCCACCCAGTATATCCAGCTCGAAAGTCACTTCTTCCCAGC
>ENA-ORSS01002601-ORSS01002601.1-human-gut-metagenome-genome-assembly--contig:-NODE-2601-length-15963-cov-2.964798_pt1 | contig 15963 bp, 22 predicted proteins | sample MGYA00241899_ERZ509162 | MGnify/ENA primary metagenome ERZ509162 (study PRJEB26280, sample SAMEA2338641) | human gut metagenome | biome: human gut; feature: human-associated habitat; material: faeces... | reverse complement strand
TTTTTCGGAAGCCAATTTTAGTTTTGCTAAGGAGCAACCGCATTTTAGGCATTTCCCCATTCCAAGGCGGGCGGAAGCCTTCCAATATTGGCATGTATCGCAAAATGCTTGGCGTTTTGCCAAGGTTTCATCGTGTCCCGTATCGAATCTGGACACAAATGCTGCTTACTTTTTAAATACAGAACAAAAGCGTCGGCGAGGGGAATTTCTTTATCCCGAATGTTGTGTAAGCCAACCTCAATAACCTTCAAAACAAATTGCGCGTCGGTCAATTTGCTGTCGCTTGGCTTTATGTCCAGAATATTCCGAACAAATCTTGCCGAATCGACAACCGAAACGGTAGCCGACCCCAAAACTTCCTGAGCTGAATTTACTATAGTGTCCATCGTATTTAAAATACGATAACCGTTTTTCATTCTGCAATACTTTGAATAGCAACAGATTTCAAAATATGAATATTCCCAAGCTCAAAAAATAGTAGGTGCTCTGAAAGTTCAATGCAATCACCCAAGTGGCTTATTTCAAGAACATCAAAAGTTTTTTGGAAATTTTTGTTTGACTATCGTATTTTAAATACTACGGTGGATTTCATAACTTTTAGGAAATGAATGTAGGTGAAGAAATTGTTGCCGAATATTTGCGCTACATTGTTGGGTGTGATGCTATAAAAAGCAACGTTCAGCTGCATTCAAACGGCGGAGAAATCGACTTGATTGGCGTAAAGGGCAGAACTGTTTATCTCTGCGAGGTTGCAATCCACATAAATGGGCTTCGCTATACGCACAAAGGCGGAACAAAAGACAATTTAATAAACAAGTTTAAGAGGATAAGGGAATTTGTTTCGGACGAAGGGTCGCCGTTTTGCAAATATACACCGAAGTATATGTTCTTTTCTCCAATCGTGAGAATACCGAAGTCCGAGAAGCGGGGGAGTCAAATACCCTCCGAATTGGTTGAGGTTCAAAAAATTCTGGGGAAGGAAAAAATCGATTTGGACTTTTATATAAACGAAGATTTCTACGCGATAATCGACGGCTTGAAGGCGGTGGCAAAGGAAATTTCATACGAAATAAAATCTCCCGTGATGAGGCTTTTTCAAATTGAATCAAGACAACATAAATAATTGCATAATATGAAAAACAACAAACAAAAAACATTTTCAACTTTGAACATTCTTTGGCGCGGCTTAGCCGCCGCGTTCTCGCTTTTTGCCATTGTGGCGGTTTCGGGGTGTGGTGAGGATTTAGACCCATATGTTAATATTGTAAAAAACTCTACATTGGAAAATTTGGACAAAACAAGAACGCTGGGGCAGGCTTTTGAGGATAATCCAGAGATTGATTTGGTGGGGTGGAAAAGTGTGGAACTTAGAAACGGTCGTATTGCGGTTGAGGTAACATATACTCCGAAGAAAAGATATGATAAAATAGATTGGAATCGTTATCGTTGTAAAGACAAAGTAATACCAGCGCATGAAATTGAAGCACTTTGCGTAGAAGTGACGTTCGTGTTTTTACTTTCGGCTGATTTAGACTCTTTTAGTCTCGAATGGATAGAGGAAAAAATTACCAAGGAGAATATAGAAACGGTGATAAGAGGATTAAACGAATATAAGGAGCAAGACCCTTTTAAAAAGAATATGATACTGGATATAATTGACATAAAACCGATAACTTTTAAGCCAATTCACGAGGATAGCCTTAAGGCACACGCGATAAGGCGTATTTATGAAGGAAGACTTTATAGCTTATCTAATCTATTTAAGATTTAAGGTCTTTTAAAATAACATATGTATCATAAAAATGAAGAACGTAAAGGTAGAAGATTTGCTGAATATTAAATGTGTTTGGCGTTATGTGTGTGTTGCGGTTGCGGCGTTGGCGGGGGTTGTGCTGGTCGGGTGCGATTCGTCGGCGTCGTTGATTGATCCCGTCAAGAACTCCAAATTTAAAAGTTTTGACGAGGCGCGGACGCTTGAACAGGCTTTTAAGGAAAACCCTTTTATAAAGTCGTTGGACTGGAAGGTTGTTAATCTCGAAAATGGTGACCGCGTAGTTGTTGCGACTTTTACGAATGAAAGTTTTCCGTCGAAGGAAGACCTAAAAGAGAAAGAAGGCCCCGATTTTCGCGATATGATGATAAGAAGCGGTGTAATGAACAATAGCAGTGAAATATCCTTTACATTTATTCCGTCGAAGGATTCCGAACCATGCAAATTGAAAAAAATATCGCTTGCGACAAACAAGGGCAATATTGCAAAAAGTATCGAAAAAATGAAAGCGGAAGTTGAAAAGCGCGGATACAACAACCCCGAGGTTTTTGAGAAACTAAAAAAGGAAATTGAAAAAATTGATTTTTCCGAAACAAGGGCGACGGCAAACGAAGCAGATATGAACGAAATGTTGGGCAAGGTTTACAAGAAAAAGTCGTTGTTTGCCGATTTTTAAGATTGAAATACGGGTGCGGGAGGTTGGCTTGCCGCGCTAAATGACGGAAAGGAGTTTTCCGTTTCGGATTCACACAGCGAATGGAATTTGGATTCGGTGACGTTTGGAAGTGACGGAAATGTGTCGTTTGTTGTTGGTTCGCAGGTTGTCCCCGAGCCCGCGACGTATGCGGCGATTTTCGGCGCGTTGGCGTTGGCTTTTGCGGCGTATCGCAGAAGAAAGTAGAATTTCATAACAACCAAATACAAGAAGAGCCTTTTGGAATCCCGAAAGGCTCTTTTTTACCACTTCCCGATAGGGCATTCTTCGGAAGCCAATTTTAGTTTTGCTAAGGAGCAGCCGCATTTTAGGCATTTGCCCATTCCAAGGCGGGCGGAAGCCTTCCAATATTGGCATGTATCGCAAATTGCTTGGCGTTTTGCCAAGGTTTCATCGTCTGCTATCTTAAAGCCTGCACTCGCCCAACGAAAGGTAGCATTTGTAAAATTCTGGAGCATTTTAAGCATGCTCGGCGAATTTGCCTCCTGCGAATTCCCGACAATATCGTGACCTGTTCCAACAAAGGTGCGCCCGCCTTAAATCGCGGGAGTTTCTGATTTCCTAAATCCTTAAGCATTTTTTATTATTCCTAAAGAGGCGGGATTTGCTATCGCAAATATCCCTTCAGTTTTAGATTAAAGTCAGCTGTATATATATCTGTTCCACCCTCTTGGACCGCTTAAAAGGTAAGTTTCCGAAACCTTATAATTGCCGTCTGCCATTTTGTTGTAGGAAATTCCTGTGCACATCCATTGGTACATTCCGCCAACAGACGGCAATCCTCCTCCACCGCCTATTCTTCCTATGCCTCCGAGACTCGGCACCCCCTTTGAAATGTAGCTCACAGTTCCCGAATATGAGGGGACAAGGTAGCTCTTTACCCCCGCCATAATCTTGCCGCCTTCTGTCTTGGAATTCCACCCTGTGAACTTCCCGTCCTCGTCGAATATTCCGCAATTAGGTTTTTGAGGCGTCCCAGCCCAATTTTCAAAATTCGGGTGGCTTTCAATAGGTTCCTCGCGCATTGTGCAGGAAACTTCAACCGTGTTTTCATACTGGTCGTTCGTTGAACTCCATGACTCGGCGCCTTCGTATTGTGCAGTTATTAAAGCCCCATCGCCGTACTTTTTTATGGAAACCGATTTGCAATACAAACCGTTCCAAATCGGGTGAACGGACTTGTTTATTATAGGCGAATTTGCGCTTGCCGCCGAATATGGATAACAAAACCAAGTAGCAGAACACGTCGCAACAGAATCTTCCGATACAACTCTCTCTCCAGAATCCCTGAGAAAACAAACTTCTCCGTTTTGTAAGCGTACTTTCATTATAGAAAGCCGCATTGTCAAAATTTATGGCTTGAATTTATGGAACAAATCTCCGATATTTATACCATCATGAATCCGGCATTGAAATATTTAACAGAAGAAGCTTTAAAGCTTTCTGCAGAGGATAAGTTTACTCTGATAGATACTCTTTCGAATAGTGTTGAAAGACCCATTACGGATATAGATAAAGCCTGGTTCGACGAGTCTATTCGTAGAAGTGATAATTATATCAACGGTAAGACTACGGCTGAAGACGCCGTATCTGCAATTAAAGAACTCTCTGAAAAGCTTATTCCGCAAAATAAATGAACGTAAAGATCGTTTCAGAAGCAAAGGCGGACTTTGCAAATTTGCTTACATATTATGTCAATGTAGGAAATTACGAGGGGAATTATGACTTGGCTCGTCGATTTGAAGCCGAGATTTTACAGGCTTTTTCCTTTATAAAAGAATTTCCAAACGCTTCCAAGTTGTTGTATAAAAATCGTATAAGAGCCTATCATTTAAATAGATTTCCAGTTTCTGTGGTCTATGAACAAAAAAGTGACTGTATCTTGGTTCTTTCAATTTATGACCAAAGAAGGAATCCTAATTTTCTCAAAGACAGAATAGACACTACCGCATAAGAAGCTCGTTTTGCGAATTTTGCTTTTCGGTATTTTCCGCAATTTTCAATAAGAGCTTCGATTGTTTTTTCGATTCATTGAGCTGCTTTTCTGCTACATCGTATCTGCTTGCCGTAAGACCTCCGCCCCCGATTTTAGCAAGAGAACTATCGTTATACTGGGATTTAGATTTTGACTTCGAGCCTTTCTCTGCGTCCTTTATTTCGGGTGTGGCATCAGCGGCGGCGTATTTTTTGCTCCGAATCTCCGCCTTGGAATCTTTGCGGAAGGTTTGTTGCGCCCACGGGATTTTGCGTATGAGCTTGGTTTAGAGAGGAAATAAGCGGAAAGAGGAGAGGGTTGAAGTTTTGGGAAACAAGGAAATTTTGAGGGGGAGCAAAAATTTGCGTGAAGGGGATAATGTTGTTTAATATTTGACATATTTTTGAAATTGAATAGTCTGCATTACATCGAAAACGGGCGGGTCATTCGCTTGAGTTTTCGCCATTCGCAATCCTCCAGTCCCCTAAACCATGCAATCAATATCTAAAATTCTCCCATTCTGCGCCGCAGCCTTGTGGATTTTGCCGCAATCTTCGCAGGCGGTCGACATTGAGGGAACATTCACGTCGGATTCCGCGCTCCCCGTGAGCGTCACAGAGCCCTCATTTTACACCTTAGACGGAGAGGCGTATTCCGGCGAAATCGACTCTTTTACAAATATCGCCATAAGCTGTTCATTATCCGAAGTACCCTCGGATTACACCATAGCGAGAGCGTCCTCTTCTCTCACTGCCGGAAATTTGACTTACAACATAGTTGATTTGCCCGAGAATTTTTGGGATAAAAACTTGCTGGAAATTTCCGGAAGCCAAACTATTTCTGTTGAAAACCTGACTGTCAATTTGCGCGATACGAAGACCAACCAGCCGATTTTGGGTTTTCAAATTAACGCGGGAGCGGTTTTGGAAACGCGCGGCGATTTTCTCTTTTCCGACGCTCGGAGCTCCGCGGATTGGTACATGACGCGCGTCGGATTTCGCGGCAGCGGAGATGTGAAAATCGGCGGCGATTTTACAATAGATTCGCAAATTCCCAATCCTTCGGCGCATAATCTTGATTCGGCATCTTTATACGTCTCTACTCAGACCTTTTCGGTCGGCGGAGTTTTGACTGTCAAAAATTCAAACGGAGACGATAATATACTTAAACTTTCTCCGTCGGAATCCGGCACGTTTACACGCACGTTGGGCGGTTTGTCGATAGAGCAAAACGGAATGATACAGCTCGGCGGGAATGCGTCCGCCGCGAACACTACCGATCTGATTTTTACAAACTCCGGAACGAGCGAGTACACCGGCGGGCTTTTGACAATAGATTCCGCCGGAGAACTTGCGGACAACAAGCTGAATGTGCGAATGACGGCAAGCGACACCGCGAACGGCCGCCAGATTATGAGGTTTACGGAGACGCAGGGATGGTCTTTGAGCAACGGAGTTTTTTCCGATTCCCCCAACGCGCTGAACGAAGTCGAGGTGAGCGGCGGCAGGCTCGATCTGGGAATGTACGGCGGAATGAAGGGCGGCAGCCTCATGATAATGGGCTACAACAGACCTTCCGAAGCGGTGTTCAGCGCGACGGGGAATGCGGCGGACACGGAAATCGGCAGGGTGACGTTTGACACCATGTCGTTTTACCGCGGAACGGTGGTTTTCGACCTCGCGGAAACCGACGGCGACTTCATCCAGGTGGACGGGGCTATGACAAAAGTTGCGGGAGCCTCACCGCTGGCGCTCGAATTAAACGTCTCCGCCTACGATTTGCAGGCGTGGATAGAGGACTCCGAAAGCGACGGGTGGAGCGCGGATTTGATGTCGTTTGCAACAGATGGCAGCAATGTTTCCGCCGACGACTTCACCCTGAAACTCCAAGACGGGATTGCAGGCAAGATAAGCATATCCGAGCTGGACGGCATTTCGACAATCACCGCAAACCTTTCGATCGTCCCCGAACCCGCGGTAGTCGCGGCTCTTATCGGCGCGTTCGCATTTTGCGCCGCCGCGCGCCGACGGAGGAAATAGGTTGGAATATGAGGGGGGATTGTGCGCCCCCTTTCAACCGTTTCCGCAGGGCGGCATTGCCGCTTCCATACCGGGGGGGAGCATATTATGGCAATTGTTTCCGAGGCTTGACTGTTTCTTCCGTCCCCCCCAAAAAAACGAACCTCCCATAAGGGAGGTTCGAATATGTTTGGAGTTCGGGCGGCGCGGATCGCCGACTGTTCAAAAACTCCTTTGCGTGGCGCATGTTTAATGCGCGGGAGGTTTAAAAGGCTTTCTTAACACAGCCCCGCGCCAAAAAGCATTCGCCAAATTTTAGAGCAGGGAATACGATACGGTGAATCCGGCCATGACTATCGCCACCATGCTCATGAGCTTTATGAGAATGTTGAGCGAGGGCCCTGACGTATCCTTGAACGGGTCTCCCACCGTGTCGCCGATGACGGCGGCCTTGTGCGCGTCGGAGCCCTTTCCGCCGAAGTTGCCCTGTTCTATGTACTTCTTCGAGTTATCCCACGCTCCGCCGCTGTTGGCCATAAACACGGCGAGCACGAAGCCTGACGCGAGCGACCCTCCGAGGAGTCCGAGTACCCCCGACACGCCGAGCAGAAGACCCGTGACCACCGGCGCTATAACCGCCAGCAGCGAGGGGAATAGCATTTCCTTCTGGGCGGCCTTGGTGGAAATCGACACGCAGCGCGCGTAGTCGGGTTCGGAAGTGCCATTCATTATTCCGAGGTTTTCGCGGAACTGGCGGCGAACTTCGTTTACCATCTGGTTGGCGGCGCGTCCCACGGCGTTCATCGTGAGGCCGCAGAAGAGGAAGGACATCATGGCGCCCACGAACATGCCGAGCAGCACTTTCGGATTCATGAGGTTGACCTAGTAGACGGTCATGAAGTCGAGAAGGCTGGCAGACTCGACGCCGCCGGAGATTTCGGAGAACTTTTGTATGGTTTCCTTGGCGAATTCGGTGATTTCCGGAGAGTCTTTTACGCGGACGAGGCCAATGCGCAATTCTTCCACGTAAGAGGCGAGCAGGGCGAGGGCGGTCAGCGCGGCGGAGCCTATAGCGAATCCCTTGCCGGTCGCGGTGGTGGTGTTGCCGAGCGAGTCGAGCATGTCGGTGCGCCCTTTAAAATATGCACTATGTCGGAGATTGACTTAACTTTCTTCTTTTCGAGAGCGAGAATCTCTTTCCTGTCTATAACATCATTTATTGAGTGTTGAATTTGCGGATATGCTCTCGATTGCGATATGCGTTCGGCGTCAAATATATGAAGAACTGCGCTTGCGGGAACTTTTGTGGTATTACTATGTTCTCCTATCAAGAAGTAGTAGTTCTTAGCTCTGCCATAGCGGTCAAATTCAATTCCGTCTATAATGCGCTCAGTAGTTGCGGTACTTGGCGACATTAGGCGGTGACTTTCGATTATTTGTATTTTGGGCACCCCAAAACTATTGAAGGTTTTTATAACAAAAACTTCTCCGTCAACAACAAGGCTTCTTAGTATCATCGCTTGGCACTCGCGCCAAGAATAGCGGTTTGTGATGTCGCAATGCCTTGCCCAACGGAAAAAGAAGTTTTCGGCCTCTTTATTCCATTCGTGGTTATCTGACTTCGCGCTTGGATAAATTCCTTTCCCTATGCCGTAAACCTTTAAATCTTTCAATATTCCCCTGATGTGTCCGCTATTCTTTTCAAGGTAGCGGGCCTTGCGAACAAGCTCGGTTCGGGTATAAGCGGGAAGTTCTATCTTTGCGTCGGAGGGATTTATCGTGTTTGGATTTCCCCGAGAGGGTGAAACTATTGCTGACTCAAAAGCTCCTCCTATGCCGTAAAAGAAGTTGGCAATCTTTCTTCGGAAGCTCGTCATTGTATTACTCCTCCCAGAACTCCGTTATAAGATACGCGCCTTTGGGGAGCATACTTTTCGGGCGCAAGCGCCTCCAATGCGTCCATTATGCCGTTAAATTTCTTCTCGATTTCCGCCAGAGCTATACGGGAGTAAGAACTCCCGCTATCAGATGCCGAAGAAAGGTATTTTTCGCGTTCTGCTTTTACCTGTACAAGCAGGGCTTCAAGTTCTTCAACAGTATAGCCGCGTGTGTAAATGTAATTCGCCATACTGAATTGGCGAATGTCAAAAAAGTTATTCTACCTTTAAATTCTCATTTCCGATTATCTTCAACATCAGCGCGCCTGCACAATTCATAGCTTCACAATCAAGGTAGTGGTTTGGACGGTTGCCGATTTGTTCCCATATCCACGAATTTCCTTTCTTAATTCGGTGTTCGGATTCCATCTGTTTTAGGTAATCCTCGGAAATATCCGTAGGCACTTCCCAAGTCGCTCCATTTTCAGGATTTTGATTCCTTCGGATACGGGCTAAGGTATCTTTTACATTCAAATTGCTCCAAAAGTGCATACGGCACTTAACGTCTCGAGATATAAAGATGTTTTTGACCGGAGAATAAAACCTAAAAACGCTTTTACCTTGCGGTAGCCTATGAACAAAATTAGCCCTATTGTCTCCCATTAGTGCTATCCAACGGTGTTTGCCGCATTGCTTATAAACTTCGTAGGAATTATATCCTGCGTCGATGAATACGAGATTTGGCAGTATTGAAAACCTCTTTTGAATATCCTCTATGTCTTCCCAAGTTAAAACCTTTTCGTGCCACAATAATCTACTCGAGCCTTGCGGACTCCACGAGCGCACCACCAAGTAGAAATGGTCCATTTGTACGTCAACCGTCATAATCCTAAGCGGCGCGATACATTCTCCCTCTGCAAATGGCTGTGATATGATTTCGCCTTTCTTGTTGAAACCGCCTTCTTCGCTCCAAGATTCCCCCTGATTGTATCCAGACGACGCAATTTCCAGTCGGTAGTCTTCGGCAAATTCTTTCCAAGGCAGGGCGAGACGTTTTTGGTAAAACTGTTGAAGCAAAGAACTGTCGCCCTTGCGGGCGGCAATCTTTGCCCGCAAATATAGTTCCGCAAGTTTCCCCCAAGACATAGAAGCAAGAGCATTCCAGTGAAAGCCTACATTCTCCTTGGCGGCATTCGGATTTAAGGGAATAAACTTTCCGTCTTTGTTGAGAATCCGCCTCATTCTGTCTGTGTCTTCAAAGTATTCCCCACATTCAGCGCATTTTAAGGCGGTATTTTGATTTATCTTGGCAAAGTCGTATTCGCCGTTTTCGTCCTTATAATTGTCGTCCCACTCTATATTTTCCAACTTAAAAGGAACGTATTTGCCACATTTTGGGCATTTATAATGCCATTCCCGCATATCGGTAGTTTCAAATTTGCGATGGGTGTCGTCGGCTTCTTCTCCGCCTTGACTCATAAAAATACACTTGCCGAGCCAACCGAACGCTGTTGTTCTCGCCTCCGCTTCAGCCATATGACCTACTGGCCAACGCCAAGTTTCATCTCCAAAGAGCCAACGAATTGAACGCCTTTGCAGGTTGGTCTTATTGTATGCGCCCAGTAGCCATAGCGTCATGCCATTTGAAAAGTGGATAGTGCAGTTTCTTTTCTTATTCTTGTTCTTCGGGAAAAGTTTTTTTACAGGCTCGCACGATTCAAAAAGCTTTTGCAAACGGCTTTCGCTTTCGTCCTTGGCGTCTTCGTCCGTCTGGTCGAGCCACTAGCAGGGTCCGGGCAGGTTCGCGATTATGTAGCAAAGCGTAAGCTCTGGGCTTGTCGTCTTGGAGCTTTGAACAGCGGCAATAATCGAAACAAGGCGGATTTTGGGATCAACGATTGCCTCCATAACTTCGCGTATCCACGGCGAATTTTCACTCCTGAATGGACCGGGAAGCGGAGAATACGGTATACTCTTGATATGTTCCTCGCACCAACGCCACGGTTCGCGCCTGTCTGCGGGAGTCCAAGCGTCTTTAAGAATATCCCGAAGAAGCTTCATTTGGTAAGCAACCAACCGCAGAACTGCGATTCCTTGAAAACGATTTCGGAATTAAAGCCGATTGATTTAAATTCCGCCTCGTTGTCGGCAACGGTTTTCGGGTACATACAGCCGCGTAGGGCTTTCGCCTTGTTTATGATTTGCTCGGAACTAAAGCCGTTCTTTGCTTTCATCTCCCAATAGAGCTGCTGTAAGATGTCCTGCATTTGTGCGGTAGAGCCGAGTACTTTCTCGACTACGAACATTCCACCGCAGTTTTCCAAGCAGTTGTATATACGCTTCAATAGGGCATTACGAGCGTCTGGACGTAGGAATTGCAATGTGTAAAGCGAAACTGCGTAGGAAAAATTGGGCAGGACAAACGGCTTTTCGAGGTCGGCAAAAGTGATGTCTACGCCTTTTGTTTTCGCCTGATTTATCATCGCCTGCGAATTGTCATAGCCGATGAGATTTAACGCCTTTGAATGGCGGCGTTTTATTCGGCGCAGAGTCTCTCCTGTGGACGCTCCAAAGTCTATAACCGTGGAATTGGGATATGTAAACCAGTCTGAAAACGTTTCAGCCAGTTCCTGAACGTGTACATAATTAGGAACGCTCTTTCTGACGTGTTTGTCGAATTCGGGCGCGACGTGTTCGTCGAACACCCAGTTGCTCTGTCTTGAAATAATTTTGTCGTCCGTATGAAGCTTCATACAAGACGGCAAAGTGTCAAAAAACAATAATTATTGAATTGAGTTTTTAAATGCTTCCGCGCTTAAAGACTTTATAACATAACAAGCGTACATATCCCTTGTCTTGGGATTGCTTTCTATTCCGAAGAAATCATCGCCATTTCTGCCGTGTTTCGGGAAAATGTAATTTAAAAGCAGATGTTCCTTGATTTCGGGAGGAGTGGCGGAAATTTCTGCGAAATAAACTTCTTGCGGTTGCCAATTTGTCTGGGAGAAAATCCTCGCAAGCGTTTGTTCTTTGTATCGAATAGGACGCGCCGTAATGAGGATTGCGTATTTATCCCGCAGAAAGTCCACAACCCATTGGCGGTACGTTTCCTGCTCAATTTGCCTTGAAAACGGCGTAATGCGTGGTTCTCCCCATTTAGGAGAATTTCCCACAAGTGTATAGTTTAAATCAACCAAGTATTTCATAGCGGTGCTTGAATGCCGAAATTGCCTCTTCTATCAATCCCATACGAGAGCTGTCGGGATACGGTAGATTGAATTCAAACCTCAACGCTTCTTCGAGCCGTTCCCACGGAATGCGTCTGACGTTTTCGCATTTTGCGCAGACATTGCCGCTCATCTCCGATATTTTAACATCTCTAAAAAACCGATAAAACAGGTCGTAAAATTCCTTTTTCGTATGGTATTTTTGGACCTTTGGCTTGTCTTGAAAGTCTCCAATACGAATACCCGACTCATATTCTAAGCGAAAGGCTATATTTCCCGCATTGCTTTCATTGTGGAAGGCTTTGCCATTTACTTGCCTATATCCAGTTTCCGAGGTTGACGAAGCGCAAGCGTAGAGCTTTGTAAATGGCCTACACAAGGCAGCGCAAATACAAACGATATGTGCTCTCTATCCTTCGCAAAAGGCACGGAATTAAGCACGCTCGAAATAAATACGCTCGTAAACTCCTTACCGCTTGCCGCAACCTCTAAAAACTTCTTTGAGATTTCCAAAGACTTGCCTTTGTCTATCTCCGAAACTCCGATATGATAGGGTTCAAAAGGGGTACAATCAAATCCTGCGGCTTTTAGAATATTCGTCTCCGTGAGGTGTCCCGCGCCGAAATCAAGTATGGTATTGCCGTGTTCCTTGCGCCATTTTGCCTGTTGCTTAGGGTTGAAAATATCGAATTCGTAGCAGGGCTTATTGCCGTGAACGGCGAATACAAAGCCGTGTCCCAATTCCTCGCGGACTCTGCGGGCTCGTCGAAACGAGTTATACCTTAGCAAGTCTTCATATCTTTCGTGGATATTAATGACGTATGCGAGGAAGACTGGAAGAGCAATGATGAAGCCCTCAAAAATGACGAAAGGCTACTCTCTGAATATAAGCTCCCAGATGGCAGAAGGATTTGGATAATAACCGAGTGGGACAGAAGCGCAACCACTCTACTTTTTCCAGAGGACTACTAATGTCTTGAAAATAATCACCATATTCTTACTATAAGACATCATTAAATTAAAATGAGCAAGATTGATGATATAAGCTTGGAGAAAGCGCATAACTTATTTGAGTCAGGAGATATTGCCAAATGCGAAATTGGCACGTTAAAAGGTTTACAACAAATCCATAAGTACATTTTCGACGGGCTTTACGATTTCGCAGGAGAAATTCGCACAAAGAATATATCAAAAGGAAACTTTCGATTTGCAAATTTCATATATCTTCCTGAAGCACTTGCTAAAATCGAAAAAATGCCAGAATCTACATACGAAGAAATCATTGCAAAGTATGTAGAAATGAACGTTGCGCACCCTTTTATGGAAGGCAATGGACGTTCAACCAGAATTTGGTTAGACATGATTCTCAAAAAGAATTTAGGCAAGGTCGTAAATTGGCAAAATGTAGATAAAGATCTATATTTGCAGGCAATGGAACGTAGCCCTGTAAACGACTTGGAACTAAGATTTTTGCTAAAGGAAAACTTGACGAGCGATGTCGATAACAGAGAAGTCATTTTTAAGGGTATTGAACAATCCTACTATTACGAAGGATACGAAAAGAAATAGCCTAATCCTCAATTTCCACAGGTTCCTTTATCGAGTCTGCGGCGATAGAGATTGCCTTGTAAGTCTCGTCGAGTACCTCCTGCAACTTCTCACGAATTTGCACTGCATCGAGAATTGTAAGAATTGGCGGTAAATTCAACTATTATTGGGCGATTATAAAATATGTGGAATTTTGGAGCTTCTCTGCAATTTTATCCGAAGGCAATTCGCTAGTATTTTCATCTGCTAACTTATCGGAAATTTCTGGCAAAGATTCCACCAATATTAAAACATAAGAGCTTTTTAAAGCATAGTTAACATTTTCGGCAATAGTTCCCGTCGTATTTATTGCAGCTTTTTGGCTCAATTTTGCAGTTACAACACCTATTACATTGCCCCTATTATCGACTAATGCACCGCCGGAATTTCCGGGTTGGACTGGAACGCTTATTTGGAAATGTTTGGGATCGTCACGCAAGCCCGTCAAAGATGAAATAAGCCCGCTTGTAAATTTTGGAGAAAGGCCCTGCAATTGAACATTCGGAAATCCCATAGAGTAGACAGCATTTCCAATCTTAGTCTTTCTACTTGTAATTAAGGGTAATGGAATTGTGCTTGAAGAAATTTTTAATATTGCAATGTCGTTACTTTCATCAGCCGCTACAATAGTTGCAGGATATTCTAAGCCACCTCTTACAAGCGTAATTTTGGAACTACCCTCCACAATATGGCAATTTGTGGCAATGTATCAATTTGCCGTTATTGCAAATCCGCTTGCTGTTTTGGTGGCGTTCACTTTCTTGGTGTTTCGTCAAAAATTCCTTTGGAATAATTTTCAGCCAAATTAATAGCTCTCTCAATTTGAAGCGGAGTCATTTCTACCTTTAAGGAATGCATTGCTTCTATTGCAACTTTATTTCCATTTGCGGCTGCCAATGCAAACCATGCATAAGCTTTTATATTATTTTGTATTACTCCTATTCCTACAGTGTAACAAATGCCAAGCGCTGCTTGTGCTTGAGCATTTCCTTGTTCAGCGGCTTTTCTATACCATTTGACAGACTCCGACAGGTCTTTCTCTACTCCGAAACCATTTGCATGATAATCTCCAAGAGTTACTTGTGCTTGAGCATTTCCTTGTTCAGCGGCTTTCCGTAACCATTTAACTGCTTCCGCCAAATCTTTCTCTACTCCGAAACCGTTTGCATAATAACATCCAAGATTGAATTGTGCGTTAGCATATCCTTGTTCAGCAGCTTTCCGACACCATTTAAAAGCTTCTGTAAGATTTTTCTCTGCTCCGGAACCGTTGTAATAACAAAGGCTAAGATTGTATTGCGCTTGAGCTATTCCTTGTTCAGCAGCTTTTCTATACCATTTAACTGCTTCCGGCAGATTTTTTCCTACTCCATATCTAAATTCGTAACAAACTCCAAGATTGAGTTGTGCTTGAGCATTTCCTTGTTCAGCAGCTTTCCGGAACCATTTGACAGATTCTGCCAGATTTTTCTCTACTCCGGAACCTTTAGCATAGCAAACTCCAAGATTGAGTTGTGCTAGAGCTATTCCTTGTTCTGCGGCTTTCTGGAACCATTTAACAGCTTCTGGCAGATTTTTCTCTATTTCGTCGCCATTTACACAAAAAACACCAAAATCATATTGAGCTGGAGCATATCCTTGTTCTGCGGCTTTCCGGAACCATTTAATTGCTTCCGGCAGATTTTTCTCTGCTCCGGAACCGTCGGAATAGCAACGAGCAAGATCGTATTGAGCTTGAGCATATCCCTGTTCGGCGGCTTTTCTATACCACTTAACAGCTTCGCTTAGATTTTTCTCTATTCCGTTACCATTTGCATAACAAATCCCAAGATTGTATTGCGCTTGAGCAACTCCCTGTTCGGCAGCTTTCTTTAATTCATCTATATTTGCCGCAAAAGATAAAATTACTGAAACAAATATAATAAAAATTATAGATAAAAATTTCTTCATATCTTAACTATAAAATACTAAATTTCTTAATTTCAATATAAATCTAATCTCCAATATTCACAGGTTCCTTTATCGGGTCTGCGGCGATAGAAATTGCCTTGTAAGTCTCGTCGAGTACCTCCTGCAATTTCTCACGAATTTGCACTGCATCGAGAGTTGTAAGGATTGGCGGGAGCTCGTTTAAAAATCTGCTTTCCAAGATTTGCCGTACTTGTCCTATATGGGCGGTCCATACTTCGCGAACCTTCTCAATGGCAACATACGTTCCTTCCATTACCTTGAGTTTGATTTCCGCTTGCTTTACCTCCGCCAATAGCTTGCGGGTTTTTAACTCCTCATCTTCGGGAGAGTCTGGCTCTTTTAAGTCGTGCTTCCTTACAAAATCCCGCCACTTTGACACACTGTGCTTGCCGTTAGAATAAGGTTTGGGTGAACCTTTTATCTTTCGCCATTTATTTATGGTCTGTCTTGCTACACCGAGAATATCCGCAAGCTCGGTTGTAGTTTCGGCATACTTCACAGATTCTTCTTTTTGGCCATAAGCCTTTTCCACTATGGCGCGTTCCGTATTCGTAAGAGTCTTTCCCGAAGCGACCTTTTTTACTATATTTTCAAGGTCTTTGCTTAATATCTTTTGTCCGATGTTTTCTTCCATATAAAAAGCGGAAGTTGTCAAAAGTTCCACATAAGTTCCACCAAAGTTCCACTTATAAAAAAGCCCCCAATCTTAGCAAAATAGAGGGTTTGCGGGTCTCATTTATACTTTTATGTGGAACTTTTCAAAAATGCCATTCGTAAGAAGAAACGGGTTTGCCGAACGTTCTTGCCTTATTTGGCAAGTTA
>ENA-ORSS01002599-ORSS01002599.1-human-gut-metagenome-genome-assembly--contig:-NODE-2599-length-15971-cov-4.658331_pt1 | contig 15971 bp, 11 predicted proteins | sample MGYA00241899_ERZ509162 | MGnify/ENA primary metagenome ERZ509162 (study PRJEB26280, sample SAMEA2338641) | human gut metagenome | biome: human gut; feature: human-associated habitat; material: faeces... | reverse complement strand
GCGCTGCCGCGAAAAGGGGCTTTCCATCGAAAAGACGCTGGCCGATAACGACGCTTACAACCTTCTGCGCCAAACGGACGGCCTGATCGTCACCGGCCCCACGGGCACCAACGTGTGCGACCTGACCATGCTGCTGGTGAAGTAACGGGTGCGGAAAGCGGTTCAACCCGCGAGAAAAACAGAAAAAACAGCAAGACTTCGTGAAACGTGAATTTCGCGAAGTCTTGTCTGCGTTATGGATTCAGAACCGGGCGGAGGCGGTTATTTCAGCTCTCCGCGCTTTTCCTGCGCCCAATGATCGACAATGACGCTGGGCGCATAGACGAAAATCATATGCATGTCCTCGCTGCCGGTGTTTACGAGCGCATGCTTCTTCATGGAGGGAATAAACACGCAGTCGCCAGGGCCGATGGCCTGCGTTTCTCCGTCCACCGTCATCCGACCCGTGCCCTTGATGATCGTGTAGGATTCGACCGTTTCGTGCTCGTGCTCGGGAATTTTGCCGTTCGGGTCAATGACCACATAGCCCTGACAAAACTTATCCCCCGTTATCGCCCCGTTCTGGCCGATGACGACGCGCGTGCGCCGGCCGGCCGGGAATCGCGTTCCTTCCAGATCAAAAATATGAACCTTTTCCATGGTTATTCTCCTTCCGGCTCGGCGTTCTCGATTCGCCTGACGGATTGCCGCTCAACCAGCTTCGCCTTATAATAGGTGATCGAGCCTTCGCCGAACTCGCGCGTGTTGATTTGATACATCAGGTTATTGAAAATTACCTTTAGGGTATCGTAGGTGGCATGGCGTATGGTCGTCAGCGGAGGCGCCATATACTTGGCCGTCGGAATGTCGTCAAAGCCCATCACGGAAACATCATCCGGGATGCGCAGGCCGCAATCCAAGATGCCCCGATAGACGCCGAAGGCCATGTTGTCGTTGAACATAAAGACGGCGGTTGGCCTGTCCGGCAGATTCATCAGCCGGACGGTTTTTTCATAGATGTCGTCTTCATCAAGATCCCGCTGGATAAACGGCTTATAATCCGTCACGCCGGCGTCTTCAAAGGCTTTTTCGCAGCCGCGCAGCCGCTCGACGTTGTACTGCCGATGCGTATTATTCATGTAGAGGGCAATCTTTCGATGTCCCATATTCAGCAGATAACGGATGGCGATGTTTGTCGCCTCTTCGTTGCAGATGTTGATGCAGGGCGCGTTGATATCAAAGGTGCGGTTGATGATGACCATGGCGATTCGCTCGGCGTATTCCCGAACAAATTCGACGTCTTCCGTGGACGGAACGTACAGAATACCGTCTACGCACAGGCGCTGAAGCGTTTCAAAATAATTTTTTTCCCGCTTTGCGTCGCCCTGCGCGTCGCAAAGAATAATGGAATACCCGGCTTCCATGGCCAAATCTTCAAGCGTTTTGACAATCTGCGGATAATAGGGGTTGACGATGTCCGGAATAATCAGGCCAATCAGGCGCGCACTGCCGGATTTGAGCATCTGCGCCGTCATGTTCGGCTTATAATTCAGTTTTTTAACCGCCTGAAGCACCTTTTGGCGGGTTTCGGGCGAAACCTTCGCGCTGCCGGTCATCGTTCTGGATACCGTGCTGAGCGATACGCCGCAATACTCGGCTACATCTTTGATTCCAGCCATGTCATCTTCCCCCGTGCGATCCGCCTTCAGTGACGATGAAACGTATCGCCTTCCCTGTATTTTTTCCATGCCGTTTCAAACCATTGATCGCTGTCCGGAAGCCCCCGAACCGGCCGCCACGTTATGCGGCACGATTCCGTTTTTCGATCATAGACGATTTCCTGAAGGCGCGCGGTATCCGTCTGTTTTGTGACGTTTCGAAAACACTCCGCCACCCCTTCGTGCGGCAAGGTACCATTTTTATTATACACTAAATAGGAATTTCTGGAAACACCTATTTGCCTTATATAGTCGTCAATCGCGCTCAGGTATACGAACTGGGCGATCAAAAGCTCCCGCAGGCGGAAAAAATCCGGCAGCCTGCGCTTGTCCGTCAGCCCGTGCGCCCGGCTCAGGCGGCTTTGCTGCGCCCTGTTTTCGCGCAGCGCCGTTTCGACGCCCTCCTGAGAACGGATGAACGCGCCGTATTGGGTCATTCGGCGGCGAAGCGCTTCTGTTTCCTGCTTCACGTCGATCGGCTGCTGACAGCCGGTTTCCTCGATGAGACGCTGGATTTCGCCGATGGCCTCGGCCTGTTCGCAGAGAAACGCTTCCCGTTCGGGCACGGAGGGCGCGTCATGGTGCACGATATACTGCGCGGCGCGGAGACCGCCGACCTGACCGGCGTTCAGCGCCGTTCCGCCCGGCCGATACACGCCGTGGCTGCCGTTCACCTCGCCGATGGGGAACAGGCGGTTGATTTCGCTCTCCCACCATTCGTTTCCGGCGACGCCGCCGTTATTGTGCTGCGCGCAGATGGAGACCGCGATTTTTTCTCTGGACAGATCAATGCCGTGATCCAGATAGGTTTGAATCGACGGCGGATTCATTCTGGCCAGCCGCTTGAACGGCGTTTCCAGCAGCGCGCCGCAGTTTTCCAGATAGCGCCTCGCTTCCTCCGACAAACCGGAAAAATCGGGCTTTCCGTCTTTTTCCAGCGCCGCCGAATTTCGCGTAAAATCCAGATAGACGCGGCGGCCGCGTATGATTTCCTCCTGATAAATCAGGATATCAATGAAGGAAGAACCCTCTCCCCCGGCCTTTCTGGGGTCAAACGGCCATTGATAGCCCTTGAGGAAGATCGCGTTGAGCATGTTCTGCGGTGTGCTGAACGCATCCAGCAGAAATTCCCGCTCGTCCTCGCCGCGCGCATCCACCGATACATAGCGCGGAAGGCACTGCTGGAACGAGCCGGAAAGATTCCAGCGGAATCTGGTCGAAGCGACGCCGTATTGGGATTCCGTCAGATTTTTCCCCTTCGCGCCCGCTTCGAACAGAAGCCCCGTCGCGCCGCTGTGCGCGTAGGGATATACGCTGGCCTGATACATGCCTGCTTCGCCGCCCGTGGCCCAGACCACGTTCGCGGCCGCAAAGACGACGAGCTGCGCATCCTCCGGCGCGGAAAGATCGAGCGCAATCACGCCCGCCGCCGCCGCTTCCCCGTTTTCCATGCGGGTCATCAGGCGTACCGCCAGATGGCGATCCCAGACGGGGATCTTCGCCTCCGTTACCCGCTTTTCGAGCGCTTCCGTCATGTATTTGGACGTGTACGGTCCGGCCGACGTCCCGCGGTTGATGGGATCGTGATCCGTTTTATAGCCGATGTATTCGCCGCTTTCATTGATCGGGAACGGAACCCCAAGCTCGACCAGATGGAAGAAGGAACGAATGGAATTGGCCGCTTCCGCCAGCGCGATATCGCCGTCCACACAGCCGCCCTCAAACAGCGTAGCGGCCATTTGGCGCACGCTGTCCTGAACCTCTCCGCCCAAAGAAAGCTTGTAATAGGTCTGTTTATCCGATCCCGTATTTCGGGAAGTGCCCATACGCATCCCTTCGGTGATGATGGCGATGTCCGTCTGCCCCATTTCGTGCAGGCGAAGCGCCGCATTCAGCCCCGCCGCGCCGCTTCCGACGACGATCGTGTGATACCGCCTGAAAACGACGCTCTTTTCTGCCTTCTTTTCTTCCATATCCTCACCATTTACAGGCGGCGAATATGAAATCCGCCGTCTACATCTATGTAATTTCCCGTTGTATACGCGAAGTCGTCCGAGCAGAAGGCCCGAACCGCGCGCGCCACGTCTTCCGGCTGTCCCCACCGCGCGATGGGGAACGCGCCCGCCTCAATCAGGCGGTTGTATTTTTCCTGCACGGCGGCGGTCATGTCGGTTTGAATCACGCCTGGGCGAACCTCATAAACGCGGATGCCCTCGCCGGCCAGCCGATCAGCAAACAGCCGGGTCAGCATGGATATGCCCGCCTTGGACACGCAGTATTCGCCCCTGTTGACCGAAGAGACCTCCGCCGAGCAGGAAGAAATATTGACGATAATGCCGGGCGTCCTGGCCTGTATCATCCGACGGGCCACCGCTTGGGTCATAAACATGTTGCCCTTTGTGTTGGTGCCCACGACGTAATCAAAGCTCTCCTCCGTCATTTGGAGCAAATCGCTGCGCTCCTTCGGCGCAACGCCTGCGTTGTTGACCAGCACGTCGATCCGGCCGTGCCGCGCCGCCACCTCGTCCACCACGCGGAGCCGATCTTCGGTGTTTGCGATATCGCCCGCGTGCCAGCTATACGAAACGCCGGCCTCGCGCAGCTTCTGCGTGCTCTGCGGATAGGCAGATTCCGGCTTGGTCGCCATGATGGCCACCGCGTAGCCGGAGCGCCCCAGTTCAAGGGCGATGGCCAGCCCGATTCCCCGGCTTCCGCCGGTTACCAATGCCGTTTTCATAAGCGTCCCCCGTTTACTTCATCAGCAGATTCGGCAGCGCCATCGTCAGCCCCGGAATATAGGTGACCAGCAGCAGCACAACCAGCATCGGAACATACAGCGGCAGCGTCGCTTTGGAAACGCTCTCGATCTTGCGCCCCGCAATCGCGCAGCCCGTAAAGAGCGCCGTGCCGACCGGCGGCGTGCACAGGCCGATGCCGAGGTTGAGCATCATCACCACGCCGAACTGAACCGGATCCATGCCGAAGCTCTTGACCACCGGCAGCAGAATCGGCGTCATAATGAGCACCAGCGGCGTCAAATCCATAAAGCAGCCGAGCACGAGCAGGATGATGTTAATCAGCAGCAGGATGACGTATTTGTTCGTGCTCACGCTGAGCAGGAAGTTGGTCGCAATCTGCGGCACGTTCAGGTACGTCATCATCCAGCCGAAGGCGCCCGCCGCCGCGATCAGGCCGTAGATCATCGCAAGGGTTTTGACCGTTCGACCCAGAATGGCCGGAATATCCTTGAGCGTCATCTGACGGTACACGAACAGGCCGATGAACGCGCAATACAGGCAGGCAATCGCCGCGGATTCCGTCGTCGTGAAGACGCCGGCGGAAACACCGCCGATGACGATGACCATCGCCAGCATGGCCAGCACCGTATCTTTAGTCACGGCCAGCGCTTCCTTCAGCGGCAGCTTTTTCCCCTTGCCGTAGTTCTTCTTCTTGGAGATGAAGTAGCAGCAGATCATCAGGCTCACGCCCAGCAGAATGCCCGGCACATATCCCGCGCAGAACAGCTTGCCGACCGATACGCCGCCCGCAACCATGGCATAGAGCACCATGTTGTGCGACGGCGGAATAATCAGCCCCTGACAGGCGCTCGTCACCGTGACAGCCGTTGAAAAATCGACGTCATAGCCCGCGTCCGTCATCATCGGGATTTCAATGACGCCCAGCGAGGAGACGTCCGCAATGGCGGAACCGGAAATGCCGCCGAAGAGCATCGAGGCCAGCACGTTGACATGCGCCAGACCGCCCGTAAAACGGCCGACGCACACATCCGCAAATTTCAGCAGACGGCTCGAAATGCCGCCCTGCGCCATCAGCTCGCCCATCAGGATAAAGAACGGAATGGCCAGCAGGGTAAACGAATTGAGCTGCTTGCACATCTGCTGCACCATCGTCATAACCGGGATATCCAGATACAGCATGGCCAGGCTGGTGGAAATGACCATGGAAAACGTGATCGGGCATTTGATGACCAGCAGAAAAACGAAGGTCAGAAGCAAAATCGCAATGGCGACACCGTTCATGTTCAGGCTTCTCCTTTCTTTTGCGCGTCCGTTTCGTCTTCGATGCCCAGCATCTTCATCAGCACGAAATAGATCATCGTGACGCCCGCAACCGGAATCATCAGATACATCACGCAGGCCGGCCAGCGCGTGACCGTCATTTTAGAATGTGTCGTCGAAAGGATGAGGGCCGTGCCGTAATAGGTGAAAAACATGCCGACCAGCAGCAGCAGAATCCGGTTCAGGCAATCCAGCGCCTTCTGAACGGCTTTGGGAAACATGCTGAAGAACAGCTCCACCTTGATATGCAGCCCTTTGTCCACGCCGATGCTCAGCCCCAGAAAAGCCATCCAGATGGTCAGGAGCAGCGCGACTTCCTGATTCCAGCGGATATTGGATTTGAAAATGTTTCTGGCCACAACCTGCGCGCTGACAATGCCCACCACGGCGACAAGCGAGATCCGCGCGTAGCCGAATATGATTCTGTAAATCCACCTGTAAATCAATAGAAGCGTTTTTTTCAGCTTTTCCGTCATACGCGATTTCAACTCCTATTCTCTGTCAGAGAAAAAGGACGGAGCGGATACGCAATTCCGCTCCGTCCTCTCCATGTTTTTTTATTCGGCCGCGGCCTGAATCTGATCGACCAGGTCGGTGTACTTGCCGCCTTCGTAGCTGTACCAGATCGGCGTGCAGGCGTCGCGGAATTCAGCCGCTTCCTCGTCGGTCGGGGTGTAGATTTCAACCTTGCCCGTGTCCAGCAGCTTCTGCTCGTTTTCCTTCTCCGCGTTGGCCCAGAGCTCTTTCTGGTATTCCCAGGAATCCAGCGCGGTCTGGTCGATAATCGCAAGATCCTCTTCGCTCAGCTTTTCGCGGGTTTTCTGGCTCATAACCAGAATGTCGGCCGAACGGGTGTGGTCGTCCTTGATGTAATACGGAGCGACCTCATAGAAGGACATGTCCAGATAATTGACGATGGAGTTCTCCGCCGCGTCGCAAACGCCGGTCTGCAGGGAAGAGTAGCACTCGGAATACGCAATGGCGATCGAGCTTGCGCCCAGCTTTTCAACCATGGACATCATCAGCTCGGATTCCTGCACGCGAACCAGCATGCCCTTCATATCCGCCGGGGAATGAATCGGCTTGGAGCTGAAGAAGCAGCGGGAGCCCGCGTCGTAGTACGTCAGGCCGTAGAGACCGACATTCTTCATCGCGTCGCCGCGGAGGATGCCCATGCCGATTTCGCCGCCGTGCACCTTCCAGAAATGCTCCAGATCGGTGTAGATATACGGCATCATCAGCGCGTTGTAATCATCGACAAAGTTGGTCATCGTGGAAAGGTCGGCCTTGATGATATCCATGCCGCCATACTGCGCCTGCTCCAGACAGGAAACCGCGTCGCCCAGCGTGCCGTTGTTGTACACCTGAATTTCGATTCGGCCGTTCGTGCGTTCCTTCACCTGCTCGGCGAACCACTCGCATGCCTGCGTCGTCACGTTGCCATCCGGCTGGTTGTTGGAGAGACGGAGGGTAATCGTATCGTCGGCCATCGCCGTGCCGAGCCCGAGCACCATCATCATAGACGCCGCAATGGCGATCATTCTTTTTTTCATGTTCTTCTTCCTTTCATTATCTTGCGGTATATCCGCCGTCCACCGGGATCATGGCGCCGGTGATATAATCAGAAGCCTGCGAGGCCAGAAAAACGGCAATGCCTTCAAAGTCGTCCGGATTGCCCCAGCGCCCCATGGGGATGCGCTCGTTGATCGGCCTGCTTTTTTCGGGATTGTTGTAAACCGCCCGAGTCAATCCAGTCAGGATGTAGCCCGGCGCCAGCGCGTTGACGCAAATGCCATACGGCGCCAGCTCGTTGGACAGCGCCCGCGTCAGGGAAAGCATGCCGCCCTTGGAACAGGTGTAGCCGCTGACGTCCACACCGCCAAACGTCGAAAACAGAGAAGCCGTGTTGATGATTTTGCCACGGCAGCCCCTTTCCTTAAAATGGTTCGCTGCCTTTTGCGCCATCAGAAACGCGGATTTCAAATTGACGGCAATCACGCGGTCGAACACGTCTTCCGGATAGGTCAACACGCTTTCGCGATGCTGCATGCCCGCGTTGTTAAACAGGATATCAATATGTTGATTTTCTTCAACAGCTAAATTCCATACTTCGTCGATCATGGCGCTGTTTGATAAATCTACACGGTAAAGCTGACAGTCACCTCCGACCTCTTCCACTTTTTGCTTTGTTTCGGAAAGATCCGCGATGTCAAACGCCAGGATTTTTGCGCCCGCCTTAGCCAGCCCCACAGCGAGGCCCTGACCGATGCCGGTCGCGCACCCGGTAACCACCGCGTTCTTCCCTTCCAACGAAAACAGATTCGTCTTCTTTTCCTCCTTTCTCTGCACACAATGAAAGCGTTTTCCTTTGTTAATCGAATAATATCACATGAAAACGCTTTCATCAATACCGTTTGAATAAAAAGAGGCTGTTTTTTTTAACATTTTTTTCGTTTTCAAAAAAATAGCAGGCTCAGCCCGCCTAGCCCGCCTCAGACTGTAGACAAAAAGCTATTCTCCCCCCGAAGGGGGAGAATAGCTCAGACTGTCGAGAGGAAATTCCTCCCGGCGGGGGTTTTTGTTATTCCGCTGTCTGCGTCAGCGTTGCGCCGACGATGGCCTGCGTCCACGTCTGGTTTTCCGTCACGCGGTAGTTTTGCAGGCGGGTCGTGTAGAAATCAAAGTACACGTTGGAGTAAACCGGGATCGCGGGCAGAACCTCCGTCCAGCGCTCCTGGAAGGCGACCCACTTCCGGCAGTAGCTCAGCACGTCGCCCGGCTCCGTCTTGCGCATGTCTACGGCGAGCTGGGCGAGCTTCTTATCGCGAATGCCCGTGCGGTTGACGGTCTTCACATAGGCCTCATCCGTCGAGTATGTCGTGCTCGGGTCGAAGACGGTGCCGAAGTTCGTCGCCAGATAGATCATGTCGCAGTCGCGCGCCACGCGGCGGTAGTAGATATCCAGCAGCTCGTTCATCGGGACGGCCTTGACCGTCAGGCGGACGCCGATGGAAGCGAGGTTTTCCGTCAGCGTCGCGTTCAGCGCGTCGCCCACGGCGTTCCCCTCCGGATAAATCAGCGTCAGGTCGAGCGCGACGGTCTTGCCGTCGATCTTCTTGGCGCGGATGCCGTCCTTGCCGAGCCGCCACCCGTCCTGATCCAGCAGCTTGGCCGCCTGATCGAGGTCGAGCGGGTAATCCTTGAGCTTGTCGAGGGACAGCGCGTCCCACTGGGCGACGGTCTTCTCGTAGGCCGCGGTCTCCTTGGCGGTCGCGTTGGCCGGGAGATCGACGACGGGCGGCTGAATCGTGCCCGCGGCGAGCTGATACATCCACTGGCCGATGCCGAAATAGCCGTTGGCCTTCAGGCCGAAGTTGCCCGTGTAGGCCTTCACCAGCGCGTCGCGGTCGAAGCAGCTTGCAATCGCCTGACGAACCGCCTTGCTGGAGACCGTCTGGCGCTCGCAGCTAAAGCTGATCATGCTCAGGCCGCTGCGCGGGTAGTTCGCCACGGAGAACGGCTGATCCGCAATGGATTGAATTCCCTTGCTGACCGTATCGGCGGCGACCATCTTGTTGAGCAGATCGACTTCGCCGCTGAGCAGCAGGTCGATGGCCTCGTCGTTGGCGACCGTGCGATAGACGATGGTTTCGATGGTCGGCTTTTCGCCGTCCTCATTGCCCTTATAATACGGGTTGATGGCAAAGCTGGCCGTGCCGCTCTGCGCGTCGTAGCTCGTCAGGGTATACGGGCCGCTGACGACGGACGGGTGGCTCATGTAGCCGGTGGCCGCGTCCAGAATCGTCTTTTGAAGCAGGTTGGCGGTGAAGAGCGCGTCGCCCGTGCCGCTGGCATTGACGATGCCTACGCCCTTTTCGGTATCGACCACCTTGCAGCCCGGTGCAAGGACGCTGATGGGATACGGGCTGTAATCAAACAGCGCCATCTCGTAGAAATACGGCTCGTAGGCCTTGCTGATCGTGATGGACATCTGCGTGTCGCTCAGCAGGCGCACGCCGCGCAGGACGGACGATTTGCCGGACTGGTACGCATCCATCCCCAAAATCGCGCCGACGGCGGCGGACTGCCCGCCCAGCTTCGCCAGCTCCGGCGAGGCCGTCAGCAGGATGGAAAACGCATAATCCTTCGCGGTGATCGCGCTCCCGTCGGAGAACTTCAAATCGCCGTAGAGGTCGAACGTGTATACGCGGTTATTCTGCGCGTCCCTGGAGACGGCCATGCCCGCGACCACGCTGTCGTTGATCTGATACGTGCCGGTTTCGTGATCCCAGCTCATCAGGTTATAGCCGTGCAGCAGCGCCCGAACGTCTATATCCGCGGTGTTGCTGCCAAACAAATCCGTAAAGAACGCGCCGCTCATCGCCGTTGTGCTGCCGACAACCAGTTGATTTCCCGCCGCCATCGCGACGCAGCCCGTCAACATCCACAGAGCGAGCAACAAGGTGAGGATTTTTTTCATGGCCTTCTTCCTCCTGTTGTTGTAGTACGGAGAGACCGCATCCGGCGGGCACAGCGCGCGCCGGATACGGTGAAAGGGTTACTCGAAGCAATCGCCCACGTTCATGGTGATGTTGCCCAGGCCGAGCGGCACGCCGTAGTCATCCAGATTCACGCCGTCGGCGGTGTAGATGACCGTCACCTTGATATCGCGGTTGTAGATCGTGCCGCTGACCACGGTTTCGGAAGCCGTGTAGCCCGCGATAACCGGGGACGTGATATCAAACGTTTCGCCGTTCTTCAGGCCGCCGCGGTTGTAGGAAGCCGCCGCGCGCTTGCCGTTCTGATAGACGTAGTTGATCGTCAGGTTGAACGTGCGCCGCGGTTCCGGCTTCGGCTTCTCGGTCACGGTCAGCGTGCCCACGGACAGCGCAATGCTGTAGTTGGCCGCGTTGAACGCGCCGGTCGTCGTATACTGGATGGCGTTCGGGGTGCTGCCCACGTTGGTGATGGAGCCGGTCGCCTCCGCCTTCGCCAGTTCGCCCGGAACGAAGCCGTCGCCGGTGATCGTCACGGCCGGGCGGGTCAGCGCCGAGCCGTCATACGTCTTGGTCGCGGACTGCGAGGTGATCAGCACGCTGCGCTTATTGATAATCAGCTTGCCCGGAAGAAGGGTGCGCGCGTACATCTCGGAAACATCCTTGTTGTTCGCATCGACAATCTTGATCTTTTCCGGGTCGAGGGTCAGTTCATAGCTTCCGGCGTTCACGCCGCTGCCAATCACCGCCGCGGAGAGCTTGTGGCCTTCCAGCAGCTTGCCGGACGTGATTTCCACATCCTTACCGGTGATCGCCGCGCCGTTATAGGTCGCCGTCACATCCTTCGGCTTGATGGTGATCGGGGCGAACGTCTTGATTTCCACCTCGTCGCCGCCGTTCGGCTCTTTCGGCTCATCGCTCTTCGGGTCTTTGATCTTGTCGCCCGTCGCCGTCGCCGTGTTCAGCACAGAGCCTTTCAGCACGTCCGCTTCGGTGACGACGTATTCCGTGGTGAACGTCTTGGTTTCGCCAACGGCCAGCGTTTCAATGGTCGCGGTCAGCTTCGTCAGCGGGTCTTCGACCTTCACGTTCGTATACGGCACGTTGCCCGCGTTCTCAACCGTGATCGTGTAGGTGATCGTCTGCCCCAGCGCGGCCTTCTGCCCGTCCGGCACGTCGGAGGTCTTCGTCACGTTGAGCGTGGTATCCAGCTCAGCCGTTTCGACTTCATCATCCGCATCCCAGCTCTTGTCGCCAAATGTGGCCGTGACCGTGTTGTAGAAGACGCCCTCCAGAATGTCCTCCGAGGTGATCTTGTAGGTCGCCTCAGCCGTCACCGTCTCACCGGCAGGCACATCATTAAACACGATGACGTTCTCGCCGTTGCTGAATTTGACGTTTGCCTTTTCGGTCAGCGTGATCGTCTTCGGCGTGTTGTAGATGTTCTTGACGGAGATCGTGAAGGTGACCGGCTCGCCCAGGTTGTAGCCCAGGTCCTTCGGGATATGCGTCTTGGTGACCACGTTCTCCGGCTTAACAGGATCGTCTCCCGTGCCGTCGGTGACGGTCAGAGTGCCCGGAACGAATGTGAAGTTGTAATTCGTTAGCTTCTTGCCTTCATTGGGTATAACCCCCGTAATCAGGCTGGCACTGCTTCCAACCAGCGTCTGGCTGCCCGTCAGAATGACCGATGCAAAATCATCCGCAAAGTTTACGCCTTCCAAATACGAGTGGCCAAACTGCGTCGCTTCCAGCGGCGTTCCGTCGTAAGTCTTGCTCGCGATGGGCGCTTGCAGCGTAACCGGGGCGGGCGTGATCTCAAGCGCGCCGTCAACAACCACAAACTCGACGTTCGTGAAGTTCGCGTTGGTGTTCTTGAAGTCGCCAGCCACAATGCCTACCGGATATTCGCCAACGTTCGTTCCCTTGGCCGCCCACATTACGGTCGGATTTTCCTCCACGCTGTCCTCGTCATACAGCGGATTGTCAGCCGTCATGCTCTCGTAGCCCGAAACGATATGTTCCTTGCCGTCATACGTCGCGGTGCCCGATTTCTCCGTGATCGTTACCGTCACTTTGTCCGTGTTCGGCGTGATCTCAAGTTTGCCGTCAACAACCACAAACTCAACGTTCGAGAAGTTTGCGTTGGTGTTCTTGAAGTCTTTCGATTCAATGCCTACCGGATATTCGCCAACATTCGTTCCCTTGGCCGTCCACGCTTCGGTCGGCGTTTCCTTCACGTTAGCTTTCACGTCATACAGCTCGTTGTCAGCCGTCATGCTCTTGTAGCCCGTAACCGTATGCTCATTTCCGTCATACTTCACGGTGTCCGACTTCTCCGTGATCGTCACAACCACTTTGTCCGTGACCGGCGTGATCACGAGCTGACCATCCGTCGCCTTCGTAACGATATACTTTCCTGTTCCGTCAACCGTGCCCTTGGTTCCGTCCGGGAAGATAGCGTCATATGTTCCGACATCCGTTCCCGACGCGCCAACGGTGATATTTCTGAAATCAGCATCCACCGGCGCACCGGTAAAGCCGGAAACGCTCTTCTGCGTTCCATCATAAGTCTTCGTGTCGCTGTTCGCCGTCAGCGTGACGTTCTCATAATAGTAGAAATTGATCTCGTTCGTTCCCGTCCCAATCGTGATCGACTTCTTGTCATTCGATACTGGCGTGTAGCCATCGACCGTAATGGGGGATTCCGTCACGGAACTACCGAGCGCCGCAGTTCCTTTTTTAGGCGCTGCAACTTTAGTCGTTGTTCCGTTCAGATAATAGTTTACCGTGTAATTGGCGGTGTTCTTTTTATAGTAGAACGTCAGCTCGCCCTTGTCTTTTTTGAAATCGACGGTCTGCTCTTTCGGGTGACCATTTACAAAATAGAAAGAATAGAGATTTTCCTGCCAGGAATCAGGCGCTGTGATCTTTTTGGGGGTTTGCCCCATAAGGCCTGTCACTTCATACGAATGGATCAATTCTTTAGTATCATAATCGACATATTTGATCGTATAAACGGAAGGAAGCTGCTTAATATCAATCGTTCCGTTCATGTGGCATGTATACGTTCCCGCCGGCACATAATTATCCGCGCCATTGTCAATATAGAATTCCGTCCATGTAATTTTGTCTAGATCTATTTTTTGATTGTCTGCATGACGGGTAAACCTGCTTTTGTCCAACACGGTGTCAGGCCAAACGCCTACTTGCCTAAAAGAACGAGGTCCTACGGATGAAGGAATTCCCATTCCCGGAACATTTGCGGATTTTCCGATGGTATACCATCCGCTCGGATTTATCGTCAAGCCTGCCTTATCGCCCGTAACTTTGACGTACACATAAACGTTAGCAGACGGCTTCTCCCATATGCCCTGCACCGAATTACTAATCTTTACCCCTTCCGCCAGCGCCCCCACCGGCAGCAGATTGACGAGCATCAGCGCCGTCATCAGAATGGATAAAAAGCGTTTTACTTTATCCCTCATTGTCTTATCCTCCTGTTTCATCTCGAAGCGGCATTACCCTTGCTTCCTGATACGATCAAAGCGAATCTGCGGCCAAACGGTGCGCCGCCTCAAGAAAAGATTTCGGAAAAACGGGCGCGTCACTCCTGCGCGGGCTGCTCGGTCGGGAGCGTCTTCCAGCCGAAGACCTCGGCGCTCACGCGCCAATAGCATCCGGCGTTGCTCTCGTCGAGCTGGACGACCAGCGTGTCTCCGGTCGCGCCGGAAACATCCGTCCACGTCGCGTCGTCCGTGGAGAACTGCCACTGGAGGGCATAGTCGATGTTGTCAAACCCGATCAGGGTCGCGCGGAGGGTCATCACGTCCCCGTCATACTGGGGCTCGCCGATCACCACTTGCAGCGTGCTGAAATCAATCTCGGGGATTTCGGGTTCGGCGTCTTCCTCGGGCAGCTCGCCCTCTTCGGGGAGGGTGAAGTCTTCGTCGAGCTCGCCGTCTTCCTCGGGCTTGTCGGCGTTGGCGTCCTCGCCCTCAACGGGTTCTTCGGCGGTTTCGCCCATGTCGATGACGGTGCCGTCTTCCGTCTCGGTGACGGTCGGGCCGTCGCCTTCCGGAAGCTCGGCCGGGTCGCCGTCCATCTGATCGTCGATGAGGTTCTCGTCCTCGGCGGGCTGCTCGTCAGCGATGGGTTCTTCTTCCGCGACAGGCTGCGCGGTGCAGGTGTAGGTCACGGTCAGGCCGCGAACGTCCTTGTCGTAATCGGTCACGTCGTCCGCGTCAACGGAATAATAGATGACTTCCGCGCCGCGCTGGGTCGTCAGGTCGGCGAAGGTGTGCTGCCAGCCGTCCTTTTCGGAGAGGGTCGCGGAATAGGTCTGGCCGTCGGAGCCGCTGAGGGTGACGGCGAGGGTCGTCGGGCGCAGGCCGAGGGCGTTGTCCTCGTCCTCCCACTCGATGCGCACGGTGATGTTTTCCTTCTTCACCTCGTCGGCGGCGGGCGCTTCTTCGGCCGGCTGCTCAACCTTGGTGACGGGGACGGTCGGCTGCTCGACGGGCTTCTCCTCCGGCTTGGGTTCTTCGGTCTTCGGTTCTTCGGCCTTGGTTTCTTCTGCCTTCTTCGGCTCCTCGGCCTTCGGCTCTTCCGTCACCGGCGCTTCCGGAGCAGGCTCGGCCTTCGGCTCTTCCGTCACCGGCGCGGGCGCGGGTTCGGCCTTCGGTTCTTCAGCCTTCGGTGCTTCCGGCGCGGGCGCGGGTTCCGGCTCCTTCACGGGTTCCGGCGCGGGCGCAGGCTCTTCCTTCGGTTCCGCCTGCACCGGCGCGGGTTCCGGCTCCTGCACGGGTTCCGGCGCATCCTCCTTCGGAGGTTCTTCCTGATTCTGCTGCTCGACCACCTCGACGACTTCGGTGTTCTCGTCCGTCTGCGTGTCCTCGGCAAAGCCGGTCACGCCGCAAGAGACGCACAGCGCCGTCGCGAGGATCATCGCTACAACCTTGTTCCAACTGTTTTTCATCTTGAAAAACCTCCTTCAGATTGGTTTGTATCTATCTTTGAACGTTCCGCGCGCCTTTCCGGGCGGCGCTTTATCGTCATGGGGAAACGAAATTGTTTCGCGCCCGTCACATTTGCGTGCTCCGGCGGCGCGGCTTCCGTCCGTCCTTTTTCTGCGTTTGATGGGGATGAGAAGGGCGAAACATGTTGTTTTCCGCCTGAAAAAGCGCACATCCGCGCGGCTTCCGGCGAAAAACGTTCATTTTTCCAGTTACACATGATGCGTCGTTATCTTACGTTTTCGCGCCCGCTTTCCGGGTTTTCGTCACATTTTTGTAACACTTATTTTCGGGACACATTGTCCTCTTCCCCGCCACTTTTTTCCAATTATAGCATAGCATTTCGAATTTGTGAATCCTCCAAATAACATTCAAAACGGTTTTTTTATTCCGGTTTCAATTTTTTTAGCAAAATCCGGAAACTAACCGTTTTTCTCGTAACCCTCACACCCCGATTATACTACAATCTGTCCGTCTGCGGATGGGCGCGGACGGGTCATTCGTGCCGAAAACCCGCCGTTCGGCCGGTTCGGCCTGCCCACTCCAATTCTTCGGAAACAAAAAAAATCATATGCCCGACGCACGCGGCGCATGTCGGGCATATGACTGGGGATTTGATGGGGGCTTACTCCTTCCACCGCCTGCTTACTCCTTCCACCGCCTGCGGGCGGTCCCCCTCCCTCG
>ENA-ORSS01002593-ORSS01002593.1-human-gut-metagenome-genome-assembly--contig:-NODE-2593-length-15992-cov-5.175002_pt1 | contig 15992 bp, 14 predicted proteins | sample MGYA00241899_ERZ509162 | MGnify/ENA primary metagenome ERZ509162 (study PRJEB26280, sample SAMEA2338641) | human gut metagenome | biome: human gut; feature: human-associated habitat; material: faeces... | reverse complement strand
CCTCTTCAGCGCACTGCAGGCAAACCGCTATCTGGAGGAGAAGATCTTCACCTCCATCACCGGCGAGGACGAGATCGCCGACAGCGCCTCGAGCGAGCTTGCGTCCATCCGCCGCCTGATCCGCGCGGCAAGCGCGCGCGTGCACGATGCGCTGCAAAAGATCATCTCCTCGCCGAGCTATGCCAAGGCGCTGCAGGAGCCGATCATCACCACGCGCTCCGAGCGATACGTCGTGCCGGTCAAGGCCGAGCACAAGGGCGCCGTGCCCGGTCTCGTGCACGATGTGTCGGCCTCCGGCGCGACGCTGTTCATCGAGCCGATGGCCGCCGTGAAGGCGAACAACGAGCTGCGCGAGCTGCGTGCGCGCGAAAAGACCGAGATTGAGCGCATCCTTGCCGAGCTCTCGGCGGAGTGCGCGGCGCACCGCGAGGACATCTCGAGCGACTTTGACGTGCTCGTGCGCCTCGACCTTATCTTTGCCAAGGCAAAGCTTGCCTACCAGCTCGATGCCGTCGCGCCCGCGCTCACGGACAAGCAGCTCTCGCTGCACCGCGCGCGCCATCCGCTGCTGCCGAAGGATACCGCCGTGCCGATCGACGTGGCGCTCGGCGGCGAATTTGACACGCTCGTCATCACCGGCCCGAATACCGGCGGCAAGACCGTCACGCTCAAGACCATCGGTCTGCTCTCGGCCATGACGCAGTGCGGCCTGCACATCCCGTGTGCCGACGGCAGCACCATGCCCGTGTTCGACGAGATCATGGCCGACATCGGCGACGAGCAGAGCATCGAGCAGTCGCTGTCCACGTTCTCGGCGCACATGACCAACACCGTGCGTATGCTGCAGGCGTGCGACGAGCGCTCGCTGCTGCTCTTTGACGAGCTCGGCGCGGGCACAGACCCGACCGAGGGCGCGGCGCTGGCCATCGCCATCATCGAGCACGCACGCAGATGCGGCGCGCTCATCGCCGCCACGACGCACTATACCGAGCTCAAGGTCTACGCCACGACGCAGCCCGGCGTCATGAACGCCTCGTGCGAGTTCGACGTGGACTCCCTGCGCCCGACGTACCACCTGCTGATCGGCATCCCCGGAAAATCCAACGCATTCGCCATCTCCGAGCGGCTGGGTCTGCCGGAGGAGATCATCAGCGACGCCCGCAGCCGCGTGAGCACCGAGAGCGCGAGCATGGAGGCCACCATCGAAAAGCTCGAGCAGGTGCGCCAGCTCATGGAGCGCGACCGCGCCGAGGCAGCCCGTCAGCTGCGCGCCGCGGAGGAAGACCGCCGCAAGGCCGAGCGCATGAAGGCGGAGCTGTCCGTGCGGCTGGAAAAGGCGGACGAGAAGGCGCGCCGCGACGCCGAGCGCATCATCGGTGATGCACGCCGGACGGCGGACGAGGTGATGCGCGAGCTGGACGCGCTGCGCAAGATGGAGAAAACGGACACCGACCACCACCGCGCTAACGACGCCCGCGCCGCGCTGCGCCGCAAGCTCAATGCCGCCGAGGACGCAGCCGCCGCAGCGGCGCATCCGCAGATACAGGAAAAAAAGGTCTCTGCGCGCCCGGTGCGCGTTGGCGACACCGTGCAGCTGCGCAAAATGGGCGACATCAAGGCGACCGTCACGGCCGTCTCCGCCGACCGGACGCTGAGTCTGCGCGCGGGCATCATGAACGTGACCGCCAAGGAGCAGGACGTCTATCTGCTTGAAAACGAGAAGCCGGAGGCCGAAAAGTTTGCCGCCGCGCACGCAGCGAGCCTGCGCAGTGTGGCTGCCGAGTCCGAGATCGACCTGCGCGGCATGGACAGTATGGAGGCCGTCGCCGCGACCGAGCGCTTCCTCGATAACGCCGTCATGGCCAAGCTCGAGAAGGTCACGATCATCCACGGCAAGGGCACCGGCGCGCTGCGTGCCGCCGTGCAGCAGTCGCTGCGCAGAAATAAGGCCGTCAAGTCCTTCCGCCTTGGGCGCTATGGCGAGGGTGAGAGCGGCGTGACCGTTGTCGAACTGAAATAAAAGCGGAAAAATACGGCGAAAAAACGCTGTGCAAAGCAACGAAAAACCGAAAACCGGTTGACGATGCAGGGCGTTTTTGATAAGATAAAACAAGCATAATTGTGCATAAGGAGTGGAGATAAATGATCACGAAAGAAGCAGTCATCAACAACCAGGTGGGACTCCATGCACGGCCCGCGACTTTCTTCATCCAGAAGGCAAATGAGTTCAAGAGCAGCATCTGGATCGAAAAAGACGAGAGACGCGTGAACGCCAAGAGCCTTCTCGGTGTTTTGTCGCTCGGCATCGTCAAGGGCACGACGGTCACCCTCGTGGCGGACGGCGCAGACGAGCAGGAGGCGATCGACACCCTGACGGCGCTGATCAATTCCGATTTCTCCGAGTGAACCCGACAACATGAAACCGAAACAGGGGCGTGTCTACAGCACGCCCCTGTTTTCCTGACCGCAGATTTTTCGGCACAGCAGGAGAACGCTATGGAAAAACTCCGACCCGAACAGCTGCGCGAAAAGGCCAATATGCTCCCACTGCTGCCGGGCGTGTACATCATGCTCGACGAGCACGGCGAGGTCATCTACATCGGCAAGGCAAAAGCGCTCAAAAACCGCGTCACGAGCTATTTTCGCGGCGAGCACCTGCCGAAGGTGGCGGCCATGGTCGCGCACGTTGCGGATTTCAATGTCATCGTCGTGCAGTCCGAATTCGAGGCGCTCGTGCTCGAAAACTCGCTCATCAAGCTGCACAAGCCAAAATACAACATCCTGCTCAAGGACGACAAGGGGTATCCCTTTGTGCGTCTGGATGTGACGCAGCCGTACCCGACGTTTTCGCTCGTCAACCGCACGGAGAAGGACGGCGCGAAATACTTCGGTCCGTACGGTGGACGGAGCATGACGGCGGAGATCATCGATACCGTCTGCAAAACGCTGCGCCTGCCGACGTGCACGCGCCGTTTCCCGCGCGATATCGGGCGTGCCCGCCCGTGCCTGAATTACCACATGGGCACCTGCGCAGGCTATTGCCTGAAGGACGTCACACGTGCGCAGTATCTGCAGGCCATCCGCGAGGCGGAGATGATCCTTGACGGGCGCACGGCGGAGCTGACCGCCGAGCTGACCGAGCAGATGCAGGCCGCGGCTGAGGCGCTGCGGTTTGAATATGCGGCATCGCTGCGCGACCGGCTGCGCGCCATCGAGGGGCTGAAAAACCACCAGCGCGTCATCGCCACGGCCTACGCCGACACGGACGCCGTCGGCTTTGCGCGCGGGGCAAAGTGCTGCTTCACCGTGCTGCACTTTACCGACGGCAGCCTCACGGACAAGGACAAATCTTTCCTTGAAGAGCCGATGGAGCCCGACGGCGAGGCGCTCGCCGCGCTCGTGCAGCAGTATTATGAGAGCCGCGGCGCGTATCCGCGGCAGGTGCTGCTGCCGTGTCCGCTCGAGGGGCAGGATGCGCTCGAGCAGCTGCTCACCGAGGCGGCGGGGCACAAGGTCACGCTCGCCGTGCCGCAGCGCGGCGACAAGTGCCGCCTGACGGAGATGGCGGACAAAAACGCGCGCGAGGAGATCCTCATCGCCACGACGAAGGCGCAGCGCAGCCTCAAAACGCTCGAATGGCTGCAGCGCGCGCTTGAGCTTGATGCGCCGCCCGAGCGCATTGAGGCGTTTGACATCTCCAACCTCGGCGACAGCGGCATCGTTGCCGGTATGACCGTGTTTCAGCACGGCCGGCCGCGAAAATCCGACTACCGGAAGTTCCGCATCCGCACGACGGACGGGCAGAACGACTACGGCGCCATGCACGAAGCGCTCACGCGCCGCTTTCAGCACTATCTCGACGGTGATCCTGGCTTTTGCCCGCTGCCGGATCTGCTGCTGATCGACGGCGGCGCGGAGCACGCGGCCGTTGCGCAGGCGGTGCTCGACGGCTTCGGTCTATCCGTGCCGGTGTTCGGCATGGTCAAGGACGACCGCCACCGCACGCGCGCGCTCATCACGCCCGGCGGGCACGAGATCGGCATCGCCGCAAATCCGGCGGTCTTTTCCTTCATCGGCACGATCCAGGAGGAGACGCACCGGTTTTCCATCGACTATCAGCGCCGGCTGCGGCGCGAGAGCCTTGCGTCCGAACTCGATCAGATCCCCGGCGTGGGCGAGAAGCGGCGCAACGCGCTGCTGCGCGAATTCCGCAGCGTCAAGGCTATCCGCGCGGCCTCGTATGAGGCACTGTGCGCGGCTGTTCCGGCGGGCGTCGCCCGCGCGGTCTACGATCACTATCACCCGAAAGGAGAATCGCCATGCGTGTGATCACAGGTACGGCGCGCGGCCGCAAGCTGCGCGAGCCGGAGGGGATGGCTTCCCGTCCCACGACCGATAATGTCAAGGAGTCCATGTTCAACCTCATCCAGTTCGACATCGAGGGACGGCGCGTGCTCGACCTCTTTGCCGGCACAGGTCAGCTCGGCATCGAGGCGCTCAGCCGCGGTGCGCGCAGCGCCGTGTTCGTCGATGAGAGCCGCGCGGCCGTGCAGCTCGTGCGCACCAATCTTGCGCACTGCCGCCTGCAGGGCGACGTGGTGCAGGGCGAGGCGCTCGGCTACCTGCGCACGTGTGGGAAATTCGACCTGATCTTTCTCGATCCGCCGTATGATACGGGATTACTTGACAAAGCACTTGCAAATGTTGTACAGTTTGATATATTAGCTGAGGGCGGCATCATCGTGTGTGAAAGCCGCCGTGAAAAGGAGCTCCCGCAGCTCCCTCAGCCATATTATCTGCTTACGGAGCGCAGCTACGGCAAGATCAAGCTCACGCTCTACGGAAAGGGAACCCACGCATGAAAACAGCGATTTACCCCGGCAGCTTTGACCCCATCACCCTCGGTCACCTGAACATCATCCGCCGCGCATCCACGATTTTCGACCGCGTCGTCGTGTGCATCATGCCCAACGCCGGGAAACTGCACCCCATGTTTACGCGCGAGGAGCGGGTGGCGCTGGCGCACCGCGTCATCGGCCGCTTCCCGAATGTGGCGGTGGACACGTTTGACGGCCTGCTCGCCGAGTATGCCAAGACTTTCCCGGAGGGCGCGGTGATCGTCAAGGGCCTGCGCGCCAATACGGATTTTGAAAACGAATTCCAGATGGCGCTCATCAATAAGAAGATCAATCCGGAGCTCGACACCATGTTCCTGACGGCCAGCCAGAAGTACACATTTCTCAGCTCGTCGGTCGTCAAGGAACTCGCCGGTTACGGTGCGGATCTGACACCGTTTGTACCGTGTGAGATCATCGAGGACGTGCGTGCGCGCGCCATGCGCAGCGAATGATCGGATCCGGGAAGTTTTGACCGGCTCTGCCGGAAACACGCTTTGGGAGGAAACAAAATGGACAACGAAGTCATGGAACTGATTGACCAGCTTTATACCATGGTGTCGGAGGCATGGGGCGTGCCGCTCGGCAACGAAAAGTGCATCGTCGAGCGCGACCAGGTTCTCGAGATCCTCGATGAGATCAAGACCGCCATGCCGGTCGAGCTTTCCGAGGCGAAGCGTCTGGTCTCCGCCCGCGACGAATTCATCAACAACGCCAAACGCGAGGCCGAGGGCATCCGCAATCAGGCAGAGGAGCGCGCCCGCGCGCTCGTGAACGATCAGGAGATCGTGCGCATTGCCAAGGCACGCAGCAACGAGATGCTCGCCTCCACGCAGGCCAAGGCCGATGCACTGCGTCAGGCCTCGAGCCAGTTTTGCGTGGATGCGCTGCGCCGCACGGAGGAGGCAATCTCCGCCGCGCTCGGCAGCGTGCAGCAGGCACACGCCGCGTTTCAGGGCGTCGCCGGCAGCACGGCCGCGCCCGCAGCGCCCGCTGCAGCACCCGCTGCGCGTCAGCCCGAGATCCACTTCGAGGACGATGCGCCGCTGGATGAGGAAGTCAACTGACTGCCGCTTAACCGCACACCTGAACCGCCGCCGGAGCATCCGGCGGCGGGTTTGCGTTTTGCCGAAAATTTTTCCCACACAATGCGCTCCCGGTGTTCCCGGCGGGTGCTTTTTCCCGGTTTGGCGGCATATCTTGTGCCGCCATTTCCTTTTTTCGGCGCGAAACGCAAAGCCTTGTGACCGGGAAAACAACGGTCGAATCGCCAGAAATGTCGGAAATTGCAAGAAATGGGCGGGAAAATCTCCTTGCAATTTTTCCGTCTTGCCACTATAATGAGGATACTGTGTGGGGCGAAGTGGTTTAAAAGGGCACAAAACCCCACGCAAGAGGTGCGTAGGTGCACGATTCCGGAGAAGGGGGGATGCAGCATGACCGGTATCTATCAGCACACGCTGGACGCCAAAGGCCGTCTGTTCATCCCGGCCAAGCTCCGCGAAGAACTCGGCGAAACGTTTTATGTGACGATCTCGCCCGAGAAGTGCCTGTCTGCTTACAGTCAGGAAAACTGGGACGACGTCGCCCGCAGGGTGGCGGCCATGACCAACGTGCAGCAGCGCAAGATGCGTCCGCTGTTCGCGTATGCCGCACGCTGTGAGCTGGACGGGCAGGGGCGTATCCTCCTGCCGCAGCACCTGCGTGAATTTGCGGGTCTCACCAAGAGCGTCACCGTGGTCGGCAGCAACAACCACGCGGAGTTCTGGGACAGCGCGCGCTGGGACGAGATCTGCCCGCTTGAGGCGCTGCCGGAGAACATCGCCGCCGTGATGGAGGAGTTGGATTTCTGATGGACGCCCTGCATGTCTCCGTGCTGCTGCACGAGTGTATTGAAAATCTGAACATCCGGCCGGACGGCATCTATGTCGACGGCACGCTCGGCGGCGGCGGCCATTCGCTTGAAATTGCCAAGAGACTAAGCAAAGGGGGACGGCTCCTCTGCATCGATCAGGACGAAGCGGCAATCGAAGCCGCCTCAAAGCGGCTCGCGGATTACCGGGAAAAAATTCTTTTTGTCAAGGACAACTTCTCCGTTTGGAGACCGTGTGCAGCTCGTGCACGGCAACTTCCGCGACGCGGCCGCCATTCTTGACCGCCTCGGCATCGACGCCGTGGACGGCATGCTCTTTGACCTCGGTGTCTCCTCGCCGCAGCTCGACGAGTCGGAGCGCGGCTTTTCCTACATGCACGACGCGCCGCTCGATATGCGCATGGACGCGACCGAGGGGCTGAGCGCATGGAACGTTGTCAACGAGTGGCCGGAGGGTGAACTCAAGCGCATTTTGTATGAATACGGCGAGGAGCGCTACGCGCCTCGCATCGCCGGGGCGATCGTTCGCGCCCGGGCGCAGCAGCCGATCGCGACCACGATGGAGCTGGTCGACGTGATCCGCTCGGCCATGCCGAGTGCGGCGCTGCGCGAAAAGCAACACCCCGCCAAGCGCAGCTTTCAGGCGATCCGCATCGCCGTGAACGATGAGCTGGCGGCGGTGCGCGAGATGATGGACACCGCACCCGATAAGCTCCGCACCGGCGGGCGGCTGTGCGTCATCAGCTTCCATTCCCTCGAGGACCGGATCGTCAAGGCCGGCATCGCCCGGCGGGAGCATGGCTGCACCTGCCCGCGCGAGGCGCCGGTGTGCACCTGCGGCTTTGTGCAGACGCTGCGCAGCGTCTCCCGCAAGCCGATCCTGCCCGGTGAGGAGGAACTCGCATCCAACCCCCGCGCCCGCAGCGCGAAACTTCGTGTCGCGGAACGTGTCTGAGAAAGGAATCCGTCATGGCATCTCCCGCTTCGAGAAAACGGAATACAGCGCGCATGGACGGCAATGCGGCGTATGACCTGCGCAGCACGGCTGCGGAGGAGTACCTGTACAGTGCCGCTCCGGTAGATCTGCCGCATGCACCCCGGCCGACGGAGACCGTCGTCCCGGAGTCCGCACCGAGGCCCAAGCAGGCGATCGCCCCGATGGCGGTGCTCGGCTTTGCCATTGCCGCCGTGCTGATCGTCTTTTCGCTCGTCGCGCGCGTGCAGCTCTCGCAGGCGTCGGCGCAGGTGTCGGCGCTGGAGGATCAGTACGCCGAGCTGCAGGAGCAGCAGACGCGTCTGCGCATCGACTATGAGAGCGCGTTCAACCTCACGGAGATCGAGGACTACGCCATCCATGAGCTCGGTATGCAAAAGCCGCGCAGCGATCAGCTCTACTACATCAGCAGCAGCGACGCCGCGGATACGGCGGTGGTTCTGGACCAGACCGCGGCAGAGCCGCTGAGCCTTGCTGACCGTTTCGGCGATTTCCTCACCTCCATTGTGGAATATTTTCGATGAGCCAGCCTGTATGATAGTACCATCCCCGCAGAAACAAGGAGACAGACATGGCGAATGAAACTTCCGGGCGCCGGGATAACCGCGTGCCCTTTCGAGCAAGTACCAAAACACCGAATATCATGATGCTCCGCCGCACACGCCTGCTTTTGATTGTGTGCGGCATCCTTGCATTTGCTGTCCTTGGCATCAAGCTGTTCAGCGTCATGATCATACACCATGACGAGTATGAAAAAATGGCAATCGACCAGCAGGTACGCGAGACGGAGATCACGGCCTCGCGCGGCGCGATCTATGACACGAACGGCAAGATCCTGGCCATGAACGCCTCGGTCGACACGATCTTCATCAGCCCGGCCGAGATCGCAAAGAACAACGAGGACCCGCAGCTGATCGCGCGAGAACTTTCCGAGATTCTCGACGTCGATTATGATAAGATCCTGAGCATGACGAAAAACACCGACCGCTGGTATGAGGTCGTCAAGCGCAAGGTCGAGCCGGACGTGTCGGAAAAGGTGCGCGCGTTCAAAAAAGAGAAAAAGCTCATCGGCGTCAAGATCGAGCCGGATACCAAGCGGTACTATCCCTACGGCAGTCTGGCCGCGCACGTCATCGGCTTTGTCGGGCAGGACAACGAGGGCCGCTACGGTCTTGAGCAGCGCTATGACAGTTACCTCACCGGCAGCACCGGACGCATCATCCGCGCAACGGACAACCGCGGCACGGATATGCTCTTTGTCAACTACGAGGATTATTACGACGAGACGAAGGGCGACGACATGAACCTGACCATCGACGCGACCATCCAGTATTACCTCGAAAAGCACCTGCAGCAGGCGGTCGAGGACTACGACGTGCAAAACGGCGCGGCTGCCATTGCCATGGACCCGAGCACCGGCGCGATCCTCGGCATGGTCTCGCTCGGGAATTTCGACCTGAACAACTACCAGAAGGTCAGCGACAAGGATCAGGAGGCCATTGACGCCGAGACCGATCCCGACAAGCGCTCGGAGCTGCTGACTGCCGCGCAGCAGAAGCAGTGGCGCAACAAGGCGCTCTCGGACACCTACGAGCCCGGCTCGACGTTCAAGATCATCACGCTGGCCATGGCGCTCGAGGAGGGCGTGGTCAGCGAGAGCTCGTCGTTTTACTGCGGCGGAAGCATCCCCGTGCTCGGCCGTACCGATCCCGTCAAGTGCTGGAAGACGGCCGGTCACGGCAGCCAGACGCTCACGCAGGCCATGCAGCACTCGTGCAACGTCGCGCTCGTGCAGATCGGTCAGCTCGTCGGCGCGCGCACGTTCTACAAATACGCCGAGGCGTTCGGCTTCCTGAATCTGACCAACAACGTCGACAGCAGCCTCACCGCCAAGACCGGCATCGACCTGTCCGGCGAGAGCGGCAGCATCTGGTGGAGCCAGAACACGTTCTACGATCCCGAAAACTTCTCGCAGCTCGCGGCGGCCTCGTTCGGTCAGACGTTTACGATCACGCCGCTGCAGCTCATCACGGCGGTCAGCGCCTGCGTCAACGGCGGCTATCTCATGAAGCCCTATGTGGTCAAGAGTATCGTCAACGGCGATGGGGAAGCGGTCGTGTCCAATTCGCCGACCGTGGTGCGTCAGGTCGTGAGCGAGCAGACGAGCGCCACCGTGCGCCAGATCCTTGAGCAGGTCGTCGGTGACCCCGTCGACGGCACCGGCAAGAACGCCTATGTCGCCGGGTACCGCATCGGCGGCAAGACCGGCACGTCGGAAAAGGTCGCGCAGGATGTGGCCGGCGGCGCGAAGGAATACATTGTCTCGTTCATCGGCTTTGCGCCGGCGGACGATCCGCAGATCGTCATCCTCGTGCTGCTCGATACGCCGAGCAGCAGCACCGGCATCTACATCAGCGGCGGCCAGATGGCCGCGCCCACCGTCGGCAAAATGATGGCGGACATCCTGCCGTACCTCGGCGTGGAGCCGTCGTATTCCGAGACGGAAAAGACGCACATGGATAAGACCGTGCCGAACGTGACGGGTCTGACCGTTGCGCAGGCGAAGGCCGCGCTCGAGGAGGTCGGGCTGCAGGCGCGCATCTACGGCGACGGCAGCACGGTCACGGCGCAGCTTCCGGGCAGCGGCGCGGTCGTTGCCGGCGGCAGCACCATCCTGCTCTATGCGGGCAAGGAGCCCTCGCCCGACAAGGAGACCATGCCAGATCTGACCAATCTCAGCTATCAGACGGCCCGCGACCGCATGGCCGCGCTGGGTCTGTACATCAAGACCAACAGCTCCATCACGGACACTGCACAGATCGTCTCCGGCCAGACTGTGGCCGCCGGCACGCAGCTGGACCACGGCACGGTCGTGGAGGTCACGCTCGTGACGAGTGATTCGAGCATGCTGGGCAGATACTGACGAACAAACGGAGGTACCCTTATGAAACTCAAGCGACTGCTGTCCGTTCTGGATGTGCTGGAATGCACCGCCGATCCGGAACTGGACGTTCGGGATATCAGCTTTGACTCGCGCACCACGCAGCCCGGCGACCTGTTCGCCGCCGTCTGCGGGTATGAGTCCGACGGACACCGCTTCATCGGCGCAGCCGTCGCACGCGGCGCGGCCGTCGTGCTCTGCCAGAAGAAGCCGGAGGTCGATATACCGTATATCCGCGTGGCCGACAGCCGCCTTGCGCTGTCACGCATCTGCTGCGAATTTTTCGGCAACCCGTCGCGTGAGCTGACCATGATCGGCGTGACCGGCACCAACGGCAAGACCACCGTCACCACGCTCATCAAGCACATGCTCGAGCAGTGCCTGCACACGAAGGTCGGTCTGATCGGCACAAATGCGAACATCATCGGCGACGAGGTGCTGCACACCGAGCACACCACGCCCGATACCTATGAGCTGCAAAAGCTCCTGCGCCGGATGGTCGATGCCGGCTGCACGCACGCGGTCATGGAGGTGTCGTCGCACTCGCTCGTGCTGCACCGCGTGGAGGGCATCCGCTTCCGCGTGGGCATCTTCACCAACCTGTCGCAGGACCATCTGGACTTCCACAAGACCATGGAGACCTACGCCGAGGCCAAGGCGCTGCTGTTCGCGCAGAGCGATGCTGGTATCGTCAACGCCGACGACCCGTGGGCGCACGTCATGCTCGAGCGCGCCAAGTGCCCGATGCAGACCTACTCCGCCAAGCGCAACGACGCAGATCTTGTGGCCAAGGATATCCGCCTGAGCGCGTCCGGCGTGCGCTTTGTCGCCATGAGCGGTGATGCGATCGCGCGCATGCGCCTCGGCATCCCCGGCATGTTCTCTGTTTACAACGCGCTGAGCGTCATTGCCTGTGCGCGCGCGCTCGGCATCTCGCTCGATGACTGCGCGGCTGCGCTTGATACGGCAAAGCCCGTCAAGGGGCGCGCCGAGCCGCTCGAGACCGACGGGGACTATACCATCCTTATCGACTACGCCGTCACGCCTGACGCCATCGACAACATCCTCACGACGGTGCGCGAGTTTGCGCCCGCGCGGCTGGTGTTCCTCTTCGGCTGCGGCGGAGACCGCGACCGCGGCAAGCGCCCGAAGATGGGGCGCGTCGCGGGCCAGAAGGCGGATTTCGTCATCGTCACGAGCGACAACCCGCGCACGGAAGATCCGGAGGCGATCATCGCTGACATTCTCCCCGGTCTCAAGGAGACGCACACGCCCTATGTCGTGCGCCCCGACCGGCGCGAGGCCATCGCCTATGCGATCGAAAATCACTGCCCCGGCGACGTTATCATCCTCTGTGGCAAGGGCCATGAGGATTACCAGATCATCGGCAAGACGAAGGTGCACATGGATGAGCGCGAGATCGTCGCCGAAATACTCGACAAGAGGAAGAGAGAGAAAGAGAAATGACACTGAAGCTGATACTGGCGTTCGTCATCGCGTTTGCGGTGTCGGCCGTCGTCGGATTTTTCCTGGTTCCGTATCTCAAACGGATCAAGGCGGGGCAGAGCATTAAGGAAAACGGCCCCACATGGCATATGTCCAAGCAGGGCACGCCGACCATGGGCGGACTGATGTTCATCGCCGCGATCGCGGTCGTGTGCCTGTCGGTCGGCTTTGATTGCATGGCTGAGGGCGAATACGGCCACCTGTTTTGTCTGGCGTTCGCGCTCGTGTTCGGCGCGATCGGCTTTCTGGACGACTATGAAAAGCTCAAGAAAAAGCAGAATCTCGGTCTAACGGCCGGCAAGAAGATCCTGCTGCAGCTGGCGGCGGCCGTGGCGTTCATTTTTCTCATGCGCCGCTTCGGATATGTCGCGCTCGACAGCCTCTACATCCCGTTCTGGAACACAACCGTGGCCATCTCCGAGCCGCTGTATGTGATCTTCGCCGCCTTCGTCATCGTCGGCACGGTCAACTCCGTGAACCTCACCGACGGCGTGGACGGCCTCGCCGCGAGCACGACGATGCCGGTGTGCATCTTCTTTACCGTGCTGTCCATCCTCTGGGGCGAGCGGTTTTTGTCCCTCGGCGTGTTCGCCTCCGGCATCGCCGGCGGCCTGCTGGGCTTTTTGATCTATAACTTCAATCCGGCCAAGGTGTTCATGGGCGACACGGGCTCGCTCTTTCTCGGCGGCGCGGTCGCGGCGCTGGCCTTCGCCTACGACATGCCGCTCATCCTCGTGACGGTCGGCATCATGTACATCGTCGAGGCGCTCTCGGACATCATTCAGGTCGGCTATTTCAAGCTCACGCACGGCAAGCGCGTGTTTAAGATGTCTCCGTTCCACCACCATCTGGAGATGGGCGGCTGGACGGGCCACAAGTGGAAGGAAAAGCAGATTGTGGCGCTGTTTGCCGGCGTGACGGTGCTGTTTGCAGTTTTGTCGTTTATTGGCGTGTTCCACCGCTTCGGTGCGTGAGCGCGCCGCGGCGCAGGGAGGTGCGTTCATGAATATATCCGGTTTGAGACTTCCTGCGCGCCGGACAGGGGCGGCTGCCGGGGCAAAGCGCGGCAGCTTTGACCTGCCGTTTTTCGTGCTCACGCTGCTGCTGCTGGCGATCGGCGTCATCATGGTGCTCTCGTCGAGCTTTGCCCGCGCCTATGCGCAGGGCAAGTCGCCGACGTATTATTTCGTCCGGCAGGCAGGCTTCGCCGTGGCCGGCGTCGTGGGTATGATCCTGTTTTCCAACGTGCGCATGGCGACGTACCGCCGCTGGTCGCTCGCGCTGCTGGGCGTGAGCATTTTCCTGCTCGCCATCGTCTGGATCCCGCACATCGGCGTGGTCGGCGGCGGCGCGCGCCGGTGGCTGAGCCTCGGCTTTACGACGTTTCAGCCGTCGGAGATCGCAAAGATCGCGGTCGTGCTGTTTTTCTCGAGCATGATCTGCACATACAAAGACCAGATGCAGACGATCCGCTACGGCGTCGTGCCGTTCATGGTCATCACCGGCGGCATCGTCATCCTGCTCATGCTCGAGCCGCATCTGTCGGCGTCGATCATCATCATGGCGCTGGCGATCGTGATGATGTTTGTCGGCGGCATCAAGCTCTCGTACCTGCTCATCGGCATGGGCGGCGCGGGCGCGCTGCTGCTGATCGCGGGTAAGTTCGTGCCCTATGTGCACAAGCGCATCGTGTCGTGGCGGGATCCGTTCGCCGACACGAGCGCTGCCGGCTATCAGATCGTGCAGTCGCTGTATTCCATCGGTTCGGGCGGTTTTCTCGGGCTCGGTCTCGGCCAGAGCCGGCAGAAATACCTCTACCTGCCGGAGGAGCACAACGACTACATCTTTTCCATCGTCTGCGAGGAGCTCGGCTATGTCGGCGCGGTCGCGATCCTGATTTTGTTCGCGCTGCTCATCTGCCGCGGCTATTGGATTGCCGCGCACTCGCCCGATCGCTACAGCTTTCTCGTCGGCGTCGGCATCACGACGCTGCTGTCGATCCAGGTGTTTCTGAACATCGCGGTCGTCACGAATCTCATCCCCTGCACCGGCATCTCGCTGCCGTTTTTCAGCTACGGCGGCACGGCGCTGCTGATGCAGCTCGGTGAAATGGGCATTATTCTGAGCATATCGCGCGACATTCCGACGAAGAAAGCGCGGTAGCATCCGATTCTGCAAGCTGTCTCGGCGGCGCACGCCGCCTGAGTTTCGATATTCCGGGAGGGACTGACTATGAATTTTCTCTTTACCTGCGGCGGTACCGCAGGCCACATCAACCCCGCGCTCGCGGTCGCGGGCGTTTTGCGCGACCGGATGCCCGACTGCGGCATCCTCTTTGTCGGCGCAAACGGCAAGATGGAGACGGACCTCGTTCCGCGTGCGGGCTATGATATCGTGACCGTGGAGGTCACGAATATCCACCGCAGCCTCAAGCCGTCGGAGATCGCGTACAACTTCCGCTCGCTGCACAATGCGCGGCAGGCGACGAAGGACGCGCGCAAGATCATTGAGGACTTCAAGCCCGATGTCGCCATCGGCACGGGCGGCTATGTGTGCTACCCCGTGCTCAAGGCGGCGGCGCAGCTCGGCATTCCGGCCATCGTGCATGAGTCCAACGCCGTGCCGGGGCTGACGACGAAGATGCTCGCCGGAGCGGTCGACCGTATTCTGGTCGGCTTCGAGGAGAGCAAGCAGCACTACAGCGAGCAGGACAAGGTCGTCGTCACCGGAACACCGGTGCGCGGCGCGTTCACGGCCTGCTCCAAGGCGGAGGCCAAGCGCCAGCTCGGGCTCGATCCCGAAAAGCCGCTGGTCGTGTCGGTGTGGGGGTCGCTCGGCGCATCGTACATGAACGAGGTCATGACGGCCTTCATCACGCGCGCCGCCGTGACGGGCGCACCGTTTTCGCTCATCCACTCGGCGGGGCGCAACGGCTATGAGAAGATGCACACGGCGCTGCTGGAAAAGTGCCCGGCCGATCTCGCGGCACACGGCATGGATGTGCGGCCGTACATTTACGATATGCCGCTGGTGATGGACGCGGCCGATCTTGTGCTGTGCCGCGCGGGCGCGTCCACGCTCGCCGAGCTCACGTGCATCGGCAAGCCCACCGTGCTCATCCCGTCGCCGAACGTCACGAACAACCATCAGGAGCGCAACGCGCGCGTGCTCGAGCGCGCCGGCGGCGCAAAGGTGCTGCTCGAAGGGTCGTTCACGGCGGACGACCTGTATAACCTCGTCAGCGACCTGCTCGCAGACCCCGCACAGCTTGCGCAGATGGCGGACAATATGCGTGCCACCGGCGTGAGCGATGCCGCCGAGCGCATTGCCGATCTGGTGCTTGAGCTGGCGGACCGGCATACAAAATGACAACTTCGCGTTTCTCTGCATAGGATGGCATGAATTTGCTGTGCGGAGGAAAGATCATGAGCATATGGCACATTTACGGCGGAAACAGGCTGACCGGGAGTACGCGGGTGCAGGGCGCCAAGAATGCGGTGCTGCCGATCATGGCGGCGTCGGTGCTCTCCGGAGGTGAGACGGTTCTGCACAACGTGCCCGATCTGCGGGACGTGACGACCACGCTGCGCATCCTGCAGCATCTCGGCTGCACGGCGGTGCGCGACGGGGATACGGTACGCATCGATTCGCGCGGTATGCACTGCGATTTCATCCCGCACGCACTCATGCGGGAGCTGCGCTCGTCGGTCATCTTTCTCGGCGCGATCCTGGCGCGCTGCAAGGAAGCGACGATCTGTTATCCCGGCGGCTGCGAGCTGGGGC
>ENA-ORSS01002588-ORSS01002588.1-human-gut-metagenome-genome-assembly--contig:-NODE-2588-length-16010-cov-3.130053_pt1 | contig 16010 bp, 12 predicted proteins | sample MGYA00241899_ERZ509162 | MGnify/ENA primary metagenome ERZ509162 (study PRJEB26280, sample SAMEA2338641) | human gut metagenome | biome: human gut; feature: human-associated habitat; material: faeces... | reverse complement strand
GCTCGGTCAGACAGCCCGCGGCGTTCTGCGGGGTATTCGGCTTCAAGCCGACCTACGGCACCGTCTCCCGAAACGGGCTTGTCGCCTATGCCTCGTCGTTTGACCAGATAGGCGCGATAGCGAGAAATGCCTCCGACTGCGCGGCTCTCGCGGCGATAATATCCGGGCGCGACTGCGGTGATTCTACAACAGAGGATACTGCTCCCGTCCGTTCGGATTTTGTCGAGTCCTATTCGCTCTGCGGCAAAATTATAGGCGTGCCGAATGAATTTATTGATAATTGCGGCGAAGATATCCGCAGTGCTGTGAATAATGCGCTCAAAAAAGCTGAATCGCTCGGCGCGAGGGTTGAATATTTCTCGCTTCCGCCGCTCAAATTTGCCGTGCCCGCCTATTATATAATCGCCTGCGCGCAGGCAAGCTCGAATCTTGCGCGGTATGACGGGGTTCGCTTCGGACGGCGCGCACAAAATTCAGACGACCTGACAAAAATGTATATCAAAAGCCGCTCCGAGGGCTTCGGGCGCGAGGTCAGGCGCAGGATAATGCTCGGTAATTTCGTGCTCAGTGCGGGATACTACGACGCATATTACAACAAGGCGCTGAGAGCGCGCAGGGTTATACGCGACACACTTTCGGACGCTTTCAAAAAATATGATTTCATCGCTGGCGCCGTTTATCCGTCAACTGCGCCGAAGCTCGGCGAGAGCCTTGACGACCCGCTGAAAACTTATATCGGCGACGCATACACCGTCCCGGCGAACCTCGCGGGACTCCCGGCGATAAGCGTGCCGTGCGGAAAAACAGCCGCCCTTCAGCTCATGGCGGCGCCGTTCGCGGACGAGAATCTTTTGGGTGCGGCAAGGTGTCTGACCCTGTAACATTTAAAAATTTACAGAGTATGATCGTGTTGAACAAGTTTGAAGACACAGCTAAACGCAGTCGGACGGCGCAATGCTTGTGAAAGTTTTAGGCATTACAAGGTACTATGGGAGGCTTTCAAATGAGATACGAAACTGTTATCGGGCTCGAGGTCCACATAGAGCTGCTGACTGAGACAAAGATATTCTGCTCCTGCCCGACTGAGTTCGGCGGCGAGCCGAACACGCATGTCTGCCCCGTGTGTCTCGGACTGCCCGGCACTCTGCCGACGCTGAACAAAAAAGCCGTTGAGCTTTCCGTCCGCGCGGGTCTCGCGGCGGGCTGCGAGATAACACCGATAAGCCGCTTTGACCGCAAAAATTATTTTTACCCCGACCTGCCGAAGGCTTATCAGATATCCCAGTTATATCTGCCGCTGTGCCGAAACGGCTCGGTCACACTCGACAGCGGCAAAATTATACGCATAAAAGAGATGCACATGGAGGAGGACGCGGGGAAGCTCATGCACTCCCCCGACGACAACCGCACGCTCATCGACTGCAACCGATGCGGAGTGCCGCTGCTTGAGATAGTCAGCGAGCCGGATATGCGAAGCGCAGAGGAGGCGGTCGAATATCTCGAAAAGCTGCGCGAGCTGATGCGCTTTTCCGGCGTTTCGGACTGTCGGATGCAGGAGGGCTCGCTGAGAGCGGATATAAATCTCTCCGTCCGCCCGGAGGGTCAGACAGAACTCGGAACGCGCACGGAGATGAAAAATCTGAACTCATTCAGAGCCGCCGAGCGCGCAATAAAAAGCGAGAGCGCGCGGCAAATATCGCTGATTGAGAGCGGCGGAAATATCATTCAGGAGACCCGGCGCTGGGACGACGGCGCAGGTATGAGCTACGCTATGCGCTCAAAAGAGGACACGAGCGACTACAAATATTTTCCCGAGCCGGACATTCCGCCGGTAGTCGTTTCAACCCCCGACATTGAGAAAATCAAAAATCAGATGCCCGAACTGCCGCAGGCGAAGCGCCGTCGCTGGAGCGAAGAATATAATCTCGGCAGAGCGGACATTGACACACTGATGTCCTCGCCGTTCACGGCGGAGCTCTTCGACCGCACGGTTATGCTCTGCAAGAGCGCAAAGGACGCCGCATCGTGGATAAATGTTGAGCTCCCAGCCGTACTTCGCGGCGCGGGAATGAGCATTGAAGACGTGAAATTCAGCCCCGACTCGTTGGGCAGGCTCATAAATATGCTCTCATCAGGGGAGATAAACCGCGGCACGGCGAAAAAAGTCTTTGTAAAAATAGTGACCGAAAACGCCGACCCGGCGGAATATGTCCGAAAAAACGGACTTTCTCTGATGACCGACGCGGCGGCGATAGAGGACGCGGTAAAACGCGTTATCGCCGAAAACGAAAAGAGCGTCTCGCAGTACAGAGACGGCAAGACGCAGGCGGTTCAGTATCTTATCGGGCAGTGTATGCGCGCGCTCGGCGGCAAAGCCCCGGCGGCAGCAGTCACAGAAGCGCTCAAAAGGCTGATATAAAAAATAAAACTTCCGTTTTGCGGAAGTTCATATAAACAGCAAAGGACTGCCGTTACCCGGCAGTCCCGTTTCGTTTTCAGCCTTATGCTTCGACTTCGGTGAGGTTCAGAGTGCCCCAGCTGTCGTTATTGAGCGTGAGCACCTTGTTGTCTTTATTATACGACGCGGTGAAGGTTATCTCCGTGCCCGCCTTGAAGCCTGCGATAGCTATCTCGGGGACTATGGTCACGGTCGCGGGGTCAGCCTCGGTGTCGACCTTGTATGTACCGGAGACCGAAGTGCCGACGGAAATGCCGAGGATATTGAGGTTGCTCGAATCATACTGGAAAGTGCCGTCCTCTTTGAACTCGATAGTAGCGTTGTTCTGCGAGTCGCTCCACTTGCCGACTATAAGCTTGTCAATTTTCGCTCCGCAGCCCGCAAGGCGCAGACGATTATCGTCACAGCCATAACGAGAGCTGTCAGCCTGAGAGTCTTTTTCATTGGTGATTACCATCCTTTCTGTTTTGCCGCTTTTCTTCCATGCTCATTATATCACACTCCGCTCAATTTTGTCCATAGGTGTTACAGGGTACCATTGTGTCGAAAAAAGGTATAAACAGATTATTTACATTTTTGTAAAAATAATGTATAATTTTCCTGTTGCACATATGTGCTTGCGAAAGGAGAATACAAAAATGAAGAAAAATCCGTTCAAGCGGATACTCTGCATTGTCATCGCCGCAGTGATGCTCTGCTCGGTATTTGCTTCGACCGCGGCGGCCGCCACCAAGTGCGCCTGCGGCCATTCGCCCGTTGTCATGATCTCCGGATTCGGCGCGACGATTCTCTCGGAGAAGCAGGAGGACGGCTCATTGAAGCGCGTTTTCCCGCCCGACACCAAAGAGATTCTCAAGCTCCTCGGAGTCAATGCCCCCGACCTCATCACGGGCATAATCGAGCTCATCGCACAGAAGGGCACGGACGGCATCGAAAAGCCGCTTCGCGACATCATCACTTCTATAGTTGAGCCGCTGAGAATGAACGACGACGGCACCTCGTTCTATGACATAGTGCCCATACTCAGCAGCGCAAAGGATACGAGCCTTGAGGCATTCACAAAGAACGGTCAGCTCGACCTCGTCCCCTACACAGGCTCCGAGTTCCTCGACATGGAGGTCATCGGCGACGAGATAGGCGACGACCATGTTTTCAACTTCCTCTATGACTGGAGACTCAGCCACGCCGATGTTGCGGCTCAGCTCCATGACTATCTCGCGGAGGTCTGCGCCCTCACGGGACACGACAAGGTCAGCGTATACAGCATCAGCCAGGGCAGCCTGCTGCTGGGCGTGTATATGTACGAATATCCCGACGACAACTATATCGACCGCGCGGTGTTCGACACTCCGCTTCTCGCGGGAAGCAACCTCGTCTCCGATCTCTACACTGACAAGCCCCTTGCATTGAACTTTGACACCACCCTCGATATTCTCAGAGCTATCCTGCACACCGAGGCAGACTTCTCGTTCGTCATGGACATCATCCCCGCCGACGGCGCGAACAACATCGCCGACTACGGTCTCAAGAGCATGATCCTGCCGAGCGTTATAAACATCCCCGCATTCTGGGAGATGTGCGACCCGGAGAATTACGAATATATCAAGTCCCTGCGCCTCGACTCCGTCAAGAATGCAAAGCTCATTGAAAATGTCGAGAAAGTCAGAAACGGCTTCATGTCCCACATTTCCGAGACCCTGTATGCTCAGCAGAAGAAGGGCGTCAGCGTTTCGATAAAGGCTTGCTCCGGCGTTCCGCTCGCATCGGGCACCGTTGACAACAGCGACGGCATAGTCAACATGAAGTATTCCTGCGGCGCCGTCTGCGCGCCCTTCGGCGAGACTTTCCCCGCTGACTACAAGCAGGCTGTCAAGACGGGCAAGAACAACATCTCGCCCGACAGAACGGTTGACCTTTCGACCGGCTATATGCCCGAGCGCACATGGGTAGTCAACCGCCACTACCACGGTCAGGCGGAATGGGATCCCCGCACCTACTCCCTGCTCATGGATCTCCTGCTCACCGACAACATCAAGGACGCATATTCGCACATCGAATATCCCCAGTTCATGGAGAGCCTCTCTCCGACGAGCGATGTAGTCGTTCTCTTCAAGAGCACGAACTCCTCGTTCCTGCCGACTCTCTCGAAGCACCTCTTCTCCTGCAACTCCGTCATGGTCAAGAACCTGTCGAAGAAGGACAAGATAAAGATCTCTTCGATAACCTCGGAGAACGGCACGCTGAACTTCGCCCTGCCCTATCCGATAGTCCTTGAAGCAGGCGAGAGCGCCGAGATAGCCTTCACCGGAAAGGTTCCCGCGACCGAGAGCTACGACAAGATAACCATAGCCTACAAGCGCATGACCGTCACCGGCAAGGACGCGACCCGCGACTTCGGCTTCACCGTGACCCGCAACTATTCGGGTATTACAAAAGCAGACCTCACCCCCGCATATATCATCACCGCTATCCGCATAGCGCATGATATACGCGATATCATTGCGCGGATAGATGCGATCTTCTCGTTCATCAACGGGATAAAATAACAATATAAAATTAAAGCGAGCGGCATAACCGAGATTATGCCGCCCGCTTTTTGTTATGCTCTTTTATCCTATAAGCTCCGCAACATACAGGCTCTCGTATATGCTCCCGTCGGAGGGAGATACATATTTCCCGAGGTCAACGAGTATCGCGTCTGCTTTTCCTTTAAATTCATAGCACTTCACACCGTTGACTTCGCCTAAATACTCGCCCTTTTCGGGGACGGGACAGATATAAGCCGTTTCGCTCACTATCCCGTATTTTTTTCCGCGAAGCTCAAAAATGCCGTCCAATATGCAGTCATAGCGCAGGACAATACCGTTTTTCTTGTCCCCTATGCTCTGTTCCATGGGGATATTTTTCAGCGAATAGACGGCGATTTCCGTGCCGTTTATTTTTTCGCGGTGCAGCGGACCTAAATCGGAATCCGTCAGCGCGAGGTTGTCTCCCCCATACCCGTAAAGTCTGTGATTCCAGACCTTATATGTCGGGATGCAAACACCCGCCACGCTGCCGCCGTGGGAAACGGCCGCTGTCGTTTTCTCCGCCGTCTGCGAAACAGTCTCGCCTGGCACTTTCTTTTCGGGCTCTCCCGCTCTGTCCGTCGCGATTTGACCACCTCGCTCCGTGCCGTTTTCGGTATTCAAAGTCGAATCGGAAGCGGGAAGTCCCAGGCTTTTGCCGACTGCTAAAACGGATATGAGAACCGTGCAAGCCGCAATGCACGCCGCCGCGGCATACCAAACCTTTTTCGGATGACCCTTGGCTTTGCTTTCCCGAACACTTTGAATCGGCTTATCCTTGATTTTATCCCAGACCTCCTCCGGGGCTTTAAAACTCATTGCGTCTCTCATGAATTTTTCTGTTGATTTACGCCTCATCCGTATGCACTCCTTTTCGGTCGAAATAACGCCTCAGCTTAGTGAGAGCGTAGCCGTATTTTGAACGGACAGACAAATAGGGGAGGTTCAAAACCTTGGCGATCTCCGTCTGCTTCAGGCCGGAATACAGATACAGCGATACTATCTGCCTCTCTGTTTCGCTCAGCGTTTTCAAGGCTTCCAGCGCAAGCATCGCGTTTTCGGTCTGCTCAAAACCCTCCGTGTCACCGGGCAGCAAATCAAGGCTCTCGCTGTCTACCGTCAAAAGCCTTGCGTTTTCCTTCATGCAGTCCATGCAGCAGTTGCGCGCTATGGCGAAAATCCACGCCCTCGCATTTGTGCCGGGCTTGTAGCCGCAGGCAGACTGCATAATATTAAGAAATGTCTCCGCTTCTATATCCTCCGCGAGCTGCCTGCTGCGAACCAACGACAGCGCAAACCGAAAGATCGGATCTTTCATGTCAAGATATAATCGGCTCAGAGCGTCTCTGTCTCCCGCGGCGATTTCGCAAATACACAGATCCAACTGCCTGCCTGTCATCAATTTCACTTCCCGTCTTTGTCTTTCGTCTATATATCCGTTTGAACGGCCGGAATGCATAAAATTTTTACCTTTTCTTTTGGCACAAGCATAAAATTATCCCGCCGGGCAAAACTCGGCGGGATTTCTCTTTTTCCGTTACGGGGTGAGTCTGTTCGGACCTCTGAAGATGAACATTGCTTCTTTGATGTGCAGTCCGAGCATGAGCATCGTGAGGCGGTCGATACCGATACCGAAGCCGCCATGGGGCGGACAGCCGTATTTGAAGAACTCGAGATAGAACTCAACATCCTTGTCGAGACCCTTCTCCTGCGCCTGGCTCTTGAGTACATCGTATCTGTGCTCGCGCTGCGCGCCGGTGGTTATCTCGACGCCGCGCCAGATAAGGTCGTAGCCCTGCGGCACGCCGTTCTCGTCGCGCATATGGTAGAACGCGCGCTTCTCGGCGCTGTAGTCGGTGATGAACAGGAACTCGTGACCGTATTTCTTCATGACCCAATCGTAGCTCAGGCGCTCGGCGTCGGTCGTGAGGTCGCCCTTTTCGCTGTCGGGCACGGTATAGCCGAACTCCTTTTCGAGCTCGTCATAGAGATCGGCAAGCTTTATGACCGGGAACGGGGTCGTCGGGACGATAACCTCCTTGCCGAACAGCTCCTTTATCTCCTCGCCGTACTTCTCCTTGACCGATTTAAGCATATATGTCAGCAGCTCCTCCTCCATCTTCATTACATCTTTGAAAGAGGTGATGTAGCTGAACTCAAGGTCGAAGCCGGAGAACTCGGTGGTGTGCTTGTTGGTGTATGACTTCTCGGCTCTGAAAACGGGGCCGACTTCAAATATGCGCTCGAAGCCGCTCGCCATTGCCATCTGCTTATAGAACTGGGGGCTCTGCGCAAGATAAGCGAGGCGGTCAAAATACTTGACCTCAAAGACCTCGGCTCCGCTCTCGCTCGCCGCGCCGATGAGCTTCGGAGTGTGAATCTCGATGAAATTATGGTCTATCAGGAACTGACGCATGGCGTTGACCATGACGGTCTGAACCTTGAACATGAGCTGATTTTCGTCGGTGCGAAGGTCGATCCAGCGGTAGTCAATACGCTGGTCGATGCTCGAACGCTCGACGCCCGGGCGCTTCTTGGTCGCAGGGATCTCCTTGCGCACTATCGGCAGTGCGTCCGCTATCGACTCCGCAGTTATCGACTCGGGAATTATCTCAACGCCGCCCATCTTGACGAAATCGTTCTCGACGGCGGTGCCGACGACCGAGATAACGGAATCCTGAGTCAGAGTCGCTATCACGGGGCAGAGCTCCGGCAGCTTCTCCTTCTCGACGGTTATCTGGATTTTTCCGGTGATATCCTTGAGCACGATAAAAGCCATATACTTGCTGTCGCGCAGGTTCTCGACGAAGCCCTGAACGAGCACGGGTTTGCCGAGATTATTTTTGATGTCCGCAATGTAAGTTCTCTCCATTATCTGAGCCCTCCAAAGAGATTTGATATATCGGCAGCGTTGAGATCTCCGTCGTTGATGCTGTCCGCAAAGGCGTTTGCCGCAGCCTGAACGAGAGCCGACGAGAATTCATCGCTGAAGTTTTCGATTGAGAAAGCGGTCTTTTCGCCGTTTTCCATGTTCTTGACGAGGACTTCGCCCTTGGCGATATCGTCGTCGCCGATAACGCAGGTGAAGCGCGCGCCCAGTTTGTCGGCGTATTTCATCTGAGCCTTGACCGAGCGTCCCGCGACGTCAAACTGCGCGCTGACTCCGTCCGAGCGGAGATCCGTGCAGAGCTTCGCCGCAACGAGCGAAGCGGCGTCGCCGATAGAGCCGATATAGATATCGCACTTTTGGTCGCCGGGCAGCTCAATGCCCTGCGCCTCGATAACGCTGAGCAGGCGCTCGAGTCCCATTGCGAAGCCGAGCGACGGGGTGTGCTGACCGCCGAGCTCTTCAATGAGTCCGTCATAGCGTCCGCCGCCGCCGCAGACAAGTCCGTCGGTCTTGTCGTTGTGCGAGACGAATTCGAAAACGGTCTTTGTATAGTAATCAAGTCCGCGCACAATGTGCGGGTTGACAACATAGTCTATCATCAGCGCGTCAAGATAGCTCTTGACTTTCTCGAAATGCTCGCGGCACTCGTCGCAGAGATAATCGAGCATGACGGGCGCGCCCTCGGCTATCTTCGAGCAGACGGGGCTCTTGCAGTCGAGAATACGCATGGGGTTGCGCTCGAGCCTGTCGAGGCAGGTGCCGCACAGCTCGTCTTTATACTGCTCAAAATATGCCTTGAGCGCCTTGTGATACTCGGCGCGGCAGGTCGGGCAGCCGATCGAGTTTATCTCGAGCGTCAAGTCCTCGATTCCGAGGAAAGCGAATATTTCGGCGGCGAGGGAAATTATCTCGGCATCGGCGGCGGGAGCCGGAGTGCCAAAGACCTCAACGCCGAACTGGTGGAACTCCCTGTATCTGCCGGACTGCGGCTTCTCGTAGCGATAGCACGAGGTTATATAGCAGGTCTTCTGCGGCAGGGGCTCGTTGAAAAGTCCGTGCTCCAGGAATGCGCGCGCAGCGCCCGCAGTGCCCTCGGGTCGAAGCGTTATAGAACGTCCGCCCTTGTCGAGAAAAGTGTACATCTCCTTCTGCACGACATCGGTGGTGTCGCCGACGCCGCGGGCAAACAGCTCCGTATGCTCGAACACGGGAGTGCGAATCTCCTTGAAGCCGAAACGCGAGGCTATATCGAGCAGGGTATTTTCAAGAAAGCGGTTTTTATAGCTCGCCGCGGGCAGCACATCCTGAGTGCCCTTGACAGCTTTCGTAAAAAGAGCCATGTTTTCGTTCCTTCCATAAAAACATTAAATCCCGCCGTTGGCGGGATGAGCGAAAAAGCTCCGGAAAAATCCGCCCGGCGGGAAATACCGCCGGGGCGGGTCAAAGCTTATTTCGGGTTGACTATATCGCGCCAATCAAGGTCGCCGCGCGCAAGGCTGTGAATAAGAGCGGTGGCTATATTGGTGGCAACGGGGATGTTGTGCACGTCGCAGAGTCTGAGAAGATTTGCTTCGTTGGGCTCGTGCGGCTTGGGTGTGAGCGGATCTCTGAACATGAGCAGAAGATCGATCTCGTTGCAGGCTATTCTGGAAGCTATCTGCTGGTCGCCGCCCTGACTTCCGCTGAGGAAGCGCTGAATCTCAAGTCCCGTTGCCTCGGCTACGAGCTTGCCCGTAGTGCCGGTCGCGCACAGGGAATGGCGGCTCAGGATACCGCAATAAGCTATACAGAACTGGGTCATAAGTTCTTTTTTTGAGTCGTGAGCCATGAGAGCGATGTTCATTGTGTATCCCCCTTTTCCGAATTGTTGACTTCGCTGGTCATGTTAATATCATATCAGAGAAACCGGGTTATGACAAGAGTTATTTGTAACTTCTTACAAAATTTTAATAAAAACCCGACCGATTATTCCTCTGTTTCGGAATTTTCGCTGTCTTCGGCAGGTGACACTTCCTCAGCCGCGGTTTCTTCCGGCTTTTCCTGATCTTCCTCGCTCGGAGTGCAGGCGACGGTAACTAACTGCTCGCCCTCGGACACACGCATGACTCTGACGCCCTTGGAGGGTCTTGCAAATGTGCTTATCTGTGAGACAGGGATGCGGATTATAATGCCGTCGGACGAGATGAAAATAACATCCTCGCTCTCGTCAACGACCGCTATCGCGGCAACGTCGCCGTAGGTCTCGGTGCGGTAGTTTATCGTACCCTTGCCGCCTCTCGACTGGAGTCTGTAATCCGAAGGTTCGCTGCGTCTGCCGTAGCCGGTGGTACTGACTGTGAGGACAGCCTTTGCATCGTCGAGCACTTCCATGCCGACGACCTCGTCGCCCTCGCGCAGCTCAATCGCCTTGACGCCGCGCGCCGTTCTGCCGAGCGGTCTCGCGTCGTTTTCATTGAAGCGGATGCCCATACCCTTGCGCGTGGCTATGAGCAGGTCGTCGTTGCCGGAGGTCAGGCGCACCCATGCGAGTTCGTCGTCATCGTCGAGATTTATCGCGATAACGCCGTTCTTGCGGACGTTGCGGTAAGCGTCGAGGCTCGTGCGCTTGATGATGCCCTTGCGCGTGACCATGCAGAGGAACGCATCGGGGTCATATTCGGGCACTCTTATCATCGCCGACACCTTCTCGCCCGCCTCGAGGGGCAGGAGGTTGACTATATTCATGCCCTTGCTGTTTCTCGAGCCCTCGGGCACTTCGTAGCCCTTGAGACGGTAAGTTCTGCCGCGGGTGGTAAAGAACATGACGTAATCGTGGGTCGAGCAGGTAAACATGGTCTTTGCCACATCCTCCTCGCGCCTTGTCATGCCCTTGACGCCTCTGCCGCCGCGGTGCTGGATCGTGTATGCGTCGGCGGGGATACGCTTGATATAGCCGAGATTCGTCATGGTGAACACGCAGGTCTCCTCGGGGATAAGATCCTCGATATCGACCTCGCCGCTGACATTTTCAATGACGGTGCGGCGGTCATCGCCGAACTTCTCGGCGATAGCGCCGGTCTCCTCGCGGACTATAGTGAGTATCCTCGACTCGTTCGAGAGAATATCTATAAAGTCGGCTATCTTCGCCTTGAGCTGAGCCATCTCGTCCTCGACCTTTATGCGCTCGAGTCCGGTCAGCTGGCCGAGTCTCATCTGGACTATCGCCTGCGCCTGAATCTCATCGAGACCGAAGCGGTTCATGAGCGCTTCGCGTCCCTCGGGGATGCTCTTTGACGCGCGCAGAATGGCTATGACCTCGTCGATGAAATCGAGAGCCGTGAGCAAGCCCTCAAGAATATGGGCGCGCTCCTGAGCTTTTTTCAGATCGTACCTTGTGCGGCGGGTGACTATCTCGCACTGGTAGTCTATATACTGCTGAAGAATCTGCTTAAGGGTGAGTATCTTCGGCTCGCCGTTTACGAGGGCGAGCATAATCACGCCGAAGGTAGACTGGAGCTGAGTGTAGGTATAGAGCTGATTCAAAACTACCTGCGGATTCGCGTCGCGCTTCAAGGTGATATCGATGTGCATACCGGAGCGCGAGGAATAGTCGTGGATATCGGATATGCCCTCGATGCGCTTATCCTTGACGAGATCCGCCATGCTCTCTATGAGCTTCGCCTTATTGACGCCGTAGGGTATCTCGGTGACAACTATCTTGTGGCGGTCGCCCTTTGTCTCGACTATCTCGGCGCGGGCGCGGACTATAATTTTGCCGCGGCCTGTGCCGTAGGCGGCGCGTATGCCCGCTCTGCCCATGATTATTCCGCGGGTCGGGAAATCGGGGCCTGGCAGATGAGTCATAAGCTCCTCGAGCGTCGCGTCGGGGTTATCTATCAGGCAGTTCATGGCGGCTACGACCTCGCGCAGATTGTGCGGAGGGATATTTGTCGCCATACCGACCGCTATACCGACGGAGCCGTTGACAAGCAGGTTCGGATATCTCGACGGGAGCACCGTGGGCTCCTTGAGTCGGTCGTCGTAGTTCGGGATAAAATCGACCGTGTCCTTGTCGATATCCGTCAGCATTTCGAGAGAGAGCTTTTTGAGCTTTGACTCGGTGTAACGGTAAGCTGCTGGCGGGTCGCCGTCGACGGAACCGAAGTTGCCGTGGCCGTCAACGAGCGTATATCTCATGGAGAAGTCCTGCGCCAAACGCACCATGGCGTCATAGACGGAGGCGTCGCCGTGAGGATGGTAGCGGCCGAGCACCGAACCGACCGTGTCCGCGCATTTGCGGTACGGCTTATCGGGATAAAGGCCGTTTTCGTACATGGTGTAAAGTATGCGTCTGTGGACGGGCTTCAAGCCGTCACGCACATCGGGCAGAGCACGCGAGGTGATGACCGACATGGAGTAATCCAGAAAGGATTTACGCACTTCTCTATTGATCTCGACATTGATTATTTTTTGTTCGTTATATGCTTCGTCAAAGCTCACAGAGATCTACTCCTTTCCGTTATATATCCAGGTTCTGGACGTATTTTGCATTGGTTTCGATGAACTCGCGGCGCGGCTCGACCTTGTCGCCCATAAGAATGGAGAAGGTCTCGTCCGCGAGCATCGCGTCCTCTACATTGACGCGCAGCATCGTGCGGAAGTCGGGATCCATTGTCGTCTCCCAGAGCTGCTCGGCATCCATCTCGCCGAGACCTTTGTATCTCTGGATATCGCAGCTGCCCGAGCCGCCGAACTCCGCCATGAACTGATCGCGCTCCTCGTCGGAGAAAGCGTATCTTATCTTCTTGCCCTTGCTGACTTTGAACAGCGGGGGCTGAGCGAGATAGACATGACCCTGCTCGATAAGCGGGCGCATATAGCGGAAGAAGAAGGTCAGCAGCAGCGTTCTGATATGCGCGCCGTCGACATCCGCCATGATAACTATCTTGTTGTAGCGAAGCTTTGTTATATCAAACTCGTCGCCGATTCCGGTGCCGAGGGCTATGACAATAGGCATGAGCTTCTCGTTGCCGATAACTCTGTCGAGTCTCGCCTTTTCGACGTTGAGCATCTTGCCCCAAAGGGGAAGAATCGCCTGGAAGCGTCTATCGCGTCCCTCTTTTGCGGAGCCGCCTGCGGAATCTCCCTCGACGATGTAGAGCTCTGTGCGCTCGGCGTCGCGCTCGGTGCAGTCGGCAAGCTTGCCGGGCAGGGAGTTTGAATCGAGAACAGACTTGCGGCGCGCCAGTTCGCGCGCCTTTCTCGCAGCCTCTCTCGCGCGCGAAGCGTCGAGTGCCTTCGAGAATATCGCCTTTGCGACTGCGGGATTCTCTTCAAAATAGGTCATCAGCTTCTCATAGACCGTTGTCGAGACGAGCTGGGTTATGTCGGTGTTGCCGAGCTTGCCCTTTGTCTGTCCCTCGAACTGCGCCTCGGTCAGCTTGACGCTGATAACGGCAGTCAGTCCCTCGCGGACATCGTCACCCGAGAGCTTCTTGTCGCCGTCTTTGAGAATGGAATATTTGCGCCCGTAGTCGTTGAAAACGCGGGTCAGAGCGGTCTTGAAGCCGGTCTCATGAGTACCGCCGTCAACGGTGTGGACGTTGTTCGCAAACGAGAGCATTGTCTCGTTGTAGCTGTCTGTATACTGCATGGCAATCTCCGCGCTTCTGTCGCCGTGCATGGCGGAGAAGTGGATCGGCTTTTCATGCAGGGGAGTCTGACCGCGGCTTGTGGTCAGATATTCGACGAAGCTCGAAAGTCCGCCTTCGTAGCAGTAGGTGCGCTCGATGATATTATCGGGGTCGCGCCTGTCCGCAAGGGTTATGCACAGTCCCGCATTGAGGAACGCGGACTCGCGCAGGTGCCTTTCGAGGGTCTCGAAATCATAGACCGTGGTCTCGCGGAAAATCTCGGGATCGGGCTTGAAGCGTATAGTCGTGCCGGTCGCCGACGATGTGCCTATCTCCTTGAGGTCATAGTCGGGGTGGCCGCCGTTCGAGAAGCGCTGCTGATAGACATGGCCATTCTGCGCAACTTCAACTTCGAGCCACTCGGACAGGGCGTTGACGACGGACGAACCGACGCCGTGCAGACCGCCGGAGACCTTGTAGCCGTTGCCGCCGAACTTACCGCCGGCGTGCAGGACGGTCAGAACAACCGTCACGGTGGAGATGCCCATCTTTTCGTTCATGCCCACGGGGATACCGCGTCCGTTATCCTTGACGCTGATAACATTGCCCGGGAGTATCTCAACATCGATATTCGTGCAGAAGCCCGCGAGAGCTTCGTCTATGGAGTTGTCGACTATCTCATACACAAGGTGGTGCAGGCCGCGCGGACCCGTCGAGCCGATGTACATACCGGGGCGCTTGCGGACCGCCTCAAGTCCCTCAAGAACCTGAATCTGGCTCGCGTCGTATTCCTCGGTGACCTTGGTGTTCATATCCTTGTCGAGCTCAATGTCTTCGTCGAGCACGAGCTCGTCCTGATTCTCGGCGTTCTCTTCAAGGATCTCGTTGTTCTCATTGTTATCCAAAGCTTTCATCCTCCTTCTCCAAAGCTATAAAAACGAATTTACTGATTAGTCAGGGTGGAGAACATATTCTTTTTCTTCTTTTTCTTTTTGGGCTTGTACTTCGGCGGATTTTCGAGCCTCATTCTCGCGCTCTTGGACTTCGCGAGATACTTGTTGACCTGGACAACGGGAGAGATCATGTCCGCGCTCATGTAGTCGACGCAGTTTGCGAGCAGATCCTGATCGTTGTTGAGCTCGCCGAGGACGGTGACGGCTATGATGCTCTGAATCTCGTTCGTGCCGTCGTCATAAATCTCGTTGAGGAGATTGAAGAGCTTTCTCATCTTCTGCGGGTCGTTCTCTTTTATGACCTTGATAACCACGGGAGCGGCATGATTCTTGAAGAAATCCTCGGGCAGGAACTCGCCGTAGGTCTCAATATTCTTTCTGTATTCGTCGCGCAGCTCGGGATAGATAACGCTCAGGCGGTTTGCGAATGTGTTCGCGTCATAGCACGCCTCGCCGCTCTTTGCCGCAGCTTTCGATACGGGGGTGGGGAGCTTCACTTTCTTTTTATCGACTGTGCCGTTCTTGCCGAAGCTCTCTTCGATAAGCTCGGCATACTCGTCCGAGATAAACTTGATGTCCTTGTCGTCGGCGGTCTCAACGTCGAGCAGAGAGTGAGCGATCTTCGCGAAATCCGTCTCGTTCGCACCCTCTTTCTGCGCCCAGAGCAGGGCTATTTTGTTGTCGTAGTGCTCGATACGCAGAGCCTTGTTGTCGCCGGAAAAATCCATAACGGCGCGTCCGCTCGTGACGGAGACGGGGATACCGTCGGAGATATCTGCGGGAGTGGTGATTCTGAAGCCGCACTTCGTGAGGGTCGGCTCGAGGTTCTTGTAGATGTCGTTCATCGCTATACGGATATCAATCATAACTGTTCTCCTTAAAAATACTCTGCACAGAGTATATATTATATATACTAATATAATATATCATAATGTCGGCGCGTTTGCAATGCTCTAACGGAAAAATACTGCGCCTGTTTTCAAATAAAACGGGTTGACGAAAGGCGTATAACTGTGGTATTATAAAAAATCAAAAGAACGAGGTTTTTCATAGCCTCAGAGCAAGAAAGAAAAGGACTTTTCCGATGAAAAAAAAGGTGTTTATAAACATTGAGGACAGCCACTCCGGGCATGACGACAGCTACTCGTCGCAGACGAGCACGCAGGGCGTTCTGCGCCTGCTCGAAAACGGCTACGAGCTCTCATATGAAGAGCCTGCCGCCGAGATGGAGGGCTGCGTGACCACCCTGCTCATCGAGGACGACGGACTCGTCACAATGACGAGAAACGGCGCATATACTACACAGATGGTCATGGAGCGCGGCAGGCGCCACGTCTGCCACTACGCGACACCGTTCGGCGATATGCTCCTCGGCATATTCGCCAAAAAGGTCGAGTCGTCCGTGACGGAGGAGGGCGGCGAGCTGCTGCTCAACTACACTATCGATGTCAACGCGGATCTCGCCGCGTCGAACGAGCTGAAGATAACGGTCAGCGGACAGTAAAAAAGACGGTTTGCCCGCAGAAACTG
>ENA-ORSS01002585-ORSS01002585.1-human-gut-metagenome-genome-assembly--contig:-NODE-2585-length-16025-cov-7.210770_pt1 | contig 16025 bp, 11 predicted proteins | sample MGYA00241899_ERZ509162 | MGnify/ENA primary metagenome ERZ509162 (study PRJEB26280, sample SAMEA2338641) | human gut metagenome | biome: human gut; feature: human-associated habitat; material: faeces... | reverse complement strand
ACTACAACGACTTCTGGCTGCAGAGCTCTTCTCTGAAGGGCACCTGGCACAGCCCGTACGGCTACTGGTACCTCCAGTACGGCTACATCGAGGAGTGATTTCTTCCCTGTGCTGTGCAGCGTAAGCTGAACCGTATACTATAAGCACTAAGCACCCCGCTGACCGGAAACGGTTGGCGGGGTGCTTTTTTGCTGTTATCCTGCAAAAAAGACGAGTGCTCGGTTTTGCCGAGCACTCGTCTTTTATATGTAAACCAGATTGAAAAGGTACCAGCTTACACTGCAGCCATGGCGGCCAGAACGCTCTGCCAGCTCTTGCTGCGTGCGGCAGGCACCGGCGCGGGGCGGGTGCGCCGTGTAGCAGGAGCACTATGACCGGTCGCAGAGGATACCGTCAGGGCAGGTGAGGGGCAGAAGAACACAGCACTGTCCTTTGCCAGCCACTGCGCAGCCAGTGCAGCGGCCTGCGGGTCAGACTGCAACGCGCGGCGCTCGTTCCCAGCCAGAAAATCAGCCAGCCAGTACAAAATTGCGGCCAGCGGCAGGCAGGGGGAAGCGTCCTGACTCCAGTAACTCCAGCGTGCGCCGCGGCCGAGGTGGCTTTCGACTGTGATCTGTGCGCCGGTGCGGGCATTCTGCGGGATGATACCAACATAGTTCGTGCCGGCGCGCTGCCCCAGTTCCTCCACAAGGCGCTGGGTGCGGGCGGCATCCAGCCGATCCTCCCGGCAGTAGGCGCGGAAGTCGGTCTGGCTGAGCAGGCTGTCGGCACTGGACGGAAAACGTCCGGTCAGCTGCCCATCGGCATTGTGGCACAGCTGCCAGCCCTTGCGGAACAGCTGAAAATTCAGGCAGCGCCGCCCCATGGTGGAGTAGCACACAAGGGCGCTCTGCTCCCCGGGCAGCTGTTTTACTTCAAGATAGGCATCGTTGCCGCAGGTGTCCTGCAAACGGATGGTGAGCAGCAGCTGTGCACCGGCGTGCAGGGTGGACATGGCGTTGTGCATGGCGTCAAAATAACGGGAAGCGTCCATGATTGATCTCCTTCCTAAAAAGCAAACAGCGAAACGTTGTAAAAGCGCCAGCCGGGTGATCGGGCCGACAGGCTGTATAAAACTTCTCTGAACGTAGTATAGCATACTTTTGAGAAAAAAACAACTGCAAGTTTCTTCGAAACGACAAAATTTTGCAAAAGCTTATGGCATGGAGCAAACAGAAGTTCAAAGTATGGTTGTGCTTTATGATAATCGGTTGTGAAAAATGACCCCTGCGGGAGATGCCGGCTAAGGCAGGAGTTGCTCCCACAGGGGTCATTTTATATTTTTCAATCGCCAAGCTCCCGAATCTCGTTCTGGATCAATCGCCCGGCAGCGCGGGCAAGCTGATCCATGCCGCGGATGCGCGCCATATTTTTGCCGTAGATCTGCGTGGCGGCACCGGCGCTGCTGTCCTCGCCCATAAAAACGGCAGACACCCGCACCCCCTGCCGCTGCAAGGTGCGCACCTGCGCGGCGGTATCGGTAACACCGGCGGCGTCCTCGTAGGCGCAGCCCAGCGGGTTCTCTGCTGTGGGCGGAATGCGGCGGCTGTCGTTGGGGCTGGCATCGGTCAGCAGGATCATCAGATGACGCGGGGCGGGGCCGGGGGCATACCGAATCAGATCGCCCGCAGCTCGCAGCGCCAGACCGTCCCGGTTCCAGCCTGAGGCGAAGTACCGGAAGATGCTCTGCCGGTTCTTGTCCGTAAAACTTTTCAATACCCGCAGTACCGTATAGCCCCGCAGGCTGCTAAAGGCGCTTACTCGCACCGGAATACCGCAGTTGGCCAAGCTTTCGGCCAGAATGACACCCTGCGCCGCAATCACCTCCTGACAGTGCAGGCGGGAGGCGGAGGCGTCCAGCAGCAGATCCACCGTAAAGGCGGGGCAGTTTTCCTCCTCCGGGCACAAAAACACCCTGTTATCGTTCAGGTAAGGGGCGCGCCACACCCGCCCGGCGCACAGGTTGCCGCTGCGTGCCACCCGCTGGTTGGGCTGCTGATGCACCAGAATACAGTTGCGGATCTGTTCGGTAAGGCGCAACACCACGCTGCGGTGCAGCTCCTGATTTTTTGCATAGTAGGCGCGGTTGCGTTCGGCCTGCAATTCGGCCTGCTGTGCCAGCTGCCGCGCTTCCGGGGTGGGTGCCTGCGCCGGGCTGGGTACACCGGCGCTGAACCACAAATGACAGCCCAGATGCACCCCAGTGCACAGTTCCTGCTCGGCCTTGCGCAGCTGCTCCGGCGGGTAGAAGCAGCGCCCGAAGCAGCTTTCAATGTAGGCGCGGTCCTGCGCGGCGCGCTGCTTCAGGGTGATGTTTGCCCGGCGCTTGTCCACCGCCAGCCCGCTGCCTGTGGCATCCACCGCGCCGGAATGCTCCACCGTCACCCGGTCGGTCTTGATCATCTGGGTGGGCATGGTTTTGGTGGCAAGCTTTGCCCAAAAGCCTTGCAGCCGCAGGTGCAGCGCGGGCTTCTGGCGTACCTTGCCGTCAAACAGGGCGAATTTTGCAAACAGCGCCAGCAGGTCGTTTTTGAGCTGTGCTGGTTCCGGTACGGTCTCCGGCTCCAGCGCGGCGGCAAGGCTGCTCTCGTAAGGGGTCATGACCGGGGCGGTGTGTCCCAGAACCTTGCGCCAGCGCGCAGCCTGCATGGTGTACACCAGCTGGTTTTTCGCCATCCACTCCTGCCGCGAAAGCTTATACTGGATGGCAAAAAAGTAGTCCGCGTGGGCAAACCGCAGCGCCTCCAGCACCGGGCGGCGGGGCAGCTCCAGCCGGTAGGCTGCGTTTTCCAGATATAGCCACGCCATATCGTCCAGCATGGGCTGGCGCACATCGCCCTCCCAAGCGGAAAAAATGTCTCGGATCAGCGCATCACCGTAGTATTTATGCACCAGCCCTACGATGCAGTTCATGTAAAAATCAATGGTGCCGTCTGTGTTATGGGCCAGAAACAGCGGCTCAAAGCCGTAGGCTCCGGCAGCGGCCCAGACCTGATTGGCCGCACGCCGCTCCTGCGCGGTGTAGCTTTGGGCGTCCATCAGGCAAACAGCTTTCCGGCATCCAGCTTGGCCGGGATGCGCGCGGCGATCACGTCCCGGATCAGCCCCTGCTCGTAGGAGTCAAAGGCCTTGTTGGTGATGCCCATATCCAGCGCCGCCCCGGCCGGGATGCCCCTGCGGATCAGCCGTAGCGCGTCCAGCATACCGCGCAGATCCAGCGCTTTGGTGGAAATCTCGGCACTGTCGCATTTTTTCTGCAGGTCCAGAAACAGCAGTGCAAACTGGTGCACATATTTTGCGGTAAGATCCGGGAACTGCGCCCGCAGCAGCTTTTCCAGATTATCCTGCGTGATGGTGGGCATCTGCACCACCGCAAAGCGGGAGGTAAGCGCCTCGTTCAGCTCCCGGGTGCCCGCGTAGCCGTAGTTCATGGTGGCAATAAAGCGGGTCTCCTCGGCCAGCGGGATGCGGTCGTAACCGGGTACATCGATGGCGCGGCGGAAGTCCAGCACCGCGTGCAGCACCGCCAGCGCCTCGTTTTTGGCCATGTTGATCTCGTCCAGCACGCCGAAGCCGCCGCACTGTGCGCAGCGGTACACCGGCCCGGGACGGAACACCACCTGCCCGCCCGCAAAGGTATCCATGCCGATCAGGGAGGCGGCATCCATGTTTACATGAAAGGAGATGTCCCACGCGGGGCGGCCAAAAGCGGCGGCAAGGTTTTCTGCCAGCACGTTTTTGCCGGTGGCTTTGCCGCCGGCCAGCAGCAGGTTTTCGCCGCAGAGGATGGCCGCCAGCGCCTGTTCCCACACCTCTTTGCCGTAGTAGGTAAAGGCAGGGGCGGGGATACGCGGGCGCAGCGCCTCACTGAGCGGATGAGCGGCGCGGTATTCCTGCACCGCCGTAAGCAGGGCAGGGTCCACCCCTTCCTGCCGTAAGGTATCCAGAATATCCGACATTTGTACAAACACCTCGATCTTGTGACCGGGCGGGAATGAACTGCCCGGTTTTCAGCCTTATCATAGCACAATCGCGGCCATTTGTGTAGGGGGCGTGCGGGGCAAAAAGGACAAAATAACCAAAGGAATTTGCCGTTCTGACGGAAAGTGAACGAATGGATTGAATAAAATAAACCAGTATGTTATTTTATTGATAAATAAGTTGATTTCTAAAAGATAGTTGGTGCTTAGAAAATGAATATACAAGATTTTGTTGGGGAGATAGTTTTTAGCAAAACAGATGGAAAAGGACGTATCGAAAAAGTAATCTGGGGGAAAAACACATATTTTAAAGTGGTATTTGGGAACGGAACACAAAAGGTATACAGAATTCCAAGGGCGTTCTTATCAGGGATATTGACCGCAGAAAATGTTGAACTCAACGAGCACATAAAGATGATGCCTGACATTGAGTTTAAGGCTAATGAGGATTTGATGTCGGCTAAGGAACTTGGCATCTCAATTAGTAAAAAATGTGCGCTTACAAGTAAGAATTTGGCACTTCTTGGAGCATTAGATGACTTTTACGCACTGTATTTCAAAATATTCGATGAACTTATGCAAGAAATGATTGAACATACAAAGTCCAAAATGGAGAAAAAAGGAGAGGTTTACGATGGAAGAATTGACTTCTACTTAAATGATGAAATGAAAAGACGTGTAAGGCGACACTTTAATCCCGTCTTAAACAAAAACGTTAATCTCTTTACAAACGAATATGAATCATTTAGGGCAAATAAAGGTGAATTTAGAAATTTTCAGTATTTTTTTGCGCAGGGAAGGCAATATCGTCGCGCAACATTTCAGGAATTTTGTCAGTCAATAGAGTGGATTTATATCGACACTATTTATAAATGGAAACAACAAATCAATCCCAATATTCGATTAGACAATGTGGAAAATGATGTGAATACAAGACTTCAAATCCTGGCGGCAATGCGTGAAAAAGAGATTCTTAATAAAAAATGTTTTGAGGAACAAGGGATTGACGATGAAACACTTTATCTTGTTAGAGCACTCCCGATGATAAGATGTTATCAAGAAAAACATGAAATAATAGCAAAAAGATTTTGTGCTAAAATTTTGAATGGTGGTGGAGTGGTAATTCTACCGACACATTACTGTACGGAGTGTAAAAAATTCTTTATTGGAGATAAGACGCTGGCAGAATATGAGAAACAATTTGGAAAGATTTTGGTACGAACACAGAGATATTTGACACAAGAAAAAGAAGCAAGCGCCTTCGATGGATTTAACCCGGAGTCTCGGCTGCATCAGTATGGGTATAATGTAAAAGCGAATGAATTAACAGAGTTGGAAAGACAAAGGATTTTAATCGCGTTAATAAAAAGCGGACAAATTACTTATTATGAAATTTGTCAAACCATTGAACAGTGTATAAACTTGTTTCAATCACAAACGAAGTATGCGCAGGCAGTTAAAAAGTGGGAAAAAGACTTGAAATTTATTGGAGACTACATAAAAACGGTAACTTGACAAATGTAGCAAAGAGGGGCAGCCCCAAGACCGGGGCTGCCCCTCTTCACATGAAAAAGAAGAAAAGAAGAAACGCTTAGAGTATGCCGGAGAACTGCGCTTTATCAGGCGTTCTCCAGACCAGCCATCTGCTTGACAGCCTTCATGGCGAAGGTCAGGGTACGACCCATAGCCACACCGGCCATCAGGCAGGGGTAGTTGTTGGCAAAGAAGCTGCCGGACATATCGCCGGTGATGTACAGACCCTCCATGGGCTGATTGTTGGTGTCCAGAGCCTGACCCTTTTCGTTGATGGCGATGCCCTGCTCAGTGGTCAGCAGGGAAGCACCCAGCCAGCAGCCGTAGAAGGGCGCGGTGCGGATGGCGCTCAGGCGGTAAGCGGGTTTGCCGAAGTCCTCGTCGTTCTGCTTATCGTACAGCTCGTTGTAGCGCTCCACGGTGGCAAGGAAGGTGTCCTTTGCCGCACCGGTAAAGCCCATCTTGTCGGCCAGCTCCTCGAGGGTATCGGCCTTGAAAAAGCAGCCCTCCTTCTCGCCGTTCTCGACCTGCTGAGCAAAGTAGTCCTCGCCGAGGTTGCGGGTCTGGGCAGAGCAGCCGATGGTGTGGAAGCGCTTTGCATCCTCGATGAAGTTTGCATCGCTGATCTGGGCGTAAACGCGGCCCGGCTGGTGGGCAGCGGCGTAGACGATATCGTTGTAGGGACTGCTCTCGTTGGCAAAGCGCTCGCCGTTGCGGTTCACCTTCAGGAAAGGCTGGGTGCCGGGGTTGAACTGGCGGATCTTGCCCGGGAAGGCCTTGCCGCCAAAGGCGGAGTCGCTGTCCACATAACCGCCGTCCACACCGGGTGCAACGATGCCGCGGTCAAACAGCATGGGAGCGGCTTCCTTGTCCAGATTAGCGCCTGCCCACACTGCTGCACGGATGCCATAGCCCTTGTCGGCGGGGGAGTAGGAGCAGGCGGTGGTCACGCTGGTGCCCAGCGGGTCCAGCTGCTCCATCATGTAGGGGTTGCCGGGGAAGCCGCCGCAGGCCAGCAGCACGCCCTGATTGGCGTTGTAGCGGATGAAGTGGTCATCCTCGGTGCTCTGGGCGATGATGCCGGTAATGCGGCCATCGCTGTTCTTTTCCAGCTTGGCCAGACTGGTCTTGAAGTCCACGTCGTAGCCCAACTCCTGAATGTACTGCAGCAGCAGCTCATTGCGAGCCAGACCGGACTCGCGCTCGCTGGCCATGTAGTTATGCTCCTGCACAGGGTAGAGGTAGTCGGTGTTGTGCTCGGCATTCTCTGCGGGCCATGCAGCCTCGCTGCCGGAGGTGAAATCGCACACCCAGCCGTACTTATCTTCCAGAATGCTGCGCATAAAGTCGTGCATGGCAGCAGATTCGTTGATCCAGGTTTTGACAACGCGCTGGTCGCACTTGCCGGAGGCGTAGCGGGAGATCTCGCTCAGCAGCTTTGCCTTATCGGTGGCGGGTTCGCCAGCTTCCTTAGCGGCAGCAGAATCAACAGCGCCGTACCAGTGACGGGTGTCCTGCACGTTGGCGTTCTGCTCGATAACACGGAAGTTCAGGCCGTTGGCAGCCGCATAGGCGGCAGCGAACATACCGCCATTGCCAGCGCCCACGATCAGGATGTCGGTGTCCACGGTCTCGGTGATGGCGGCCTCGTCGATGTCAGGCTCTTTGCCCAGCCAGTCGTTCTCATCGCCGGTGGGCAGCTGCACGCTGGAGACCACGGCCTCGCCCTTAGCCTGTGCGTAGCAGCTCTTGGCAGCCTTCATCACGGCGTCGGAGGTGATGGTAGAACCGGAAACACCGTCGATCTCGGCAGAACCAGCAGCCAGCAGCTGCTCGCGCAGCTCATCGGCAGCGGCAGCGCCGAAGGAAGCGGTCTCGCCGGAGGTATCCACCACCACGTCGGTGACAGCGCTGTCGGAGAAGGTCATAGTGACCTTGACGGTGGAGGAAATACCCTCGGCAGTGCCCTCGTAGGTGCCGGGGATGTACTGACCGGCAGCACCGGAAGTGGAGGCAGAACCGGAAGCGGAATTGCAGGCAGCCAGAGCACCGGCGGTCACACCGCTCATGGCGGCGGCAGCGGCGATCTTGATAAAGCCCTTACGGGAAATCTTGTTCATAGGTACGCTCTCTTTCTTTTTGTTCTTCTTTGTGTTCCTTCTTATCGTGCAGCAAAGCAAAAGGCACTTTGCTGAATCTTTAACAATTGTAGCGTAGAAGGGTGCTGTTTACAATTCATATTTTTTATATTATAATTTAGGAAAACCTAATGTATTGCGGGAGGGAGAAAAGCATGAACGAGAGCGCACTGGAGGGCTTTATAAAAATCGTGGAACTGAACAGCTTTTCTGCGGCGGCAGAGGCACTGTATCTTTCCCAGTCGGCACTTTCGCAGCAGATCCGCACGCTGGAAGGGCAATTGCAGTTTGAGTTGTTCCAGCATGTGCCGCGCCGGGTGGTGCTGACCCCGGCGGGACAGGATTTTTACCCCAAGGCAAAGCAGCTGGTGGCCTTGTATCAGCAGGCAGTGTGCCATGCCCGCGCGGTGCAACAGCAGGAAAAACCGCCGGAACGGCATCTGGTGATTGCAGGCTGCCATGAGGCAATGCGGATGTTCGCATACGACTTGTTTTCCCTGACAAGTGACTTGTGCCTGCAGTATACCTCCATTCTGGGGTGGTGTGCCAACCGCAGCGAGGTCTGGCGCAGCCTGAAAAAAGGGGAGATGGATCTTTCCTTCCAGCTGGAAAGTGCAGAGTTCTACGCGCAGGGGCTTACCTTTGTGCCGCTGTTCTATATGCCAGAACTTTGCATCCCCATCCACCCGCCCGCTGATATGCCGGTGGGCAGATTGACCTTGGAACAGGCATTGCAATACCGCTGGCTGCCCATCAAGGAGATGTACCAGACTGTCTACGAAACAAGCCTGCTGCAGGAGGGAATGAACCGAGGGATGGAGTTTACGCCGGTGGGCGGTATCCGCAGTGCAGCCTACGGCGACCCGGCGCTCAAGATGGTCCCGGCGGTCTATTACCGCAGGCCGGACCTCAGTTTTGTGCGGGTAATGGACTGGGGCAGGGGACACCGCTTCGGCGTTGTGCTGGGGCAAAAGCGCGAGGATCCGGTAGTAATGGCCTATGTCCGCGCCTTGCAGCAACAGCTGCCGTCCCTCTCGGAAAAGCTGTTCGGCTTGAAGCTGGAACCGGTGGAGGAATCATAAAGAAAAGACGAAAACCCTCTCAGGCACGAAAGATGTAGAAAAGCTCCCCCTCTCGGGGGAGCTGGCATCACGTAGCGATGACTGAGAGGGTAAAACAAAGAGCACCTATTGCCCTAAAAAGGCAACAGGTGCTCTTGTTGCAGTTATAACGCGGTGACAGGTGCTTTAATCCACCACGTCCTCGAACTGGCTGTTGTACAGATCGGCGTAGAAGCCGCCGGCCTCGATCAGCTGGTCGTGGGTGCCCTGCTCCACAATGTCGCCGTCTCGCATGACAAGGATGAGGTCGGCATCCCGGATGGTGGAAAGGCGGTGGGCGATGACAAAGCTGGTGCGGCCCTCCATCAGGCGGTCCATAGCGGTCTGGATGCGCTGCTCGGTGCGGGTATCCACGCTGCTGGTGGCCTCGTCCAAAATCAGGATGCGGTTGTCTGCCAGAATGGTGCGGGCGATGGTAAGCAGCTGCTTCTGCCCCTGACTGACGTTGGAGGCGTCCTCGTTCAGCTCCATCTGGTAGCCGCCGGGCAGGGTGCGGATAAAGTGGTCGGCGTTAGCTGCCTTTGCGGCGGCGATCACCTCTTCATCGGTGGCGTCCAGCCGGCCGTAGCGGATGTTCTCCATGATGGTGCCCTTGAACAGCCATGTGTCCTGCAGCACCATGCCAAAGCCCTCGCGCAGGGCGCTGCGATCAAAGTCCCGCACATTGTGGCCGTTCAGGGTGATGGAACCGGCGTCCACATCGTAAAAGCGCATCAGCAGCTTGACCATGGTGGTCTTGCCCGCGCCGGTGGGGCCTACAATGGCTACCTTCTGGCCGGGCTGCACCGTGCAGCTGAAGTCGTGGATAACAGTCTTGTCCGGGGTGTAGCCGAAGCGCACATGGTCAAAGGTGACCTGTCCGTCAATGTCGGCGGGGTCGGCGCGGCGGGCGGGGTCGGCCAGCTGCTCTTCCTCCGGCTCATTCAAAAACTCGAACACGCGCTCGGCAGCAGCAGCCATGCTTTGCAGCATATTGGACACCTGCGAAAGCTGCTGGATGGGCTGGGTAAAGTTTTTGACATACTGGATAAAAGCCTGAATATCACCAATGGTGATGACGCCGTTTGCGGCAAAAATGCTGCCCACGATAGCCACTGCCACATAGCCCAGGTTGCCCACAAAGTTCATGATGGGCATCATCAGGCCGGAGAGGAACTGGCTCTTCCATGCGGATTCGTACAGTTTATCGTTGGCGGTGTTGAAGTCTGCCAGTACCACGGCCTCCCGGTTGAAGGCCTTGACCACGTTATGACCGGCGTAGACCTCCTCAATCTGACCGTTGACCACGCCCAGCGTGGCCTGCTGCGCTTTGAAGTACTTCTGGCTGAACTTGACCACCACCAGCACCAGCGCCAGCGATACCGGCAAGATCAGCAGAGCGATCAGGGTCATGCGGGGACTGATGGAAAGCATCATCACCAGCACACCGATCATGGTGGTCACGCTGGTGATCAGCTGGGTGATACTCTGGTTCAGGCTCTGACCCAGCGTGTCCACATCGTTGGTGATGCGGGAGAGCACCTCGCCCACGGTGCGCTTTTCAAAGTACGCCAGCGGCAGGCGGTTGATCTTTTCACTGATCTGGCGGCGGAAATCGTAGCAGACCTTCTGAGAAAGGCCGGTCATCAGCCAGCCCTGAATAAAGCTGAAGGCGCTGCTCAGCAGGTACATCCCCAGCAAAAACAGCAGAATGCGGCCGATATACACAAAATCGATGCTGCCGGTGCCACGCAGCCGGGCGATCCAGCCGGTGGCAAGGGCGGTGGTGGCCTTTGCCAGCACCTTGGGGCCTGCAATGTTGAAGATGGTAGAAAGAATTGCAAACAACATGGCTGCCGCAAGGGGCAGCTTGTAGTGGCTCATAGTGCGGATGAGCTGCCGCAGCGTGCCTTTAAAGTCCTTGGCGCGCTCGGTAGTGGGACGTCCGGGTCTGGGCATATCACTCACCCTCCTTTTCTGTATTCAGGGTATCCAGCGCAAGCTCCTTCTGGCTCAGCTGGCTGCGGGCGATCTCCTGATATTCCGGGCAGCTGACCATCAGCTGGGCGTGGGTGCCCTTACCCACCAGCCTGCCCTCGTCCAGTACAAGGATCTGGTTTGCGTGCAGCACGGTGGAGATGCGCTGTGCCACAATGATCACGGTGGCGTTGTCGGTCTGTGCTTTCAAAGCGCGGCGCAGCGTTACATCGGTCTTGTAGTCCAGCGCCGAGAAGCTGTCGTCAAACAGATAGACCTTGGGATTTTTGGCAATTGCCCGGGCAATGGAAAGCCGCTGCTTCTGGCCGCCGGATACGTTGGAGCCGCCCTGTGCAATGGGGCTTTGGTAGCCCTCGGGCTTTGCCTCGATAAAATCAGTGGCCTGTGCAATGGCGGCGGCTTTGTGCACCTGTGCGTCGGTGATATCCTCGCCGCCGAATTTCAGGTTGCTGTCAATGGTGCCGCTGAACAGCACACCCTTCTGGGGCACATAGCCCAGCAGGTCGTGCAGCTGTGCCTGCGGCATCTCGCGCACGTCAATGCCATCCACGGTCACTTTGCCGCCGGTCACATCGTAAAAGCGGGGGATCAGGTTGAGCAGGGTGGACTTGCCGCAGCCGGTGGAACCGATGATGGCGGTGGTCTCACCGGGCTTTGCGGTAAAGCTGATGTGTTCCAGCGCATCGCTGTCCGCACCGGGGTAACGGAAGCTCACATCCTCGAACTGCACCACGCCCTGCCAGTCGGTGTGCGCCTGTGCAGCCTTTGCGGCGGCTTCGTCCGGGTCGCGGATGGTGGCTTTGGTGCGGATGACCTCGTCAATACGGTCTGCGGCCACACCGGCGCGGGGCAGCATGACAGCCACCATGGCCAGCATCAGAAAGGACATGACGATCTGCATGGTGTAGGTGATAAAGGCGATCATCTCGCCCACCTGCATGGTGCCGGCGTCCATGGCCTTGCCGCCGAACCAGACGATGAGCAGGCTGGTGCCGTTCATGATAAGAGTCATAAAGGGCATCATGGCCACCATGGCGCGGTTGGTGAACAGCTGGGTGCCCATCAGTTCCCGGTTGGCCATGTCAAAGCGCTGCTCCTCAAACTTTTCGCGGCTGAAGGCGCGCACCGGCATGATGCCGGTCAGGAGCTCGCGGCTGACCAGATTCAGCCGGTCCACCAGCTGCTGCATCACCTTGAATTTGGGCATGGCAACGCTCATCAGGAAGAGCATCAGCAACAAAAGCAGTGCCACGTCCAGCACTATGATCCAGGAAAGGCCGCTGCTGCGGCCCACAACGTGCAGCACGCCGCCAATGCCCAGAATGGGTGCGTAGGCCACCATGCGCAGCAGGATGACGCAGACGAACTGCACCTGCTGGATATCGTTGGTGGTGCGGGTGATGAGGGAGGCGGTGGAGAAATTTTCAATCTCCGCATTGGAAAAGCCGATAACGCTGGAGAAGGTCTCCCGGCGCAGGTCGCGGCCGATGGCGGCAGATACCCGGGAGGCAAGGAAGCCAACGGCCACAGCCACGGCTACCATCAGCAGGGTGAGCGCCAGCATCTGGCCGCCCACCCGGAAGAGGTAACTCATCTGCACATCCTGCGCAACGCCCTGCGCCTCGTATTCCAGCTGCACCAGCAGCAAAGACTGGCTTTTCAGGTTTTCCAGCAGGGTGCTGTCCAGCTGGCTCATGGCACCGTCCAGCTGCTTTTGCAGCATACTGCGGTCAAAGCCGGGCATCTGGCTCATGGCGGCAAACTGGCTGCAAACGGTGTCCAGATCCGCTGCCGTAGGGGTGACGGTCTCAGTGTCCGCGTCCGCAGCGGCAGAGGGCGTCTCGGCAAGGCCGGTCATGCCCATGCTGTTCTGTCCAGCGGGGGTGTTGGCGGCCTGTGCGGCAGCCATATACAGCACGATGTCCGGGGTGGTCACGGCCTCTTCCAGTGCGGTGCGCTCGTCCTCGGTCAGGTCGGAGCGCAGCTGCAATACGCCATCGTCCTGCAGGTAGTACTGGTAGGCGTTTTGCAGCTTCTGCGCATCCTCCTCGCTCATCAGCAGGCTCAGCGCGTCCAGCGTACTCTGGCGCACCGTCTGGGGCAGGGGGCTTTCAATGCCGCCCTGCTGGATGCCGGTGTCCACGATCTTGCTGGTGTAGTCCGGCAGGGCAAGGTCGCAGTACGCCTGCACGAACAGCAGTGCGAACACCACAAGGCAGACTGCCCAGTGCCGGGCCAGCTGCTTAAAGATCTTTGTCATGGTTCGTTTCTCCCTTCGGGTCAATGTTGCGCGCGGCATTTTCCGCAAGAATGGCATCCATCAGCGCGCCGCGCAGCGCTTCCATCTGGGCCAGCTGTTCCGGCTCCAGCCGGGCCATGACACTGGAAAAGTAGTCCCCAAGAGCAGCCTCGCACTGTCGGCAGGCCTCGTATCCCTTGGGCGTGAAACGCACCAGCGTCTTGCGGCGGTCCTTTGGGTCGGTCTCGCGGACGATGTGGCCGTCCTGCTCCATCTGACGCAGCCCACCCTGTCCCGCCAGATCAAGGAACTGGAGGAAGAGCTGGGCACAAAGCTGTTTGAACGAAGCAACCACCGCATCATTTTAACGCAGGATGGCCTGCTTCTCCGGCGCAGGGCGCAGGAAATCGTGGAACTCACGGAACGCACCGAAAAGGATTTTGCTCACAAAGACGAGGAGCTCACGGGTGAAATTGCCATCGGCAGCGGTGAAACGCGCAGCGTGTCGGTGCTGGCGGAGGTCCTTTCTTCCTTTCGCCAGCGCTATCCCAGGGTGCGCTACCGCTTTTACAGCGGAAATGCCGATCACATCAAGGAGCGCATCGAAAACGGCACGCTGGATATCGGATTATTTCCCGAACCGGTGGATATATCTCGATACGAGTTTATCCGCGTGCCGGTACGAGAAGAATGGGGCGTGCTGACGCAGGAGGATTCCCCCCTGGGGCGGTTGCCGTTCGTGCGGCCGGAGAATCTGGTAGGACGGCCGCTGATGATCTCCGGCAGGGAGATGGTTCAGCACGAGCTGGCCAACTGGTTTGGCGATGAATTTCAAAAGCTGGACATTTCCGTTCGTTACAACCTTTTATACAACGTGGCCATGCTGGTCAGAAACGGCTTTGGCGACGCGCTGTGCATCCGTCTGGACTGCCAGTATCCAGGCCTGCGCTTTGTGCCGCTGCATCCGCCCCTGGCTTTTGGATCGGTGCTGGTCTGGAAGAAGCATCAGGTTGCCTTCCCTGCGGTCAGCGCTCTGATTGTGCACGCAAAGAAATGCCTGTCAGGCATTTTGGAACATATGGAATAGGTATTAGACATGGAAGCGGGAGCTGCGATACAATGGGGATGTCCTCAATGGGACATTCCTTTTTTAGGCGGCTTGGAAGGCCGAAACCTTCCGGGCATCTGAACAGGTGCAATACGCAAGGCGGCAAAGTTGCTGCAAAAGCGTACGCCTGATCCCAAAGGGACGCAAGGAGAGGAGCCATGAGACAGATGACCAAGGAAGAAGCAAGCCAACACTACCTGATTCCCATGGACATTCTGGATGAGTACGAAAGCTGGGGCCTTTGCAGTACCGTAAAGCAGGTGATGGGCCAATGGCAGTATGACGATCAGGATCTGGAGCGTCTAAGCACGATCATGGCGCTGCATGATATGGGCTTCAGCGCACAAGAGGTTGAGGGCTACATGCGCTTGCTGCTTTCGGGCACCGATACCACCCAAGAACGCATCCGCATGCTGGAAAAGCGTCGGGATGCGGCCCTGAACGAAATCCACCTGAAGGAAAAGCAGCTGCAGCGGCTGGATTACCTGCTCTACAGGATGCGCCCTTCCGGTACATAAGCAAGCGATATCCCAAGAAAGGAGCCATTATGATGCAATATACCAGACTGGGAAAGAGCAGCCTGAATGTGTCCCGTGTATGCCTGGGCTGCATGGGGTTTGGGGATGCCGCCCATGGGCAGCACAGCTGGACGCTGGATGAGGAATCCTCACGGGCCATCATCCGCCGGGCCCTGGAACTGGGCATCAACTTCTTTGATACGGCCATCGTGTATCAAAACGGCACCAGCGAGCAGTATCTGGGCCGCGCCCTCAGGGACTTTGCCCGCCGGAAGGACGTGGTGGTAGCCACCAAGTTTCCCGTGCGCACCCAGGAGGAGATCGACGCGGGAATCAGCGGACAGGAGCATGTGCGGCGCATGCTGGACAAAAGCCTGCAAAACCTGGGCATGGACCATGTGGACCTGTATATTTGCCATATGTGGGACTACCGGACGCCGCTATACGAAATCATGGAGGGGCTGAACAATGCCGTCAAGGCGGGTAAAGCACGCTATATCGGCATCTCCAACTGCTTTGCCTGGCAGCTGTGCAAGGCCAATGAACTGGCCCGCCGGGAGGGCTGTGCTCCCTTTATTTCCGTGCAGGGACATTACAACCTGATCTTCCGGGAAGAGGAACGGGAGATGATTCCCTACTGCCGGGAGGAGGGCATCGCCGTTACGCCCTACAGCGCGCTGGCCGGCGGGCGGCTGTCAAAGCTGCCGGGGGAGACCTCCAGGCGTTTGGAGGAGGATGCCTACGCCAAGGGCAAGTATGATGCCACCGCGGCGCAGGATGCCCGCATCATTGAGCGCGTGGCGGAGTTGGCCCGGCTCCATGGCGTCAGCATGACGGAGATTGCGCTGGCCTGGCTGATCCATAAGGGCGCAATTCCCGTGGCCGGAGCGACCAAGCTCAGCCATGTGGAAGGCGCGGCCCGTGCCACGGAACAGGCGCTTACGGAGGAGGAAGTTGCTTATCTGGAAGCCTGTTATACGCCCCATGCGCTGGTAGGCGTGATGGCGCAAAACACGCGGGAAGCGGCGGACCGGCCCGGCGTCTGGTCCCAAAACACACCCAAAGTCTGAAAACCAGGAAAGGAGAGACTTTCATGATCCTTGTTGCATACTTCTCCGCTACCGGAGAAACCGCCCGTCTGGCCGGAACGCTCGCCCGCGCCGCCCAGGCTGATCTCTATGAGATCCGGCCCGAGCATCCCTATACTGCCGCCGATCTCAACTGGCATGACAATCAAAGCCGTTCCTCCGTGGAGATGAAAGATCCGGCCTGCCGTCCGGGCATCGCAGGCGAGTTGCCGGATCTGACGCGCTACGATACCGTCTTTGTCGGCTTCCCCATCTGGTGGGATCAGGCCCCGCGCATCATCGCA
>ENA-ORSS01002581-ORSS01002581.1-human-gut-metagenome-genome-assembly--contig:-NODE-2581-length-16034-cov-2.690531_pt1 | contig 16034 bp, 9 predicted proteins | sample MGYA00241899_ERZ509162 | MGnify/ENA primary metagenome ERZ509162 (study PRJEB26280, sample SAMEA2338641) | human gut metagenome | biome: human gut; feature: human-associated habitat; material: faeces... | reverse complement strand
CCGCATGCGAGAATGAAAGCCCGCGCTTTTTTATATCGGCCATATCGAGGCGTATCAGCGCAAGATCCGTCCAATGGTCCCAGCCGATAAATTCGGCCTTCACGCGCTCGAGATTTGCGAGGGTGACTATGATTTTAGTGGCGTAGCAATTTACGACGTGGGCGTTTGTGAGTATCGTGCCGTCGGAGTCCATTATTACGCCCGAGCCGATGCTTCTTACCGTCAGGCTTCCGCCGTCTTTCTGGGATTTTTCCCATACGTCGATTTTAACGACGCTTTTGACGAGGTTGTCAAAGCCGTCGTTTTGCGGCCCGCCTGACAGGTCGAATGACGCGCATGCGCATTCGAGAATTGCGGCGGCTATAAGCGGAAGCAGTAGGCTGATTCTCATTTTTGCGGCAGTTGCCCGGCTTCGGCGGGGACTTTTATTGCAATTCCCCCGCGCGCGTTGAAATTGCCCACGACTCTGCACCATATCGGGTCGAGTGCCTTTACGAGGTCGTCGAGTATGATATTTGTGAGGTGTTCGTGAAAGCAGCCTTCGTTTCTGAAAGACCACAGGTAAAGTTTTAGGGATTTGCTTTCCACGATTTTTTCGCGCGGGATATACGATATTTTTATTGTGGCAAAATCGGGCTGCCCTGTGGCGGGGCACAGGCAAGTAAACTCCGACGTTTCGAGCTCCACCACATAGTTTCTTCCGGGATTTTTATTCGGGAAAACTTCAAGCTTGCGCGACGGCTTCGCCTTTTTCCCTCCGAGGGCAGAACCTAAGAGGGTCAGCCCCGACAAGTCTTTCTTTTGGGTTTTCGACATACCTTTATGTTCTTTTAGAATTCCAACATTACTTTTCCGAGGCGCGAATTTTCCGTTGCGCGCTTCATTGCGGCTTCGATGTCTTCCATTTTGAACCGCGAATCGACGGGGGCTTTAAGAGTGCCGTCTGCTATCAATCCGAATACTTCCGAGAATAGGGCGTCGCATTCTTCGCGCGAGTGCGTGCGCTGCCATTTATCCCACCAGAATCCGCGCAGGCGCAGGTCGTTGAAAATCAAAAAGCGGGTCGGGAAGCGAATGGGTTCTCCGGTCATTCCGCCGATTGTGACGACCGTTGCGGAGTCTCCGACAGCCTTTATCATATTGGAAACGCTGTTGCCGCCTATTTGGTTTAGCCCAAGCCTTATTTGCCCGCCGGTAGCCTCTTTTATCACTTTCGGATTGAATTCGGCTTCGTCAACTACGATGTCGGCGCCGTATCCCTCGAGCATTGAGCGTTTCTTTTCGGCGTTGCGTAGCATATTTACGGTTTTTATCCCGCGCGCCGCGCAGATTTGAATCATAAATATTCCGAGGGCGCTGCCGGCTCCGTTTTGTATGAGCCAGTCGCCTTTTTTAACGTTTTCAAATTCGCTTAAAACGCAAAGGGCTGTCGGGGGATTGATGAAAGCCATTGCGGCGGCGTCGGTGTCGATGCCGGCCGGAATTTGAAGAAGATCGTCTGCTTTTGCAATCTGGTATTGGGTCCACGCGCCGGGTTCGGAAGGAAGGCGAACGAGAGTTCCGATGCGCGGGGATTCGGTGTCGGGACCGAGGGCTACGACTTCCCCGACTCCTTCGCGCCCGGCGATTGCAGGCAGCTGCCTGAGCCTGCCGTATGAGCCCCCTATCATTCCGAGGTCCGACGGGTTTACCACAGCTTTTACAAGCTTTACGACGGCTTCGCCTTTTTTGGGTTCCGGTATTTCAATAGTTTCGGGGTGGACGACCTCGGCAGGGTTGCCGTAGGTTCTGTGTATTGCGGCTATGCTTTTCATTTGTTTAATTAGAAACTTGCCGCCTAAAAAAGTCAACGCGACAATGCTGAATATTTTTCCTTGCGGGAGGCTGCGGAAGAATCGGGAATTGGAAATTGATGTGGCGAGAGGACGCGCGGCAGTTGCAAAAAATTGCGCGTGGAACTTTTTTTATAAGGGATTTAGCCAAACAGGGTGGATAGAAAAATACGTCGGCTTTGCAAATTGCAATTCCGCAGAATATTGGATTTTGCCGCCGCGCAGGCCGCATAGGATTTTTATTTGCGGGGCTCGTCTCAAAAAAGCCAAAAAGTAAAACTTCTGCAATTTGCACGTTTTTTATAGATTGCAAAAACCAATTCGAGAGCTTGCGCCGCCCGCGGATTTTCGGGAAAAAACTTGCGAAATGCGTGGTTTTTTCCGATAAATATTTTTATGGAAAATCCTTTTTTAAGCCGTGAAATTCTGCCCGATTGGAGCAAAATGGCGCCCGAATATATCGGCGGGGCCGTGAAAGAAGCGATTGAAAAATCGCGCAATAATTTGGAGTCTATAAAGTCCGTTCCCAAAGGAGGGCTGGACTATGAAAATTGCGTTATGGCTTTCGACGAGTCCACAATGCCGATAGATATCGTCTATACGCGCATAGGGCATTTGGCGTCTGTCGCGGATTCGCCCGAATTGCGCGCTGCATACAACGCCTCGATAGGCGAGATTACGGATTTTTATTCTTCAATAAGGCTCGACGACGCCCTATACGCGCGCTTTGCGGAGTATGCTGAATCCCCTGAAGGCGCTTCGCTTAAAGGAGAGCGCGCGCGAATGTTGTCTGAGATAATGCTCGATTTTGAACTCGGCGGGGCGAAGCTTCCGGAGCGCGAAAAGAAAAGGATACGCGAGATTGATTCTCTGCTCGCCGTTAAGACGCAGAAATTTTCTGAAAATGTCCTCGACGACACAAAGGCGTTTTCGCTCGATATAGAGGACCCCGCGGACCTATCAGGGCTTCCGCCAACGGCTGTGGCTGTGGCCGCGGCTACGGCGTCCGCGGAGGGCAAAAAAGGCTGGACTTTCACCCTCGACCAGCCGTCCTACGTTCCGTTTATGTCGTACGCAGACAACGACGCTTTGAGGGAAAAGCTTTGGCGGGCTTCCGCGCGGCTTGCTTCCGACGGAAAGTATTCAAACGCGGAGCTGATGCCGGAGATTCTAAAATTGCGCGCCGAAAAAGCGAAGATTCTCGGTAGAAACGACTTTGCCGACTTGATTCTCGAGCGCAGAATGGCGCGAAATGGCAAAAAGGCGCTCGCGTTCGTTGAGGACTTGCGCTCGAAATTTGCGGGTGCATTTGTTGCGGAATGGAAGGAGCTCCTGGACTTTGCCCATTCCGAGGGGCTCCTCGACACTGCCGAAATGGCGCCGTGGCAGACGTCGTACATTTCCGAAAAACTCCGCTCAAAGAAGTACGGGTTCGACCCCGAATCGCTTAGACCTTATTTCCCGATGGAATCCGTCATGGAGGGAATGTTTGAAATCTGCAAAAGGCTTTACGGACTGAAAGTGTCGAGGGAAAATATGCCGGCGCCCGCTTGGGACGCCTCTGTTGAATTGTACAAGGTATGCTCAAAGGAAGGCAAAACGCTGGGATATTTTTACGCCGATTTCCGCCCGAGGCGCAGCAAGAGGGCGGGCGCATGGATGAATATGCTCGAGCAGGCGCACGGCGGGAGGCCTGCGGTTGGCCTTATAGCGGGCAACCTCAGCGAGCCCGCCGACGGAAAACCGGCGCTGCTTTCGCATTCCGACGTTGAGACGCTCTTCCATGAATTTGGGCATCTAATACACTTCTTTATGATGGATTCCCGCGAGCTTTACTTGCGGAATGTTGCGTGGGACTTTGTAGAGCTGCCTTCGCAGATTATGGAGAACTGGTGCCGCTCGCGCGAGGGCTTGGACATTTTTGCGCGCCACTACCAAACCGGCGAAAAAATACCCGGCGACTTGTTTGCAAAGTTTGAAAAGTCGCGCAAGTTTATGGGCGCGAATGCCGCAATGAGGCAGTTGTCGTTCGCGCAGATAGATCTTCTGCTGCATGTGTACCCGCAAAAATTCATAGAATCCGGCGTGGAAAAAACAGCCGAGGAGTCTTTAAAAGATTTTACGCACAAATACACCGAGAGGGTGCCAACGATTCTCCCGAGGTTTACGCACATATTCGGCGATCCGGTCGGGTATGCGGCGGGATATTATTCATATAAGTGGGCGGAGGTTTTGGAGGCTGACGCCTTTACGCGCTTTGAAAAGGAGGGAATTTTTAATCCGGAAACCGGCCGCGAATTTGCCGAAAAAGTTTTGAAAGTCGGCAATACGGTTGAAGCTTCGGAGGCGTTTAGAAACTTTATGGGAAGGGAGCCCGATGCGGCTGCGCTTGTAGAAAGGTCGGTGTCGGCGGAATTCCTCGACGGTGCGCCCGCCTGATTTTTGGCGTAAAAAACGCTATTAATGCTTGAAGTGTCTGCGCTGAAAATTATAGTTTTGCGGCATGAAATCTGTTAAAACATACTTTGCCGCATCAATCATCGCGCTGTCGCTTTCGTGCTTCGGGGGGCAGAAAACTGTGGACCTCTTCAACGGGGAAAATCTCGAAGGCTGGAAGTTTTTTGTAGAAAATTCCGCCGCCAAGCCTGGAGATGTATTTTCGGTCAAAAACGGCCTGATACATATAAAAGGCAAGCCGTTTGGCTTCATGTACACTGAAAACAAGTATTCAAATTTCCGCTTGCATGTAGAGTGGAAATACCCGATTGAAGGCAGCAATAGCGGCATATTCCTGTTCCTGCAAGAACCCACAAAGGAACTGTGGCCGAATGCTGTTGAATGCCAATTATGTTCCGGCAGGGCGGGTGACTTTGTGCTGTTGGGCGGCTCCGACGTATCCGAATACAAGGCTCCCGAGGGAAAACCGCGCCCGAAATTCCCCGTGGTTGAAAGATTTGTAAAGGAGCGCGAAAATCCCGTCGGGGAATGGAACAGTGCCGATATAATATGCAAGGACGGCAACATTGAAGTGTACATAAACGGAGCCCTTCAAAATATCGGCACAAAATCCGCCCATTCCAAAGGGTACATAGGTCTGCAAAGCGAAGGCGGAGACATTCTGTTCCGCAACGTGCGGCTGACTCCTATTGATTAGCACATTTTTTGATGTTTGCGATAAATCCGCCTTCGGGCGGATTTTTTTGTGGAAATGCGCGGTGACTCCGATAAAAATAAAAAAATGAAAAATAGATTTTTTATTTTCTGTGGGCTTGCGCTTTCGATGACATGCGCTTACGCGGACGGCGAAGACTATAAAAAACCTGTGGTTGAAGATGTCGATTTTTTCCCGAAATTCGAGTCGTTAAAGCCGCCGATTCTAATGCCTCAAAACGCAGAAATAAAAATTTCCGACGACGGCCATTTTCTTGTGAACGGCAAGCCGAGATACCTCGAAGGAACGCTGTTTTACGAAGGGGATTCGCTCTCTGTGGATGTGCCCACGTACGGGTATCCGCCGTCGCTAAAATGGCTATACGAGACTACCCAAAACTACGAGGACCTGCAAAGGCTCGGCTTTGACACTGTCGGCACGGGAATTCCCAACGACTGGATGCAAAAGTACCGCAAGCGTTTTATACACCTTAGGGCGAATGAAAAGATGTTCCTCAGATACGCTCAGAGCGGGCTTCCGCTGTATGTGGATTTTACCGCCGCAGAATGGAGCCACGGAGGGCTTAAATATGTGGAGGGAATGGAACCGTCGAAGGAGGCGTTTACTGTCCGCGGCAGTTCTTACCACTGGATGCCTTATTCGGCAAATACCAAAGAGGGCCGTCAGCTTTGGCGCGAAATGTGGGAAAGCGGCGTTCAATATTTGAAGAAATACTCCATAAAACCTTTCATTTACGAGCTTTTCAACGAGCCTATTTACGACGACCTAAGCGATTTCAACAAGCGCAAATTTGCGAAGGAAATGGAGGTCAAATACGGCGGAAAAATCGACAGGCTGAACAAAGAGTGGGGAACTTCGTACGCTGATTTTGCGGAAATATCCGGATTTAAAAAATACGACGAAAACGTGGGGCTTTTCATAGAGTGGATAAAGTTTATGGAAGACTCCTTTGCGGATTTGTGCAAATACGGCGCTAAAATAATCCGCGAGGCCGACGGGCGCCCGGATGTAGCAATTTGCTTCCAGCCGATATTCTTGGACGGAAACAACGTCAATATCTACAAGACGAACAGAAGCCTGAATGCCGTATGCACGTCCACCGGCGGCGGGGATTTCTTCCAGGCGCGCTATTTGAAGGCGATATCCGACGGCAAGCCGATTTTCGACGGCGAGACGTACATGGGGCACACCCGCGAATCTTTCCGCGACAAGATTCTGACGCAGTACATGCGCGGCTTGAACGCTTCGTACCTTTTCAAGTGGAGCCGCAGGCCAAATGATCCCGCGTGGAAGCTTCCGAATGGCGGGGTAAGGCTGGCGGAAATATTCCCGTACATGGTGTTGAATCCGTACGCGGTAAATCCGCACGCTTTCCTCGGTCTGATGGACGCTAAAAAAATAATTTCGGAAGTTGACGAACTCTTTACACCGCGCAAAAGGGGCGTAAAGAGCGACGTGGCGGTTGTCTATTCATACCCGACAAACAGGTTGCAGCGCTACCCGAAAGCGCCGCCATTGCAAACCGAGATGGAAAAGAAGTTGGCTGCGGCGCTCGAATACTCGCAGGTGCAGTACGACGTCGTTTTAGAAGAGCAGGTAAGGAGTGGCAGACACAATAGGTACAAGGCGTTGTTTTCCGCAGGGGCAGCGTCCTACAAATATACTCCGCGCAAGCTGCTCGATTACGCCGAGAGGGGCGGAACTTTGATTATATTGTACGATGCGCTTACTCTTGACGAATACGGACACCCGCAAAAAAAGAGCATAACCGGCATAGAATTCGTCGGAGACAAGAGCGCTGTGTCTGGAGAGCTCAAGGTTGGCGGAGCCGCGATGAAGGCGTTTCATTTTAAATCTGTAAAAATGCCTGACGACTGGAAGGCCATCGGATTTATAGATGCCGACCCCGCCATTTGGGAAAAAACTGTCGGCAAGGGAAAAATTATTTTTATAAATGCCAAGGTTTCCGGTACAGATATGCGCAGGCTTGCTGCCGAGCTGCTGAAGGGCGCGGGCGTAGAAAAGCTGTGCGAGATTGAAAACGCAATCACCGGAGCCCCTTGCGCGGCAGTGGAAATTGCAAAGGCGTCGGCAGGAGGAAAAGTGGGATACATGCTTTTCAACCGCTCTATGGACGCGGAGCCTGTAGCTATAAAACCTCCGGAAAACTTGGTATTTGCCGAGATTATATCCCGTAGAATAATTGAGCCGGACGCCGACGGAAGGCTTCTTATTTCCATGCCCGCGGGAAGCCCGGCTGTGTTTGTGGGAGTCGCGCCCGATGCCGCTGCCGAAACGTTCAAGGAATTCAAAAAACTTTCCGCCGCCGACGCTTCGCGCGAAGTTTCCTCATGGTATAAAAAGATACGGGAGGAAAAGATGAAGTCCGAACAGGCGTATTACGCGGACGCCGCCGATTTGCGGACTGTCCCGATGCGGGAGTTCGTAAACCTCGACAGGAGCGCTGAGTTGCCTACGGGTAATTCCAAGTCCGAGATAAAATCCCTGCCGTGGAGCGTTGAAAATTGCAACGGAATAGCGTTCGATTTTATACGCCCCGACCACAACAACAACCTCACCGCTATAGGACTGGGCGACTTTGGAAAATATGGAAAATTCTCCGAATTAGGAGGGGTAAAAATAGACTCGAAAGCCGCGTGCATATATTTCTTGCATGCCGCCGCGGGAGACGTTGACGGCGAAATAATGCGCTACATCGTAAACTACTCCGACGGATCTAAAGAGGAGATTCCCGTTGTCGCGGGCCGCAATATCGGCGCTTGGGATAAAATCCTCACTCCCGATAAAAACGCTGAAACCGCCCCCGGATTTATAGATCCCCAAAACCGCGGGCTGTATATATGGAAGTGGGAGAATCCAAACCCGAATAAGCTCGTGAAATCCATAGACGCCGTTTTGACGCGCCCGACTGCCGTGGCGATAACAACAGGCATAACGGTCGAGGCGCCAAAGGGCGACAGCGACTACGAGGTTTTGAAACTAAAACCCGCCGCGGAAAATCCCATAAAGTTCATAAATTGCGACAACGGAAAGTTCGACGGCAGCTTTGTCGAGATGTCGGCTGCAAACATGGGGGGACATGCGAGATTCACTATGCTTCTCGACGCGCCATGCAAGCTGCCTGAAACCGCCCCGGAAGGGAGCATAGCGTTCGACGTTGAGATTGGCGACAAGGAGTTCCCGCCGCGCTTCTATGTGGCTCTCGACAAAACCGTAAACAATGTGCGCTTTTCGTCAAAGGGCATGTTATATAAAATTGGCGCCGGCAAATACCGCGTGCAAATACCCCTCAATAAGCTGCTCAAAAACGAGGGCGATTCGTTCGATAAAATAACAGTCCAAATAGACGGCGCGCCGACCGGCTTTAAGGATATAAAGATTGGCAACTTCGAGCTTATTGCCTACCGCAATAAAAATCCTTTGAGATGGGATTCTTTTGAATTGTCGGCATGGGGCGGCGTAAAGGCTGGAAAAGGCAGGGGATACATCGCTTTGGGCATAGACAACGACAGCAACGACTGGTGTCTCGGAACGCTTAAACTGTTGCGCCCGCTTGCCGTTGACGGGGACTTCCGCAATAAGACCCTGACATTTAGAATCAACGGCGGCGAGGATATTTTGGGCAACAGGAATATCGGCGGACAGCCCTTCCAGATGTCGCTTGGCGTCGTTGGTGTGGACGGCAAAAAAGGCGTCATATCCAAGGGTGGCTTTATCTCAGGCGAATCCGTCGATACTTCTCCGACAACTTGGCAAAAAGTATCGATACCGATAGCCCGCATTTTCCCGAAAAATGCTGAGAACGTCAAAGAGATAACTTCGATTGCCTTGCAATATATGAAGCTGCCTTCCGACAGGGCGGGAGTTTGGATAAAGGACTTGCGCTTGGAATAGACATGCCGCAGGGTTTTTATCTGACAACTATAAAGATATTTGCCGACGATTTTTTTAATTTCGTATCAAAATAAAACCTTGCTGTAGGTAAAACAAAAGGCGCGCTTGGATAAGTTCCGAGGCGTCTTTTTTTATGGCGCATTTTTAGCGAGGGCTGAATTTGCGAAAACGCGCGCATAAAGATTTTAGCAAAGTGATTGCGCACGGGATATGTCTAAAAGCGCGCAAAAATTTTTTTGCAATGCGCAAAATAGGGCGGGGCGAGGAGCGCAAAATTAAAATACAGGTTGTGGGTGAAAATATTCGCGCGTAATGGAAAATAAATTTTTGGGAATAAGAGCCTCGCAAAAATCTTATCCGATAAAAAAAAGTTTGTTTGGCATTTGTTTTGTTTTTTATCGCCAAACGCGCGGATCCATGAAAAAGCTTCGCGCACTGCGCGCGTAGGAAAAAGTTTTTTTAAGTGCTAGCCATAAAGGCGCCAATATGTCCGAATGACTGGGCCAAACTTGCGGTTAGATTTTTACGAAGGCGCAAAAAAACATGCGCCATGGTGCGGCGCATGCTTTTATATTGCCATAGAGAGTCGGCAGGGGCTCGGAATTACAATTCATTTGAAATATTTTCAATCGAATCGCTTGCCGCCTCCGACTCCTTTAAAAATTCCGAAACTTTTTCCGAGGCTTCTTTTAAGAGTTTTTCAAAGCGGCTTTCAAAAATCCCGCGGCGCGATTGGAGTATTTTATTTGTTGTTTGGGCGGTTTGAACGGAAGATTTTATCGATTGCGCCGTCGAAAGGTATGATATGACTCTCTCGGGATAATCTTGCGCTTTGGATATGTCGGAGTCGATTATGTTGTTGCATGAGTTGGCCTCGTCGATTGCCGCCAAAAGGAATTGTGTGATTTCCCTAATCTCAAACGATGCGTCTGAGATTTTTGAAAATTCCACGGAAAGTTTTTCGTTTTGTTGTTCGCGCTGCCAGCTTTTATTGCCTAAGTTATTGGATTTAGCCATGGCGGTCACTGCCTCGTTTTTGTTTTTCATGACGCTTCCTCCAAAGCCGTTCTCATAATCATTGTTGCCCGCATTGCTGCGGCGATAATTTCCCATTTTAAATGGCGCGATTTTCCCCGGCGCGGAGAATATGGGGAGGCGTTTAAATTCCGCGTCTTTATAGTTTTTTGATGCGGGGATTTTATTGTACATCAAGTCCGACAGCTTTGCAAAAGTCGCCATTAGATCTTTAGTCGCGCCGTTTACCTCTCCGGCTGTTTTTGCGAGAGACTTTTCAGACTGCAAATATTCGTCAGTAAGTTTTTCTAAAAATTCTTTTATATCCCGTATGTTTTCCTCGTTTTGTTTTTCGATGGAATCAAATTGTTGAATGTAGTCTTCGGCGAGTTTTAGCGCGGGGGGGACTCCCTCGATTTTGGGCTCGGCGACAGATATGTTTACGAGCACTTCCGAGAGCTTTTGCTGGGCGAATTCCAGCGCGGCGGCGGCCTCCGCAAACTCCGTCTCTATATATTGAAATTCCCTTTTATTTTGGTACATGTTCCCCGGCTGTTTGGCGACCTCCGCGCGCATCTTTTCAATCGCGGCGTTTATGGATTCGATTTTCTTGCGGGCAAGCGGCAGGATTTTCTCTATTTCTTCAAGCGTTGTCTTGGCATCTTTAAAATTTTTTACGTCGGCGTCAAATCGGATTTTAAACGAGGAAATTTCTTTTTTTAGATCCTCTTTTGAGCGCTTTATGCTCGAGAAAATATCTTCCATAAGCGCGAAATTGGAATTTTTCTCCCTGAGAAAGTCCGTTTCGGATTTAAAAATGGAATTGGCGGATGACAGAAAATTCCGCGCTTTGTCCAATTCGTCAAAGGCGGTTTTTACGGTGCCTCTCGTTTCCTCTATCCTGTCGACAAGATTTTGGGGCTCTGCAAAGGCTGCTGCGCATATAAATGCTGAAAATGCTGAAAATGCCAAAATTTCTAATTTTTTCATAATTTTCCTTTCTAAATTTTAGACGAAAATTTTTTCTTAACGTTTTATGTTTTTTGGGAATTTGAATTTATTTTAGTTTTTGGGGACGTATTGTCAAACGCCGTTTTGTGCGGTCGTGCGGCGGCTACATCATAGACATTGGATCGACGTCGAGCGTGTCTTCGACGTCTTCGTCCATGGGAAATTCCGCCCGCAGCTTTGTTATTTCGGCGACTGCCATGCGCACGTTTTGCGTAAAATACCAAATGTGCCACCTGTAAAAATCCTCGGATTTTTCGAGAGGCGCCGGCGCAGGGCCGCGTATCGAACAAAAGTCGCCGATTTTTTTCTCTATCTCATCTGCCCATTTTTCGGCGTAAAATTCGAGCTTTTCCTCGCTCCTTGAGCGGAATATGTGCCGTATGAGCCGCGTGGAAGGCGGATAGCCGTATTCTACGCGGTTTGCGAGCTCCTCCTCCAAAAACGACTCCATATCGTCCCGCTTTGCGTATTGTATCGGCGCGGACTCGGGTGTCATTGTCTGCACGACAACCTCCCCTCTTGCCTCGCCCCTGCCGGCGCGCCCCGCGACTTGCACTATCAGCTGGTATGTCTTTTCCGCCGCGCGAAAGTCGGGCATGTGCAGGCTTATGTCGGCGTCGATTATCCCGACGAGCGTCACGCGGGGGAAGTCGAGCCCCTTGGCTATCATTTGCGTGCCGACGAGTATGTCGAGCTTGCCGCGGCGGAAGTCTCCGAGTATTTTGCGGTAATTGTCGCGCCGCTTCATTGCGTCGCGGTCCATGCGCCCTATTCGCGCGGAGGGGAACATCGCCGATATCGCCTCCTCGATTTTTTGGGTTCCGGCGCCGCGCCATTTCGCCTTTGGCGAGCCGCATTTTCTGCATGCCCGCGGAGCTTTTGCGGTGTACCCGCACAAATGGCATTTTATAATATCCTCCTTCTTATGCCAAGTCATGCTAACGGAGCAGTGCGGGCATTTCTCAACTTCGCCGCAGTCGGGACATTCAAAAATCTTTGAGTATCCGCGCCTGTTCAAAAATAAAATCGCCTGCTCCCCCTCGTCGAGCCTTCGGGCGAGTTTTTCCTTTAAAATATTGGAGATGCCGGCGCCGGGCTTTTCGCGCTTCATGTCAACTATGAATACCGACGGCATTTTGCTGCCGTCAATCCGGTGCGCTATTTTTGAGAGCGCGTATTTGCCCGTCTTTACATTGTGCAGCGTTTCAAGGGCGGGGGTGGCCGAGCCCAAAATGCAGGCGCAGCCGGCGAGTTTTGCGCGCATTACGGCGACGTCCCTGCCATTGTACCGCGGCGACTTATCCTGTTTATAGGCTGTGTCGTGCTCTTCGTCCACTATTATAAGGCGCAAGTTTTCGAGCGGCGCAAATATGCAGCTTCTTGCGCCTACAACCACTTTCGCTTCGCCCCGCGCGAGCGCCCGCCAGGCGTCGAGCCTCTGGCCGTCGGTGAGCCCGCTGTGCCATACCACGAGCCCGCAGTCTCCGAGGCGGCTTTTCAGCCTCCCGACAGTCTGGGGGGTGAGCGCTATTTCCGGCACGAGAAAAATGCACGTTCCGCCGTCGTCGAGCACTTCCTTCATTGCCCGCATATAGACTTCCGTCTTGCCCGAGCCCGTCACTCCGTAGAGCAGGCGGGTTTTGAAGGCATGGGCGTTTATGTCGGAAGATATTTCGTCGAAGGCTTTTTGTTGCTCGGGGTTGAGCGTAGGAGGGGTGGGGGATATTGTCTCGGCGTCGGACAAATCGTCGTCAAACGAAGTGCGCCTGACTTCCTTTTTGCGCTGGACGAGAAGCCCTTTTTTTACGAGGGCGTCTATAATCGGAGGATTTGTCTGGGCGAGTTTTATTAGGGCTGATTTTAGAATGGCGTCGGGGTATCCGCGCATGAATTCGAGAACTTTGCGCTGTTGGGGGGCGCGGGCTGTGGCGGCAATAATCTCGGCGTCGGACATCTGGCGCGGCATTGAAATTTCGGAGACCTCTTGGGAGCTTTTGCCGGCGCGGACCACTGCGGGAATCATTGACTCAAAAATTTGCCTGAGCCCGCAGCCGTAGTATTCCGACATCCATTTTGCAAGTTTTAGGAGCTCGCCCGTCAGGACGCGCTCGGGCTGCGCAAGCGAGCGCAGAGGGCGCAATCTAAACCCGTTTTGCGCTTCAAAAGACTCGGCCGGGCGTATTTCTACGACGACTCCGCAAGAGTTTGAGGAGCGCACGGGGACATTCACGAGCGCGCCCACGCAGAGCGGTTCGAGGTTTTCAGGAATCGAGTAGGTTAGCGGGCGTTCTATGCCGCTAAAAAGCAGCACGGTTGCTGCGCGTTTTAAATTGCGCGACATTTTTATTTGCCGGCCGGTGCGCCCTGATTTGTTCCGGCGGGGTTCTGGGCGTTGATTTCCGCGATTTTGCGGAGTATGTCGGAGTAGGCTCTTATTATGCCAATGCCGATAGAAGTTCTAAACTTTAAGGAGTTTTTTTCGATGTATCCAAAGGTTTCTGTATTCCCAATTTTCCCGTCGAAATCCACCCCGAATATTGAGAAAATTTTCTTTATTATCTGGGCATTATTTATTATCAGAACAATATTTGCGTTGGCTGCGGAGTATTTTTTTAGAGGGTATTCGGAAGGGGGATTTTTTATTTTGGCTACCGCGTCAAAAAGCGATTCGCGGGAGAAGGCTGTAACTGAATATTTTCCCTCTTTTGCTATATAAATTTTTTGCGCGGGCATATTTGGGAGTAATGTCTGTGTGATTTCGCAGAAATTTACGCCGCTTTCATTTTTCATTTCAGCCTTGAGCGACGAGTCTGGAGCGGTCGATTTTATCAGGTCGAAGCTTGCACTCTCCGATAGCTTGACAATTTCTTCGAGCGAAAGTGGGGATTCGGAAACATTTACGGACTGTATCTGCGCGATGGACTGCAAGTTTATTGCCCCAGCGGAAGTTGTGGTTGAGGCGACCATATTAACCGCGGATTTAACCGCGCTTTCCGGTATGTTGAGCGACTTAAAAATTGGGCTCATCATTTTCTCGTACGATTGTGCCGCCGCAGCCCCGTTTAACGAAGTCAGAGCGGTTATCATATAGTCCTGCGGTACGAAGGCCGCCTCGTCAACGCGCTTTTTTATCGACATTGAGTTTATCAGCTTGGCGGTGTCAGTGCCTTCTTTCGCTGCAAATTCCGACTGGTTTACAATCGAATTTCCGTCGTAGCCGAAGCTCGTTTTTATTTCTTCCGTTTGGGATAGTATATTTTCAAGATACTCCAAGGCGCATTTTTCCTGCGGAAGCTGGGGGACGGGTATGGAATCCAAGAGTTTTTTTGCGTCGCGGATTGTTATAGACAGGCCGTAGGCGCTTTTGGCTGCGGCCGATATTGTTTCGTCGGCGTAGTCGGATACTATGGCTTCCGGGTTGCCGTCCAGCTGCAATACAAGCCAGCCGTTTTTTTCCGCCTTGCGCAATTTTGCATGTTCGGCGAACTTGTATATTGCGGAGTCTTTTGAAGTTTTTACCGCCATAAAAAGCTGCGGGGCGGACGCTTTCCCAAATGCGGCCAAGGCAAAATTTTCCTTAGGATCAATCCCGTAGAAGTTCGGGTAGCCGAATTGCGAGAGCATCAAGGCGAGCGTCATTTCCAACTGCGGGTCTGGATAGACTTTCCTCATAATATCCGATACGTCCGAAAAAAACTTCTTTGGCGTCTCGGCTGAAATGCTAAGCCACGGTTTTTCAACCGCAAAAGAGTATGCGCAAATTAGGGCGGAGGCGAGTAGGGCTGCTATTTTTTTCATGCTTGGGAGAGTTTTATTATAAATTTGATTGAAATCGAAAATATTTCAAGAGCCGATTTCCTTTTAATCGGACAATTCCCTTTTTAAACGGAAAATTTTACTTTTTGGCATTTATTCAAATCCTCGGTAAATTAAAATGCCGGCGGAAAAATCGGCGACATTGCGCATTGCGGGGCTAATCCTTTTTCGGGTCGGCGATGTCGCGGAGTATGTCCCCGAGAATGTTGAAGCAAAGAACTGTTGCGAATATTGCGATGCCCGGGATCAGCATCCACCAGAACCCGAGCATAAGCACTTTTGTGTCGTTTTGAGCCTGTGCGAGCATAAGCCCCCAAGATGCGGAAGGCTCTTGAATGCCGAGCCCCAAAAACGACAGCGCCGCTTCGCCGAGGACATATGCTGGAATCGATAGGGTCGCCGCTACAATCAGGTAGCTGAGGACATTCGGAAGGAAATGCTTCACTATGATTTTTACGGGAGACTCTCCCATAGCCTTTGCCGCCTGGACATACTGGGTGTTTGCGAGCGAAAGCGACATTCCCCTTATCACGCGCGCTGTTCCCGCCCAGCCGAGCGCTGAGAGGATTATGACTATCATTATGTACATTTGCGCGCTGTCGAAATGCGGCGCAAGGGCGGAGCGCATTGCAAGCAGCAAGTATAGGCTGGGAATTGCCATTAGAAATTCCACGAATCTCATCGCGATAAAGTCGAAAGCGCCCCCGAAATATCCGGCAAGCCCACCTACGAGAAATCCGAGCACCATAGTTATCGCGATTCCCACAAAGCCTATGCTAAGCGATACCCTCGCTCCGTACAGCAGTCTGGAAAACATGTCGCGCCCGGTTGAGTCCGCCCCGAGCAGATACACGCGCGCGTCGGGCTGGGAGGATTCCACTCCGAACAGGCGGGTTTTAAAGGGTATAAGCCCCAAAATCTTGTAGTTGCTGTCTTCGTCGCGCACGAAAAATTTAAGCGGCAGGCTTTCGCCCTCGATAGGCTCGTATTTTGCGATGCTCGGGTCCGACTGGCGGTAGCATTGGACGCGCAGGGAGCCGTCCTTAAAGAATATGGCCGACGGCGGGTGGAATGATTTGTCGAGGCACTGTTCGGTAGGCTCGTACGGGGCGAGGAACGGCGCGAGAATCGCCGCGGCGTACAGAACCGCGAGAACCGCGAGCGCAGTGGCTCCGCGCGGCGAGCGCAAAGTTTGCGGTAGCAGGTTCTTGCAGAAGAACACAGCCGCCCAGCCAAGCCCCGCAACCAACAGCACGCATAATACGGCCGCTGCC
>ENA-ORSS01002570-ORSS01002570.1-human-gut-metagenome-genome-assembly--contig:-NODE-2570-length-16072-cov-4.454517_pt1 | contig 16072 bp, 13 predicted proteins | sample MGYA00241899_ERZ509162 | MGnify/ENA primary metagenome ERZ509162 (study PRJEB26280, sample SAMEA2338641) | human gut metagenome | biome: human gut; feature: human-associated habitat; material: faeces... | reverse complement strand
CTCCCCCTGTGTTTCCGAAGAAATATAGGGGGAGTGCCCGTAGGGCGAGGGGGTTAAACACAATAGTAGAACAAAAATATGAAACCCTCCCCCTGCCGTGTCCCGTGGCATTACGGGGTGTTTCCATAAGGAAATATAGGGAGAGTGCCCGCAGGGCGAGGGGGTTAAAACAAAAGACACACAAATTCCAAGAACAAACCCTCCGAAGAAAGTTCAATCATGCCATAAATCAAAGATGGCAAGACCATACATTTGCCTAAAAAAACAGAAGTATGGAAACACAAGAACAAATTTTGAAAGAACAACGGTTGAAAATAGAAACACTCCGGTATCGAATCCTGTTACGATACTACGAGTTACTGCTCACATTAGATGTAATGACACAACCCAACGAAGTGAAAACATTGATGGGGTATATCAACACACTCGAACGCTACGCCAAAAAGTATGAAACAAAACCCGTTAAAAAGAAATCGGGAAAGCGAAAAGAGCATATCGACGAAATACCGGTAACCGATGAAAATACCGGAAGCGAAGAAACGGATTATATGCCCGACAATCCGAGTAACCTTTTCGACCTGTTGGAGGACAGCGACGAGACATACCCTCCCGAAGCCGATGTGTTGCCCACCGACATAGACGACTTTTTAAGAGCCGGTTATGCCCGTTATCTGAAACAAAAAGAAAATAAAGAGAAAAACAATCCGGCTCACCCGCAATTAGAGGATTCTCAACCTTGAAAAAAATGTAAAGACCGAGAACAAAATGCGAGAAATAATTGTTATCTTGCAATAGATATAACAGTATAAAATTATGCCACACCGTCTTTTCGTTCTCCTCTTTGGAATATTATTCATAGGTCTCCTCCCCGGTTCGGCTCGACAATCCCCGGACAAAATATGGCATAAACTCGATTCCATTCAAAACTATCGGACCGAGTTCACATATACAGTGACATTACCACTCACCGATTCGGAAATAAACTATCGGGCAGAACTCTCCTATCGAAAAAATCCAATCGACACACTTTGCGGATATTCATACTTAATCGATTACAAAGCCGAGAACGATACATGCCCGTATGCCAATTTTATGGCTTACGACAACGGCGATTACTTCCGGTTCGACCGTGATCGGCTACGAGAATATCATCATCGCGAAGACAAAGAACCGTTCGCACATAAAGGTAACAATCCGGGAGTACACCGTTCGGGACTGTTCACCGAACTTTTCCCGGCTGAAATATCCCGACAATTAAAAACATTCGTCGGGAAAAAAGATTGTCTCGTACAATTTTTCCCCGACACGCTTGTACAGGACCGTCTGTGCGACGCCATACTCGTGAATGACTCCATAAAGGGCGAATTGTCCCGAACCATACTCTATACATTCGACACCCACGACGGGATGCCCCTATATCGGGAAACCGAAAATAATCCGGGTCATTTAGGTTCGCAAACCGTTACTGTAAAATATTCGGGAAACGATACGGATACGAAATTCCCCTCCGACTATTTCGGTGAGACCAACCTGCTGAAAAATTATGGAGAAATATTCCTCCGATTCCGCGAAGGCACTTATGCATCCTCCGACCGGGTAGGACAAAAAAGTCCGGAGTTTTCCCACAAATGGGGTGAACATCGGTTTTCTTCCGATCAGTTGAAAGGACAAAACTGCCTGCTCTTATTCCTCGACGAACGAGGCGAATTTTGCAAACAAGCCCTACAAATAGCCGAATCCGTATCCTTGCAAGAAAATCTGACGCCGGTTATACTCTACATAGAGAAACAACCCGAGAACATAGAAAACCGTTCGGGAGCCATCATACTGGAATATACCGGAAAAACAGCCAGCGAGTATGGCGTGACAGGCTACCCCACCCTCTTCCTGCTCGACCCCGAAGGCACGATACGATTCGTAAAAATAGGATATTCCCCGCTACTGGCCGAAGAACTCGAACTCGCCGTCAGGCAAATACTACACGACCGACCCATACAAGCGCAGAAAAACAAATAGTTTCATCTATAAATTAACAACAATGGAAAAAATCACTTTCAAAGGCACACCCGTACATACTTACGGTAAATTGCCGAAAGTAGGAAGCCAAGCTCCCTGCTTCACACTTACTCGATCCGACTTGACTGAACTTTATTGTCACGACCTCAAAGGACGTCGCATTGTACTGAACATCTTTCCAAGTCTCGACACTTCGGTCTGTGCTACTTCGGTGCGTAAATTCAATAAAATGGCAGCCGGAATGAAGGATACCGTAGTATTGGCCATTTCGAAAGACTTACCGTTTGCGCAGGGACGCTTCTGCACGACAGAGGGTATCGAAAACGTGATTCCGTTGTCGGATTTTCGCTTTTCGGACTTCGACGAGAGCTATGGCGTGAGGATGGCTGACGGACCGCTGGCCGGACTGCTGGCGCGTGCGGTAGTGGTGATTGGGAAAGACGGGAAAGTAGCTTATACAGAGCTTGTGCCGGAGATTACTCAGGAGCCGGATTATGAAAAGGCATTGGCTGCTGTGAAATAATCTTTTTTTTTGAATGGTTTCAAGGAACAGAAAGTCCGTGTTCACTCCGGGGGGGTGAGAGCACGGACTTTTTCATGCGGGTATAAAGCCTGTCTTTACCGGCTTTACCCCCTATGACTACTGCTTGTTACGTGTGTTGAACAGGCAATCACTTCTTTTTGGTCATATCGAAGTCGAACAGGGTCTGAGGAACAGGTACCGCTACGCCTGCCAGTTCCACTTTATCGGCGCTGAGCTTCAACTTCAACTGATTTTTCTTGTAAGCAAAGCTGCCTTTGTCCGGAGACGAAATGGTTACGGTAACAGTCTGTCCTTCCTGGCCTTCTACGGCTGCAGGCAGTTGAAGGGTCAACGGTTTCGGATCGAAAGCAAGGTAGATGCTGTCCTTCTCTGTATTGAGAGCCGGCTTGTAGCCTACTTTGTATTTTACGTCACCGATGGCTTTGACAATGGCTTCCGCTTTGTCTTTATCGCCTACGATGGAGGTAATAAGTTCGGTTACCGGCAATTTGTCGAAGAACACCGTGTCATTTTTCACCGTAGCGTTTACGTCTTGTCCCTGGGGAGCTTCTCCGGCATTTTCTTTTGCAGGGGCGGGAGTCACCGGAGTTATCAGTACTTTTCCGTTATAGGTGCCTGCCACATCGTTGGTGGATGGAGGAGGAAGCGGAGAATTGTCATCGTTGTTGCAAGAAGACAAGGTTACCACTGAGAAAGCAATCGCAAAAGAATAAAAAAGCTTGGTTAAGTTGAAATCTTTTTTCATTTTTTTAAACATTAAATTTGTTATATAAATTGCTTTTTCATCAAACAACTGTAAGGCCTAGGATTTGTTTTTTTGATGAATTGTCAATAACTGGTTTGGTGTACGTACAATAAGTAAATGCAGAAAATATAAAGGTACTGCATGGAGGACGAAAAAAAAGAAAGATTTTTTTTGAGGGAGGGATGAAGGCGGAGTTTTACCACGGAGTACCACAGAGTCTCACGGAGTAATAGAGAGTAGAGAGTAATACAGAGTAATACAAAGTTCTTAGAGTTCACTACCATTCGTTATCGATAGATTAAGTTCACTCTGTGTTGCTCTGTGTTACTCTGTGGTGAATGCTGATTCTTGCTGTGGAGGCACTATTTCTTTTTCTTCATTCCTTTGTAGACAAGGAAACCTACGATGAAGACTCCGATGACGATGAAGCAGTAGCCCAGTTCATGGCTGTATTCTGTTACTTTGGCAAGCAGTTGCTCTTCGCTTTCGATGCCGGGTACGGTGGAAAGATAATAACCGATGGCAGCGAGGATAGTGTTCCATAATCCGGCACCCAGAGTGGTGTAGATCAGGAACGTGTGCAACTTCATGCGGGCAAGTCCTGCAGGGATGGAGATCAACTGGCGGACAGCGGGAATCAGGCGACCGATAAAAGTGGAGAGTGCTCCGTGCTTGTCGAAATATTCTTCGGCATGCTGCACTTTGGCTTCATCGATCAGGCACATGTGTCCGAAGCGGCTGTTGGCGAACTTGTAGACGATGGGACGTCCCAGCCAGCGGGCCAGATAGTAATTGATAATAGCACCGAGGTTGGCTCCCAGGGTGGCGAAGAGCACTACCAGATAGATGTTCAGCTCTTCGTTGACAGCCGCTTTGTAGGCTGCCGGAGGAATGACTACTTCGGATGGAAAAGGAATGAAAGAACTTTCAATGGTCATTAATAAAGTAATGGTCCAGTAATTGAGGTGGTCTAAGCACCACTGAATGAAGGCTACAGATTCCATTTGTTTAATTTAGATTGAATTGATATAGTTTTGTTTTTTGGATTTACCACAGAGTACCACAGAGTTTTTTAATCTCTTGTTTATAAGATATTAAGAGAAAATAATCTCTGTGGACCTCTGCGTTACTCTGTGGTGAACTTGATTATTTTTCGTCTTTTAAAAAATCGTCCAGTTCGCGAAGCATCTGTTCTCCGTCGACACCCATTTCCAGTATCGTATCCCGGAGGGAGTCGAGATTGATGGAATCGCCGGACATTGCGTTGTATTTCTTGAATCCTTCATGATCCTGAAGGACGAGGCATACGGCGGCCAGTTGTTCGCAGATCTTGGGGTACTCGGGATCTTCTTCCAGCACCTGCTCGAAGCAGAAGCGTGCGTTCTCGAGCATGCGGAACTCGAGGCTGTAGTTGCCTATTTCCATCCAGGTATCTGCTTCGGGGGCATAGCGGAGAGCTAATGCCCACTCTGCACGGGCCAGGTCGAAATTGTCCTCTTCCATATAGATGCGTCCCTCGAGCAGATAGGGCTCTGCATCCTGGGGGGCGAGCTCTTTTGCCAGTCGGCAAAGCCGGTGGGCTTCTTCCGAGTCGCCCTGGCGGGAAGCGCAAAGTGCTTTGTTTGAATAGATATCGGACAATAGGGGGGAAGAACCGTTACCGTTTTCTTCGATCGCCCGGAGAGCCATGCTGTAACTTTCGTTGGCTTCAGCCCAATTTTCCTGCTGGGTGTAGGCCAGTCCGATGAACATATATGTAAATTCGGGGGAGAGCGTTTTATACTTCAGGGCTTTCCGGTATTCAACGATGGCTCCCTCGATGTTCTCAAGATGAAAGAGGCTGTGTGCCTTGATGATGTGGGCTTCGCCGAATTCTTCGTCGGCTGCGATGGCAAAGTCACAGGACTCGATGGCTTTATCGAAATCTTTGGTGGCAAACTGGCATTTGGCCAGGCCTACCCAATAAGCCGGGTTATAGGGATTCTTGTCGATCAGCTTGTTGAAGACAACGATGGCTTGCTCTATGTATTCTGCTCCGGCCGCACCGTAGCAATCGGCGGTGGCTGCCAGGAAGTCTTCGTCATCTTTGTACATCTCCGCACCCCGTTTGAGCCATTGTACGCCTTTCTCCGGATAACCTAAGTCGGTGTACAGGTAGACAATATCGACCAGGATGCCCAGGTCGTTTTTCTCTTCCTCTTCTATGCTGTCGAGCATTTGGTCGGCGGCATCCAGTTTACCTTCGTTCAGCAGCAGTTCGGCCAGGAGTAGTTTTACGTTGGAGGAGTAAGTGTCGGTGATGAGTTCGGCCACCTCTTTGGCCTTTTGGGGTTGATTGAGATCCAGGAACAGGTAAGCCTGTTCGACCATGAGGTCGGTGTGTCCCGGATGGAGTCCGAGTCCGTATGTTATGACCTCCTGGGCTTCCTTAAACTTACGTTCGGAGGCATATAGATCGGCAATATCAGCCAATTGGTCACCGTCCAGGTATAGCGATTCGTTTTTGGCTTTTACCGCTTCGTATTGTGCGATAAGGTTCTGTAATTCCCGCTCTCTTTCGGACGGGGAGTTTTTTCTGCCCAATTTAATTAGCAATTATACAGTTAATAATCATTCGATTCGACGGAGGGGGAGGTGTGTCCCCTATGGTGAGTTCCGACACACGCTCCCTTGCCCAAAAATTATTTATTGATCTTTCCCCAGGTATCTTTCAGTCCTACGGTGCGGTTGAATACCAGATGTCCGGGGGTGGAATCTTTGTCGATATTGAAATAACCGATACGCTGGAATTGCAGATAAGAGAGCGCGGGCATGTCGGCCACGTACTTCTCTATATAGCAATGGGGCAGTACGGTCAGTGAATCCGGATTGATCATTTCCTTCATGGCTTCGAGGGCGTCGCAACCTTTGGCTTCACGGATGGCTGCCATTTCGTCGCGCGGGTTTTCCACTTTCCAGAGACGGTCGTACAGACGCACCTCTGCCGGCAGACAATGGTTGCAGCTGAGCCAATGGAGGGTGCCTTTCACTTTGCGGTTGGCGTCGGGCATGCCGCTTCTGGTGTTGGGATCGTATTCGCAGTATACCTCGGTCACGGTGCCGTTCTCGTCTTTCTTGCAGCCTGTACATTTTACGATGTAGGCATTCTTCAGACGCACTTCCTGTCCCGGAGTCATGCGGAAATATTTCTTCGGGGCGTCTTCCATGAAGTCATCGCGTTCCATCCACAGTTCGCGGCTGAATTCGATGGTATGGCTTCCGGCTGTCGGATCTTCGGGGTTGTTGATGGCTTCCAGTTCCTCAACTTGTCCTTCGGGATAGTTGGTGATGATCAGTTTCACCGGGTTCAGTACGGCAGATACACGGGTGGCACGGGCATTCAGGTCTTCGCGTACGGCGCTTTCGAGCAGGGCGAAGTCGTTGAGTGCATCGTAAGTGGTGTAACCTATTTTATCGATGAACTTACGGATGGATTCGGGAGAATAGCCGCGACGGCGGAATCCGCAGAGAGTCGGCATACGGGGATCGTCCCAGTCGTTCACCAGTCCTTCCTTCACCAGGATCAGCAGGTTGCGTTTACTCATCAGCGTGTAGTTCAGGTTCAGTTTGTTGAACTCCGTCTGACGGGGACGGTTGTCGTCCAGGTCCTTGCCTTCTTTCAGCCAGTCGATGAACAGATCGTAAAGAGGGCGGTGAGGCACGAACTCGAGTGTACAGAGTGAGTGGGTGACTCCTTCGAAATAGTCGCTCTGACCGTGTGCAAAGTCATACATCGGATAGGCTTTCCATTGGGTTCCGGTGCGGTGGTGTGCCACATGCAGGATGCGGTACATGATCGGGTCGCGGAAGTGCATGTTGGGGCTTGCCATGTCTATTTTGGCACGAAGCACCATGGAACCTTCCTTGGCTTCGTCGCTATTCATCTTTTCGAACAGGGCAAGGCTCTCTTCGATCGGACGGTTGCGGTACGGACTCTCGACACCGGGTTGGGTGGGAGTGCCTTTCTGTTGCGCTATCTGTTCTGAAGTCTGCTCGTCTACGTAGGCCTTGCCTTCTTTAATCAGAGTGACGGCAAAGTCCCATAGTTGTTGGAAATAATCTGAGGCATAATATACGTTGCCCCATTGGAATCCCAGCCACCGGATATCTTCCTGGATGGCTTCTACATATTCCATATCCTCTTTCGTCGGGTTAGTGTCGTCGAAACGAAGGTTGCACACACCGCCGTGTGCGGCAGCGATGCCGAAGTCGAGACAAATGGCTTTAGCGTGCCCGATGTGCAGGTAACCGTTTGGTTCCGGCGGGAAGCGTGTTTGTACTTTTCCCCCGTTCTTTCCAGCTTTCAAATCATTTTCTACTGCCTGTTCAATGAAATTGAGGCTTTTCTTTTCGCCTGCTTCTTCGTTTTTTATATCTGTCATATCTGTCATTATTATAAAAGCTCGTAGCTAATAAGTTGCTGCAAAAGTAGGATATTTTTTTTGTATATCCTTATTTCACGGGTATATATCCACTCTTTTTTATAATATCCTGTCCTTCGGGAGAGAGAATAAACTCGAGCAGGGGAGCGATTTGTGTTTTGTTCTTTGCATCATAATAGTAGTAGAGGGGGCGGACGATGGGATAAGTCTTGTTGGTGGCGTTCTCTACGGTCGGGGTGGCATAGTGCTCGCCATCATACGAGATGGACAGAGTCTTGATGCGCGGCGACACATAAGCGAGCCCTACATAGCCGATTGCCCCTTTGGTCTGGCTGACGGATTGGATAATGGCTCCGGTGGCGGGCATGGAAAGGCTACTGCTCATATAATTTTTATTTTTGAGAACGCTTTCTTTGAAAAACTCATAGGTGCCCGAAGATGTTTCACGGGAATATACTACGATTTTACGATCATCTCCACCCACTTGCTTCCAGTTTGTTATTTTTCCCCGGAAGATATCTTCCAGTTGTTGGCGTGTCAGTTGTTTCACGGGGTTGGAAGGGTGTACCACGACGGCGAGGGCATCGTAGGCGACGATTACTTCTTCTACTTCCTTGCCTGCGGACTTTACTTTCATTTTCTCGCTGAACTTGATGGGGCGGGATGCCATGGCGATATCCGTTGTTCCGTCCAATAAAGCGGAAATACCCACGCCGGTACCGCCACCCGTGACGGTAATCCGGGCATCGGGATTGAGCGCCATAAACCTTTCAGCGGTCTGTTGTGCTACGGGGAGTACGGTGTCGCTGCCTTTAATACGCTGTGCTTGCATGCTACTTGCAGCTAATGTCAGGAGTAGGATAATACTTATTCTTTTCATAATAGGTATTGTTTATAATTACTTTATGTAGTAAACTAATGATAGTATAACAACCTTCATACTACTCTTTTTGTTTATTCTCTGCAAATAAAGCAATCGTGTATTACGATGCTATTACAAAGCTTGTGTTTTTGCGGGTTGTAACGCTTTTGTAATATGTTTGAAACATTTCTTTCAAATGTTAGTCACACTCTCTTAACATCGGCCCCGTTTCTTTGCATGCAGAATATCAACAGGTATTTATGAAGAAACTTTTTGAAAAAATAGTAGAAGGTATATTGGCTTGCAGTGGTTTCGTAACAAGCATTACCATTGTGCTTATCATCCTGTTTCTCTTTTCCGAGGCGTTGGGATTGTTCAACAGCCGGGTGATTGAAGAGGGATATGTATTGGCATTGAATAAAGATAATAAGGTTACTGAGCTGACACCGGCTCAGATAAAAGATGTTTTCGACGAGGAAATAACAAACTGGAATGAGGTCGGAGGGCAGGATATGCCTATCCGGCTTTTCCGTTTGGAGGATATCACCCAGTATTATACCGAAGAAGAACTGGGACCTTCTTATGAACACGCCGGAGCAAGAATTACCGAGTTGGTGGAGCGTACACCGGGCATCATTGCTTTTGTGCCGCAACAGTTTATTGTCCGGCAAGACTCCGTACACTTGTTGTGCGATAATACGATTTCAGTGAAAGACGTCTTTGCCGGTGCCGAATGGTTTCCTACGGCTACACCTGCCGCGCAATTTGGCTTTTTGCCACTGATAACGGGTACATTATGGGTGAGTCTTTTTGCCATTCTAATAGCTCTTCCGTTCGGTCTTTCGGTAGCTATCTATATGTCCGAAGTGGCAAATCCTAAGGTACGCAATTTGTTGAAGCCGATAATTGAGTTGCTGAGTGGTATTCCGTCAGTGGTATATGGCTTCTTCGGATTGATAGTCATTGTGCCGCTCATACAGAAAGTGTTCGACTTGCCGGTTGGCGAAAGCGGTCTGGCGGGAAGCATCGTATTGGCAATAATGGCATTGCCCACGATTATTACTGTGACAGAAGATGCCATGCGCAACTGTCCCCGTGCCATGCGTGAAGCCAGCCTGGCATTGGGAGCTTCGCAATGGCAAACTATATATAAGGTGGTGATACCCTATTCTGTATCGGGCATCACTTCCGGAGTAGTGCTGGGCATCGGACGCGCCATCGGAGAAACGATGGCGGTATTGATGGTGACAGGCAATGCGGCTGTTATACCGCATACCATTCTGGAGCCGTTGCGCACCATTCCCGCTACGATTGCAGCGGAACTGGGAGAGGCACCTGCCGGAGGAGCTCATTATGAAGCTTTATTCCTTCTGGGAGTAGTATTGTTCTTTATCAGTTTGCTGATCAACTTCACGGTGGAAGCTGTATCGGCCCGGAAAAGATAGTGTTTTACAGAGAAAAGTAAAATGAGTATGATAGATAGGAAACATCTTTCGCAACGCATTGCATTCGGTACATTCCGTTTGCTGAGCCTGACGGTGGTAGGGATACTCTTTGCCATTCTCGGCTTTATTATATATAAAGGTATAGGAGTTATCAGTTGGGAGTTTCTGACTACCGCGCCGAAGGACGGCATGACGGCAGGTGGTATTTGGCCTGCCATCGTCGGCACATTCTATCTGATGATAGGCAGTGCCCTGTTTGCCTTTCCGGTGGGAGTAATGAGTGGTATCTATATGAATGAATACGCTCCGAAGGGCTGGATCGTCCGTTTTATCCGCATGATGACGAATAATCTGAGTGGGATACCCTCCATTGTCTTTGGTCTTTTCGGTATGGCCCTGTTCGTTAACTATATGGGGTTTGGCGATAGTATCCTTGCCGGCTCTCTTACATTGGGATTGCTCTGCGTGCCTTTGGTGATCCGTACTACCGAAGAAGCGCTGAAAGCTATTCCCGATACTCTGCGTGAAGGAAGCCGGGCTTTGGGAGCTACCAAATTGCAAACCATCTGGCATGTGATTCTGCCAATGGCCATGCCGAATGTGATAACAGGGCTTATTCTTGCTTTGGGACGTGTTTCCGGTGAGACCGCACCCATCCTGTTTACTTGTGCCGCTTATTTTCTTCCTCAGTTGCCCACAAGTATCCTCGATCAGTGCATGGCATTGCCTTATCATCTATATGTTATTTCTACTAGTGGTACGGATATGGAAGCTCAGCTTCCGCTGGCTTATGGCACTGCTTTGGTTTTAATAATAATCATTCTCTTTGTAAATCTTCTGGCAAATGCCTTACGGAAGTATTTTGAGAAGAAAGTAAAGATGAACTAACGGGAATAATAAACAGTAAATGAAATGATTGGTAAAATAGAAGCAAATAATGTAAACTTCTGGTATGGTGACTTTCATGCTCTGAAAGGTATCAGTATGTCGATAGAAGAACGTTCGGTGGTAGCCTTTATCGGTCCTTCGGGATGCGGCAAGTCCACTTTCCTGCGGTTATTCAACCGTATGAACGATCTGATTCCCAATACCCGCCTGACAGGTGAAATCCATATTGACGGAAAGGATATCTACGGAAAAGATGTCCAGGTGGATGAACTCCGTAAGAAAGTAGGTATGGTGTTCCAGCGTCCTAATCCTTTTCCTAAAAGTATTTTCGAGAATGTGGCCTATGGCCTTCGGGTGAACGGGGTGACGGACAATAGTTTTATCCGCCAGCGTGTGGAAGAGTCCTTGAGGGGTGCCGCCTTGTGGGAAGAAGTAAAGGATAAGCTGAAAGTTTCCGCTTATGCACTTTCCGGCGGACAACAGCAACGCCTTTGCATAGCCCGCGCCATGGCTGTGTCTCCCTCCGTATTGCTGATGGACGAGCCGGCTTCTGCGCTCGATCCTATTTCTACGGCTAAAGTAGAGGAGCTTATTCACGAGTTGAAAGAACAGTATACAATTGTTATCGTTACACACAATATGCAGCAGGCTGCGCGCGTTAGTGATAAAACAGCATTCTTCTATTTGGGGCAAATGGTGGAATTTGACGATACCAAGAAGATATTTACGAACCCCGAGAAGGTGGAGACTCAGAACTATATTACGGGCCGTTTTGGATAGGCATTTGTTTCATTGCTTGAAACTCTGAGTTTCTCGGTGTGAAACCAACAGTTTCAAAGGATGAAACTAAGAGTTTCACGGCATGAAACCGGGAGTTTCACACAGAGAAACTAAAGGTGGCTCGCTGCAAGACTCAAAAGAGTGACAGGTTTCCTCTAATTAATCATATAAGTAATCTTAAAATAGAAATTTATGGTAAAGTTTATCGAATCGGAACTCGTCTTACTTAAAAAAGAAATAGACGAAATGTGGACCTTAGTATATAACCAGCTCGACCGGGCAGGGGAGGCAGTCCTGACCTTCGACCGCGAACTGGCGCAGCAAGTGTTGGTGCGCGAACGTCGCGTGAATGCTTTGGAATTGAAAATAGACAGTGACGTAGAAGATATTATTGCCCTGTACAATCCCGTAGCCATTGATCTACGTTTTGTGCTTGCCATGCTGAAGATCAATACAAACCTGGAACGGTTGGGGGACTTTGCCGAAGGTATAGCCCGTTTCGTGCTGAACTGTAAGGAGCCTGTCCTCGATCCGGACCTTTTGAAGCAATTACGTCTGGAAGAAATGCAGGCGCAAGTACTTGCCATGCTGGAACTTGCCAAAAAGGCTCTTCAGGAAGAGAGTCAGGATCTGGCAACTTCAGTCTTTGCTAAAGACAATTTGTTGGATGAAATTAATGCTGAAGCTACTACGATTCTGGCAGGTTATATTGCTAAACATCCGGACAGTGTTCTTCCTTGCCTGAACCTGGTAAGTGTCTTCCGTAAGTTGGAGCGTTCCGGCGATCATATTACCAATATTGCCGAAGAAATAGTCTTCTTTATCGATGCGAAAGTGTTAAAACATAGCGGAAAAACGGACGAACATTATCCTTTAAGCAAGAAATGAGTTCTTTTTTAGGTAAAATTTAGCGTTTGTTAGAAAAATGCTATATATTTGTCCATTGAAAACGATTGCGGATGTGGAAAGGCTATAGAAGTGGTAATAAAACCAAAGAAATTTCAAAAAGATGTTATAAGACATGTTTTTTAATTTGGTAAGTAACCTGAAAAGCCGCTATATTTGCAGCGTTATCCTGAAAACAATCTTTTTACCTTAAAAAAAAACTAATACCTATTGAAAACTGAAAAATGGGGCTTTGTGAAAAGCTCCATTTTTTTTGTACTTATATTCCCCTTATTTCGTATCTTTGGAGAAGATAAGCTGCATCTCGGCAGAACTTTTTCATGCAAGCATGAAAATTCTGCGATCAATTTGCATTATCTTTGTGTTCTCCAAATAAGGAATTATAAATCATTAAATCGTAAACTGAATTATGTTTTCCGGAATAGTAGAAGAATGTGCCACTCTTGTGGCATTGGTAAAAGAACAAGAGAACGTACACTTCACGTTCAAGTGCTCATTTGTAAATGAATTGAAGATAGACCAAAGTGTATCTCATAACGGTGTATGCCTCACGGTAGTCAGCATGACAGAGGATACCTATACGGTTACAGCCATGAAGGAAACATTGGAGCGCTCCAATCTCGGGTTGTTGAACGTAGGAGACAAGGTGAATGTAGAGCGCAGCATGATGATGAACGGTCGCCTCGATGGACATATCGTGCAGGGGCATGTAGATCAGACTGCCACCTGTATCAGTGTAGAAGATGCCGAAGGAAGTTATTACTTCACTTTCCGGTATGCTTTCGATAAGGAGATGGCAAAGCGGGGATACATTACTGTGGACAAAGGCTCTGTAACGGTGAATGGTGTCAGTCTGACGGTGTGTAATCCAACGGACGATACTTTCCAGGTAGCTATTATTCCCTATACGTTCGAATATACTAATTTTCACGATATCAAAGTTGATAGCGTAGTGAACATTGAATTTGACATTATCGGCAAATATATCAGCCGGATGCTCCAGTTTAAATAATAGTTCACCACAGATTGCACAAATAGCACAGAAATATTATCCTTTTATAATCAGTGTTTATCCGTGTAATCTGTGGTGCAATAAAAACATATATCAAATGGACTTTTTACAATTAGTAGCCTCCCGTCAGAGTGACCGCGCTTATGATATGACACGTCCTGTAGAGCCCGAGAAACTGGAACGGATACTGGAAGCTGCCCGTCTGGCCCCATCAGCTTGTAATGCGCAACCGTGGAAGTTTGTCGTAATCAATGATCCGGAACTTTCCGTTAAGGTAGGCAAAGCTACTGCCGGACTGGGGATGAATAAATTTGCTAAGGATGCCCCCGTTCATATTCTGGTTGTGGAAGAATCGATGAATGTCACTTCATTTCTGGGTGCAAAGATTAAGGATAAGTATTTCCCCTTGATAGATATAGGTATTGCCACTGCTCATATCACTTTAGCTGCCGAGAGTGAGGGATTAGGTTCTTGTATTCTTGGCTGGTTTGATGAGAAAGAGATTAAGAAGCTGACCGGTATTCCATCTTCTAAGCGCTTGCTATTGGTTATCACCATCGGATACTCTGTAAAAGAGAAGAGAAAGAAGGCGAGGAAACCGAAGGAAAAGGTGGTTTCTTACAATAAATACTGATTCAGTGATAAAGGGTTAGTGATAAGTGATTAACAGACTACGCTATGACACCCATGGTACTAATCACTTATCACTACCCCTCTAATATTAAAGATCTTTCAGTAGCACATGGCTTGCGCTCTTATAATATTCTTCCCGTGCATTCATTAATACTTCCCATTGTTCGCTGAACTCCTTGTCCTTATCTATTTTGAAATCCTCCGAACCATGCGTGTCCAGTCTGTCTAACAACAGTGCGACGTTCATCTTATTGATATCCATGGAGGGTTGATAGCCGATATCTTCATTGTTTTCGTCTACTACTTCATGCAATAGATTTATTTCTTGTAACTCATATAGAATCTGGTGTGTCAACCGGATTGGTATCTGACACTCTTCGGATATTTCTTCTGCTGTATATGGTTTTGCATTCTCCTCAAATCTTTTGGCAATGAGGGACATGATAAGGATAGCTACGAAATCTCGATACCTCCGGCTGATATTTTTGGTGTCTTTGTCAAAACTGAAGTTCCGTATGTTTTGTCCCGCATACGTCAGTTCTGCACCAAACAGGCAGATTGTCCACGATATTTGTAACCATAGCAGGAATAGGGGAAGGGCGGCGAAACTACCATAAATAGCATTGTAACGCGATACCCACAACTGACCACTGATGTATAGAAACTGGAATGCCTGGTGTGCCGTTCCTGCAAGAACCCCGGCAATGAGCGCATGCTTGAACTTTACTTTAGTATTAGGCATATAGATGTATAGTCCTGTAAACATGAACCAGGTCAAGGCAAAAGGTATGAGGCGGATCAGGAATTTCAGAATAGGAGCAAGCAGTACAAAATCTTCAATGTACTTCAGCGTTGTACTCATGAAGATGGAGAGACCACCCGAAATTACAATCAAGATAGGCATCAGCAGGAACATAGAGAAATAGTCCGTAATTTTACGGTACATACTTCGTGCCTTTTTTATTTGCCAGATGCGGTTGAAGGTTATTTCAATATTGGTGATCAGGTTGATAACCGTCCATAGCAACATAATTAAACCTACTCCGATAAATATGCCGCTTTTAGTTTCAGAAAGATAAGAGTCTACGAATTGGAGGATGACTTCTGTGGTCTGGTTATGCCCTCCGAATCCCATTCGCACCTGATTCTCCATCAGATTGGAGAAGCCGAATCCACGTGCTATGGCAAATAATATGGCAAGTATAGGGACAATGGCAAGCAAAGTGCTATAAGTCAGTGCAGAGGCATTGTTTACTAGTCTGTCCTTGGTGAAGCGGTTGATACATAAATAAATGGTTTTGATTATATTGTAGAGGGAAAAAGTCGTTTTGGTGACTTCATCCTCTGTAATACGCCAGATGTCGTATGTAAGAAATTTCCAAAGAGCAGTAATACGTTTATTCATAATCAATGAAGAATTAGGAATGAAGAATTATGAATATAGAACGGAGAACTCTATCAAATTGTTGTATCATGCAGAAATTCTTCATTCCTAATTCTCTGTTCTTAAATTAAAAAAAAAAGCAGTCGGTCTGTAAGCCGGGTTCTGTTCTCTGTTTTCAGGAAGAAATCTTCATTATTCATTCATCATTCTTCATTCAGCAAAGTGTCTGTCATTTATCTGAGCCGCATGTCACCATACAGGCTTTAGCGGTCTACCCTCCGACATGGAGCGAGCAACTCTCATAGCGTCGGTTTACATGACCTTACAACTCCCAAGACGCACAGCCCTTGTGTCACCACAAGACTGGTAGGCTCTTACCCTACCTTCTCACCCTTACCCATGCCCAAGGACACCGGCGGTTATTTTCTTCTACGTT
>ENA-ORSS01002569-ORSS01002569.1-human-gut-metagenome-genome-assembly--contig:-NODE-2569-length-16074-cov-9.691054_pt1 | contig 16074 bp, 14 predicted proteins | sample MGYA00241899_ERZ509162 | MGnify/ENA primary metagenome ERZ509162 (study PRJEB26280, sample SAMEA2338641) | human gut metagenome | biome: human gut; feature: human-associated habitat; material: faeces... | reverse complement strand
AACTCTAAGGGTTATGAGCCCGACGAGCTACCGAACTGCTCTATCCCGCGATATAAGGCTCTCACAGAGCCTTATTATAATAGCAGAAGGCGGAGCGGTTGTCAAGGGGGGCTGGAATTTTTTTATCCCGGATATTCCGGTGCCGGGACATGCATCGGGAGCTGCACCATGCACAAAACAGCCAGCGTCACCGCGCCGAAGATCATCCAGGCGCGCATGGACTTTTTGCCGGTCAGGTGGGTATAGAGCGCGCAGACGCAGCCGAGGAGCAGCACGCACACGAGCCACGTGCTCTGCACGCGCAGGGGCGTGAGGCCGAAGCAGTCGATATACAGCGCCAGCTTGGAGATCGCGATGACGGCGAACAGCATGCTCTGGACCAGAAGGGCGGCGGCCATCCAGCGGATCAGCTTCTGCTCCTGCCGCGCGGTACGCGTGACGAGCCAGAAAAGGGTGAAGTTGATCGCCATGACGCGGCAGAGCTCGAAGAAGCCCTGGCGGGCGTATTCGGCCACGGTAAAGCTCTCCGGCAGCGTCCGGGTAAAGGCCCCGAACAGGTACCGGCCCTGCACGAAGAAGAACACGAGATACAGCGCGCTGAACAGCCCGAGGGCCGCGGCCCAGATGCCCGCCGGGACGGTGCGCAGCTTCGGCAGGCGGTCCATGACCGCCGCTCCGCGCCCGCGCATATCCTCCGGCGTCCGGCGGCCGAGACCGGCCAGCAGGCCGAACACGTACGCGCCGACCGGCAGGGAGGCGAGGAGACGATAGAACCACGTCTCGTCAAGATCGAGCGTCAGCGCCTGCCGCAGGTCATCGATCAGCTCGCCGAAGGTGTCGTCCGCGGCGGACAGCTGCGTCATGGCCAGCACGAGCAGCACCAGCGCGGCGAACGCCGCGAGCACCGCGCCTGCGATCGCGCCGGCGCTGACGCCGCGCTCCTTTTTGGACTTCAGCGCGAAGATCACGCAGCGGATGCGCAGGAAGAAATTCTGAAACGGGACGATGAGAAACGCGTACAGCGCGTCGAGCGGCAGCAGATGGCCGCTTTCGCCGCCGGTCAGCCGCCCGGAGCGGCACAGAAGCCAGTAGACGGCAAGGATATGCAGGGCCAGAAAGGCGAGGCTCGAGGGGATGGCATACTCCTGCATGACCTGCACATCCAGCCGGGAGTCGTACTGGTTCGGATGCAGGCTGCGCCACGTGATGCAGCCCGCGATCATTATCACGCAGGCCAGCCAGACCCAGCTTTCCCACGGGCGCTTCACGTCCCGGTACAGATATTCTCCGGCGGCGATAAACCCGGCGGCAAACAGCGGCAGCGCCCACCATCCGGAACCCAGATACACATACGCCAGCACATACATCCCGAACGCCAGCAGCACTTCCTTCCGGCTGGCCGAGAACGGCGGCTTTGCCGGGGCGAGCGTCTCCTGCGCCCAGTCGGGCGTTTCCGGCGGGCGGGGGAATTCGTTTTTACGTTGTTCTTCCATCGGTGACCTCCTGTTGGTCGTCCACAAACTCCAGCAGGTCGCCCGGCTGGCAGCGGAGCTCATGGCACAGGGCCATGAGCGTGGAAAAGCGGATGGCCTTGGCCTTGTTGTTTTTGAGAATGGACAGGTTTGCGGGGGTGATGCCGACGCGCTCGGCCAGCTCCCCGGCGGAGATTTTGCGCTTGGCCATCATGACGTCCAGATTCACGAGAATTTCCATGCCGCACCCCCTAGATCGTGAGGTCGAGCTCGGCCTTCATGTCGATGGCCTGCTGGAAAATATTCTTGATGATGCGCACAATCAGCGCCATGAAGCCGGCCGCGATGGCGACCGCGATGAACGGCAGATAATACAGGCAGCTGACCAGACACACCGCGCCCGCGCCCACGCAGCACCAGCTGACCTGCCGCAGCAGCCGCACATTCTTCGCGTCGAAGACGAGCTGCGCGCGGATATTCTGCAGCAGCTGCCACAGCCGCACGAGCAGCACCCAGCCGAAGCCGCTGCAGAGGTAGATCGTGACCATCATCAGCACGCCGTACTGCCAGTACATCAGCCGGATCTCCACGAACCACTGCACGGCCCAGTAGCAGCCGATATCGAGGGCAGCGAGGAGGATCATGAACAAGACGACGCAGATCCGGGAAAGCTCGATCGAGCTGTTTTTGGACCAGTTCATAGGGGACACATCCTTTCTGTAGCTACAGGCTACCACAGAGAAGATCGTTTGTCAATTATTTTTTATCGAAAAACAATAAATAATTCTAGAAACGATAGACGAGCATCAAGGTTCCCCTGCATAGGGGAAGGCATGAGGGCGTAAAAATCCCGTCTCCGGGAGGGAGACGGGGTGGAGGGTTGGGATTATGCGCGCTCGAAGCTGAGGTAGCGGGTGCCCTGGAAGGTGAGTTTGCCGTGGTCGCCTTCGACGAGGTAGCCGTAGTCCTGGGTGGGGATCGAAAGCTCCATGCGGTCGCCGCTGGTGACCTGGAACGTGGCGTAGTACCAGGTGGAGGAGGAATTCGTGTGTGTGGTGCTGTTATGGTGGTGGGTGACGTCCATGCGCTTGGAGACGATGGTCGCGTCGACGGTCAGGCGCGGGGAGTTGTTATTCTTGTGCCAACGGCCGATGCCGCGCACGGCGGTGACGATGAACATGATGAAGATGCCGACGAACATGACCGTGAAGATCACGGGGAAGACCGAATTCATAAAGTCAAAGCCGAACATAGCGGGCCCTCTCTTTCTGTTTGTATCTACAATATATCAGACGCAGGAGCGGCGCGCAAGTTCCCGGCGGAAAAAGAGAAAAACTTGTGGAAAATCCCCTTTGCAATTTTTCCCGGCGTGTGGTAAAGTACAGCTGTTGTGTAGCAGCTTTGCGTAAGTCCGAACGGACTTGCGCAATTTTTTTTTATTTCGGGAGGTTTTTATGGAAGAAAAACAAAACGCCGCGCTGGGCACTGCCCCGCTCGGGAAGCTCATGGTGAAATTCGCCCTGCCGTGCACGATCTCGCTGCTGGTGGGAGCGCTGTACAACATCGTCGACCAGATCTTCATCGGCTGGGGCGTGGGGTATCTTGGCAACGGCGCGACGAACGTCGTGTTCCCGCTGACGGTGCTGGCGCTGGGTCTGGCTGTGATGATCGGCGACGGCGCGTGCAGCTACGTGTCGATCTGCTTCGGCAAAAACCGGCAGGAAGATGCGGACTGCGCTGTTGGCAGCGCTGTGACGCTGAGCGTGTTGGTTGGCGTGCTCGTGGCGGGATTCTACGCGGTGTTCCAGACGCCGATTTTGCTGCTGTTCGGCGCGACGGAGGCGAATCTCGCCTATGCGAAGGAGTATTTCACCTACATCACCATCGGCATTCCGATCTACGTCTTCGGGCAGGCGATCAACCCGATCATCCGCTCGGACGGCAGCCCGCGGTTTGCCATGGCCTCCATGCTGGCGGGCGCGATCGCCAACTGCATCCTCGACCCCATCGCCATCTTCGTGCTGCGCTGGGGCGTGATAGGCGCGGCTGTGGCGACGGTGGCCGGGCAGGTGATCACGGCCGCGATGGGCGTATGGTACCTCTGCCATACGAAGGCGCTGCGGCTGGGAAAGGACGATTTCAAGCTCCGCGGGAAGATCCTCGCGGCCTACCTGCCGCTGGGACTGTGCAGCTTTCTTGCGCAGATCTCGCTCGTCATCGCCATGGCGGCGACCAACAACATGCTCGTGCAGTACGGTGCGGGCAGCAAGTACGGCGCGGACATCCCGCTGACGGTCCTCGGCATCGTCATGAAGGTGTTTCAGATCATCATTTCCATCACCATCGGCATGTCCGCGGGCTGCATCCCCATTGTGGGCTACAACTACGGCGCGGAGCAATACGGCCGCTGCCGCGGGATCCTGTGGCGGCTGATGGGGGCGGAATTCGCGCTCGGCGTGCTCGCGCTGCTGGTCACGCAGCTGTTCCCGCGGCAGCTCATCGGGCTGTTCGGCGCGGAATCGGCGCTTTATAATGAGTTTGCCGTGCTGACCTTCCGCGTGTACCTGTGCATGCTGCCGCTGGCGACGGTCAACAAGGCGGCGTTCATCTTCATGCAGGCGCTGGGGCGGCCGGTGGAGTCGGCGGGGCTGTCGTTTTTCCGGGAGGTCCTGCTGGCGGTGCCGCTCGTGCTGCTGCTGCCGCGGGCGTTCGGGCTGATGGGCGTGCTGTATTCCATGCCGGCGGCCGATATCGTCACGTTCCTTGCCTCGGCCTTCGTCCTCGTGCGGACGGACCGGCAGCTGCGAAAATAGGGCTTGCTTTTTTCTGCATGCGTGTTATACTTGGTATAACTTTTCATACTGAGTATAACTTATGGCAGGAGGGATCTTTATGCCGATGCAGTTCCCGAAGGGGAAATTCGTCAGTCTGGTCAAGGTCGGAGAGAAGGGACAGATCGTCATCCCGAAGGGGGCGCGCGAGCTGTTCAGCATCCAGCCGGGCGACCAGCTGCTGCTGATGGCGGACAAAAAGCGCGGGATCGCGCTGGTCAGCATGGACGATCTGAACGTGCCGGATGCGCTGTTCCGGATGGCAAAGGAGGCGGAAGACGATGCAGATCCTGAAGCTTGACGGGCTTTGCAAGCAGTATCCGGCCTTCCGGCTGGAAAACGTCTCGTTCTCCATGGAGGCCGGGACGATCATGGGCCTGATCGGCCGCAACGGCGCGGGCAAGACGACCACGCTCAAATCCATGCTCCATCTGGTGCATCCGGATGCGGGGACGGTCACGATCTGCGGGCTGGATATGGACAAGGACGAGCGGGAGATCCGCTCGCGCATCGGCTTCGTCTCCGGCGGCGCGTCGTATTACCAGCGCAAGCGCCTGCGCGAGCTGACGGACGTCACGAAGCGCTTTTATCCCGGGTGGGACGACGGGCGCTACGCGCGCCTCGTCCGGCAGTTTTCGCTCGACGAGAGCAAGCGCATCTGCGAGCTGTCGGAGGGCATGAAGGTCAAGTATCAGCTGGCGGCCGCCATGTCGCACCGGGCGGAGCTGCTGATCCTCGACGAGCCGACGTCCGGCCTTGACCCCGTCTCGCGTGACGAGCTGCTGGACACGTTCCGGACGCTCTGCGAGCAGGAGGGCGTGTCGATCCTCTTCTCCACGCACATCACCTCGGACCTCGACGCCTGCGCGGATACGATCACGTACATCCAGCATGGCCGCGTCGCGGCCAGCACGGACAAGAAGACGTGGACCGGGGGATATCTCCTGCTGCAGGGCAGCGACGCGGCGTGTACGCCTGCGCTGCGGGCCGCGTGCATCGGCGCGCAGCCACAAGGGCGAGCTCGAAGCGCTTCTCCGCAAAGAGGACGCCGCGCTGGCCGCCGGCTTCGCGCTCACGCCGGCGAATCTGGAACAGATCATGGTCCATCTGGAACGGGAGGCGGAAGCATGAAGCTGCTGATGAAAAAGGAATGGAAGCTGGTCGTCACGCCGGTGCCGCTGCTGTTTTTGCTGCTGAGCGCGCTGGTGCTCGTGCCGAGCTATCCGTATTACGTGACGTTTTTCTATAATGCCCTCGGCATTTTCCTCATGCTGCAGGCCGCGCGGGAGAACCGGGACGTGTATTACATGGCCCTGCTGCCGGTCACGAAGCGGGATGTGGTCCGGGCACGGTTTTCTACCGTCGTGACGCTGCAGCTGCTGCAGATCGCGGCCTGTATCCCGTTCATGCTCCTCCGCAGGGGCTACGCGCAGATCAACAATCCCGTCGGCATCGAGGCGAATCTGGCCTTCCTCGGCTTCGGGTTCGTGCTGATGGGGCTGTTCAACCTGACGTTTCTGCCGATGCACTACAAAAACGGCTACGATCTCGGCAAGCCCTTCGTCGTCTCGAGCGTCGTGCTGTTTCTGGCCATCGTCCTGCTCGAGACGCTCGACCATGTCGTGCCGTACATGAAGACCGTGTGCGAAAGTTACGCGCCGGCGGACCTTGTCCGGCAGCTGCCGGTTTTGCTCGGCGGCGTGGCGGTGTACGCGCTCGTGACCTATCTGGCCTTCCGCACCTCGGCCGCAAGATTTGAACAGGTCGACCTGTGAGCGGACTGGAGCCCATCGACATCCAAAAATCACGCCCGCCCGGGGAGGCTCCCCGGGCGGACGCGATTTTTGGATTCAGCCTTTCGTGGTGTGCGGGGCGGCGTGCTTTCCGGGCTTTACAAACGAGACAAATATGGTATAATGGATGACATAGAATATCGTCACTTTGCACAACTGCAAAGGCGGGAGGGGTCTTTATGCGGCTTGCAGTACCTTTTGATCACGGGCAGATCTACGGCCATTTCGGGCGGACGGCGCAGTTCAAGCTCTATGATGTGACCGACGGGCGGATCGTCTCGTCGGCGATCGTCGACACGATGGGCAGCGGACACGGGGCGCTGGCCGGATTTCTGAAGGCCTACGCGGTCGACGCGCTCATCTGCGGCGGCATCGGCGCTGGCGCGCGGCTGGCGCTGGCGGAGGCCGGGATCCGGCTGTATCCGGGCGCGGAGGGCGGCGCGGACGACGCGGTCCGGGCGCTTTTGGCCGGGGAGCTCCATTACCAGCCGGACTATGTCTGCGGCCACCACAAGGACGAGCCGCCGCGCGTGTGCGGCAGCCATACCTGCTCTGCGGCCTGCTATCATGAAACATCGGAGGAACGGTCAGAATGAAACGAACGGATGCGCTCTATCAGAGCTTTGTAGAGATCCTGCGCGAGGAACTCGTGCCCGCCATGGGCTGCACGGAGCCCATCGCCATCGCCTACGCCGCGGCGCAGGCCCGCGCCGTGCTCGGCAAGCGGCCGGAGCGGGTGCGGATCGAGGTCAGCGGAAATATCATCAAGAACGTCAAGAGCGTCGGGCTCGATGCACGGCATCGCCGCGGCGGCTGCCGCGGGCATCATCGCGGGCCGGGAGGAGAAGGAGCTGGAGGTCCTCAGCGAGGTCACCGACGAGCAGATCGCGGACATGCGGGCGTACCTGCAGGAGGCGGCCTTTGACATCCGGCCGATCGACTCGCCGTTCATCTTCGATATCCGCATCACGGTCTACGCGGCTGGCGATCAGGCCTCGGCGCGGATCGTCGGCAGCCATACGAACCTCGTGCAGCTGCTGCACGGCACGAAGCGCCTCATCGACCGCCCCTGCAGCGAGACCGTCTCCGAACGCCGCACGGACCGCAGCGTCCTGACGGTCGAGCGGATCGTGGATTTCGCGCAGTCGCTGTGTCCGGAGGATGTGCAGGAGATCTTTGAGCGGCAGATCTCGTACAATATGGCCATCGCCGAGGCGGGCCTCGCCGGGTCCTACGGCGCGAACGTCGGCAAGACGCTGCGCGAGGCCTACGGCGAGACGGTGCAGAACCGCGCCCGCTATATGGCGGCCGCGGCCAGCGACGCGCGCATGTCCGGCTGCGAGTTGCCGGTCATCATCAATTCCGGCTCCGGCAACCAGGGCATCACGGCCTCCGTGCCGGTCGTGGTCTACGCCGAGGAGCTGGGCGTGAGCCGCGAGACGCTCTACCGGGCGCTGGCGGTCTCCAACCTCAGCACGATCCATATCAAGGCGCACATCGGGACGCTTTCGGCCTACTGCGGCGCGGTCTCGGCCGGGTGCGGCGCGGGGGCGGGCATCACCTACCTCTATGGCGGCGGGTATGAGCAGATCAAGCATACGCTGGTCAACGCTATGGCCATCACCTCCGGCATCATCTGCGACGGCGCCAAGCCCTCCTGCGCGGCAAAGATCGCCACGAGCGTCGACGCGGGCCTGCTCGGCTACCACATGTACCGCTGCGGCAACCAGTTCTATGCCGGCGACGGTATCGTCAAATCCGGCATCGAGCACACGATCGAGACCGTCGGCGCGCTGGCCCACACCGGCATGGCCGACACCGACCGGCAGATCATCCGCCTGATGATGGAGCCCTGACCAACTTACATAGGAAAATGCCCCGGCGCAGAACGGTCTGCGCCGGGGCGATTTATGTTTTTATGCGGTTTAATTCAACTGGTCGGCTAAGTCGCGGTAGCGGCTGTCGTCGGCGGCGCTGCCGGTGGCCTGAGCCATGTGCTGCGAGAGCTTTTTTGCCGCTGTATCCGCCGAGACGACTGTGCCCGCGCCTGCCACGCAGCCGCCGGGGCAGGCCATGCCCTCGAGCAGATATCCGTCGAGCTTCCCGGCCTTCGCCAGCATCAGAAGCTTGCGGCACTCGCGCAGGCCGTCGGCCCGCTGGGTCTTGATCTGGCATTCGGGATGCTCCTTGTGGATGAGCTCCTCCACCGCGGCGGCCACGCCGCCCGCGACGGCAAAGCCGCGCCCGGCGCGGGTGCCCTCGTCAAGGTCCGGGCTGTCGGGCAGCTGGGAAAAATCGATGTCCCTGGCCTCAAAAATGCCCATCAGCTCCTCGTAGGTCAGGACGAAGTCGACGTCGGTCCGGATATCATCCTGCATGGCCTCGAGCTTTTTGGCCGCGCACGGGCCGACAAAGACGACCTTGCAGTCGGGCCGTTCGCGCTTGACGAGCCGCGCGGTATAGACCATCGGCGTGTAGGTCATGGAAATGTTGCCGGATTCGGCGGGGAACAGCCGTCTGGCCATCATCCGCCACGACGGGCAGCAGGAGGTCGCCATGAACCGCTGCTCCTCCGGGACCTTTTCCATAAAGTCCCGCGCTTCCTCAATCGTGCAGATATCCGCGCCGACCGCGACCTCGACCACATCGGCAAAGCCGAGCTGCTTCATGGCGGTCAGGAACTTCGGCACGGTCACGTCCTTGCCGAACTGGCCGACGAACGACGGCGCGACGATGGCCACGACCTCGTTGCCCTCGAGCATGGAGCGGATGACCTGATAGATCTGGCTCTTGTCGACGATCGCGCCGAACGGGCAGCTCACAAGGCACTGGCCGCAGGAGACGCAGCGGTCATAGTCGATGCAGGCCTTGCCGTATTCGTCGACGCCGATGGCGTCCATGCCGCAGGCGGCCTGACACGGGCGCTCGAGGTAGGTGATGGCGTTGTACGGACAGGATCTGGCGCATTTGCCGCACTTGATGCAGAGCTTCTGGTCGATGCGGCTCTTGCCGTTGACAAATTTGATCGCGCCCTTCGGGCACACGCGCTGGCACGAGGAGGCGAGGCAGCCCTGACACAGCTCGTTGACACGGTACTGCCGCGTCGGGCAGGCGTGGCAGGCGTAGGGGATGATGTTGACGAGCGGCGGCTCGTAATACTGCTCGGCGATGGCGGCCTGGTCCATGCCCTCGGTCAGAAGCGTGCGCGTCTGCACGGGCTGGAGGGACAAACCCATGGCCAGCCGCACGCGCTCGCCGGCGATGGCGCGCTCGAGAAACACGGACTCGCGGTGCAGCGGGCTCTGGCCGGGGACGATCTTGAAGGGGATATCCTCCATATCGGTGTAGTCGCCGGAGTATGCCATCCGGGCGACCTCGGTGAAGACTTTCTTTCGGATCTCTGTGATCAAAGACGGGATTCCGCGCATGATAACCTGCTCCTTCTGCATATTCTGGCGACAGTATAGCACACTTTTCTGCAAACGTCACTGTTTTCTTTTGCCTTGACAGCGGGGCGGCAATGTCGTAAGCTGAAGGCAAAGAAATGTGTATGCGGAGGGCGGCTATGTCCAAATTTCAGATCTTCCTGATCGTTCTGTATCTGTTTTTCTTCGGCGCTGTCGGCGGGTGGGTGCTGGAGCTTCTGTTCCGCCGGTTCTTCTCCGGGGCGAACCCGGAGCGCAAGTGGCTGAACCCGGGCTTCCTCTTCGGCCCCTGCCTGCCGCTGTACGGATTCGGCACGGTGCTGCTGTTCATCCTCTCGGAGCTGGACCATCAGCTGTTCGGCTCGTTTTCGGGCACGTTCTGGTATTACCCGGTCATGTTCGTCGTCATGGCGCTGGCTATGACGCTGCTGGAGTATATCGTCGGCGTCGTGAGCTTCAAGGGCTTTCACCTGCGCCTGTGGGACTACAGCAAGCTCTGGGGCAATGTCCAGGGCATCATCTGCCCGCTGTTCACGTTCTTCTGGGGCGTGCTGTCGCTGGCGTACTACTTTTTGCTGTATCCGCGGCTGCGGAAGCTGGTGGAGTGGTTCGTGGCGCACCCGCTGGCGTCGTTTATGGTGGGCGTGTGCTTCGGCATTTTCCTCATCGACCTGTGCTTCTCCATCCATCTCGGCGCGGTCGTGCAGAAAAAGGCCGCCGAGATCGATAAAAATGTATATGACGCCATCGACGTGCAGAAGCTGTGGCATAAAATGCAGTCCCGCGGCGGCTTCTTCCGGCTTGTGTCCATTAGGCCCCTGACGGAGCGCATCGATGCGTTTGATGAGTTTTTACACCGCAGACCGGGAAGTATGGAAAAGGAGAAATAAGAATGCTCTTCTGGATATTCATGCTGCTGTTCGTATTGATGATCCCGCTCACGATGATCTATTTTGGCCGGAGGTTTTTCAAAAGCCCGCCGAAGTCCATCAACGCGACGTTCGGATACCGGTCGACCATGTCCATGAAAAATCAGGAGACGTGGAAGCTGGCGCATACGGTCTGCGGGCGGTACTGGTACTGCTGCGGCTGGATCCTGCTGCCGCTGTCGGTCGTCCCCATCCTGTTCGTGATCGGGCGCGGCACAGAGACGATCGGGTACACCGGGGTGATCACCGTGTTCATCCAGCTCGTCCCGATGCTCTGCGCGCTCCCGGTCACGGAACACGCGCTGCGGAAAAAGTTTGATAAGAATGGGATGAGGAAGAGCTGAGAAAGGGAAACTGCAAAGCTATATGCCATTGCTCCCCGGCCCTCATCAGTCCCGGCTCCGCCGGTCCAGCTTTCCCCAGGGGAGGACGTTTGGTGCGTACAAACCAAGAACCCCCCGCAAGAAGGTACAAATTATCTGAATTTTCACTGCACCTTCTATTGACGGCAATCGTTCTACGGCAACTGGTATCAAATCTGATGCCCCCGTATCAGGCGGCGCGTACCAAGACATACGTAAGATGAGTATCGTGTGGAACGATGCCCGAAACATTGGAGTTCGCCTGAATTCAGACGCAGAATGCACCCCGCGTCTCCAAGCACTCTTTTCTCCCCTATCTTTTCTCTTGCGAGAGAAAAGATAGGGCCGCCGGAGGCATCCGGCAGCTGCAAATTTGTGACAGCAATCCCTCAGGCGCTTCGCGCCAGCTCCCTTTACACAAGGGAGCCTTTGGATTGCGCCGCCAGAAGTGTGGCAAAAATGGGTGACAACCTCTCAGGCGCTGCGCGCCAGCTCCCCTGGAAGGGGAGCCTTTTCCGCTGCGGCGGGGCGAAAAAAACGGAAATTGTGCTGGCTTTTCTGCGCGGCATGTGCTATAATAATAACGAAAATCATTATTGAATTATGAAAGGAATCCGAGCGTATGTATTGTGTCAGGAAAATGACCGAAGATCTCTATTGGGTCGGCGCGAGTGAGCGGCGGCTGAACCTGTTTGAGAATGCCTATCCGCTGACCAACGGCGTCAGCTATAACTCCTATCTGCTGCTGGACGAAAAAACCGTGCTGATCGACACCGTCGATAAGTCCGTCAGCGGCCTGTTCTTTGAGAACGTCGACCATGTGCTGGGCGGGCGGAAGCTCGATTACCTCATCGTGCAGCATATGGAGCCGGACCACGCCGCGACTATCGGCGAGCTCGTCCTGCGCCACCCGGAGCTTACCATCGTCTGCAACGCCAAGACGCGCACGATGATGCAGAACTTCTTCACGTTTGACATCGACAGCCGTCTGCAGCTCGTCAAGGAGATGGACACGCTCACGACCGGCAGGCATACCTTCGCCTTCGTCATGGCCCCGATGGTCCACTGGCCGGAGGTCATGGTCTCCTACGACACAACGACCAAAACGCTCTATTCGGCCGACGCCTTCGGCACCTTCGGCGCGCTGAACGGAAATCTGTACGCCGACGAGGTCAATTTCCGGACCGAATGGCTCGCCGATGCCCGCCGGTATTATACCAACATCGTCGGCAAATACGGCACGCAGGTGCAGACGCTGCTCAAAAAGGCCGCGGGGCTTGAAATTGAGATGATCTGCCCGCTGCACGGCCCGGTCTGGCGCAAGGATATCGCGTGGTTCCTCGACAAATATATCCACTGGGCGACCTATACGCCGGAGGACGACGCCGTCGTCATCGCCTATGCCTCTGTCTACGGCGGCACGGAGAACGCGGCGAACGTGCTGGCCGCGAAGCTGTCGGAGCTCGGCGTGCGGAACGTGCAGATGTACGACGTGTCCGTCACGCATCCGAGCTATATCCTCTCCGAGTGCTTCCGCGCGAGCCATCTGGTCTTTATCTCCACGACGTACAACGCGGGCATGTTCGTGACGATGGAAAATCTCGTGCACGATATCGTCCATCATAACCTGCAGAACCGCACCATCGCCCTCATGGAAAACGGCTCCTGGGCGCCGACGGCGGCCGGGCTCATGCGGGCAGAGTTCCAGAAGCTCAAAAACTGCACCATTCTCGACGAGACCGTCACGATCAAATCCACGCTCAAGGAATCCCAGCTCGCGGACGTCGACGCCATGGCGCAGGCGATCTATGACTCCATGCCGAAGCCGGCCCCCGCGGTGCACACCGCCGACGCGCCGGTCGAGAAGAACGCGTTCTTCTCGTTCTCCTACGGTCTGTTCGTCCTGACGGCCCGGGAAGGGGAGAAGGACAACGGCTGCATCATCAACACCGCCGCCCAGCTGACCGACACGCCGAAGCGCATCTCCATCGCCGTCAACAAGGCCAACTACACCCACGACATGATCCGCAGAACGGGCGTGTTCAACCTCTCCATGCTCTCGACCGACGCGCCGTTCGGCCTGTTCCAGCACTACGGCTTCCAGTCCGGCCGGGATGTGGACAAGTTCGCGGACGTCAAGGGCATGGCCCGTGCGACGAACGGCGTGTATTACCTGCCGTACTCCACGAACGCGTTCGTGAGCGGCAAGGTCACGCAGGAGATCGACCTCGGCACCCATACGCTGTTCATCGCCGACGTGACCGAGGCCCGCGTGCTCTCCGGTGCGCCGTCCATGACCTACAGCTTCTACTTTGCAAACGTCAAGCCCAAGCCCGCCGCGCTCACGAAGCAGACCGGCTGGGTCTGCAAGATCTGCGGCTACGTCTATGAGGGCGAAACGCTCCCCGCCGACTTCATCTGCCCGCTGTGCAAGCACGGCGCGGAGGATTTTGAAAAGCTGCCGGACTGACGGCGGCGAACGACAGACAGAAAGGACCGATCATCATGCCCCGTGTACTGGAACATTTGGAACCGAAGGCGGTATTTCATTTCTTTGAAGACCTGACCCGCATCCCGCACGGCTCGCGCAACACAAAGGCCATCAGCGACTACTGCGCCGCGTTTGCCAGGGCGCGCGGCCTGTGGGTGTATCAGGACGAACTCAACAACGTCATCATCAAAAAGCCGGCCAGCGCGGGCTATGAGACTGCGCCCGCCGTCATCCTGCAGGGCCATCTCGACATGGTCGCGGAGAAGACGCCGGAAAGCCCCATCGACATGACCAAAGACGCGCTGGACCTGCAGGTCGAGGGCGACTACGTGTCCGCGAAGGGCACGACGCGCGGCGGCGACGACGGCATCGCCGTCGCCATGGCGCTGGCGATCCTGGACAGCAGCGAGATCGCCCATCCGGCGCTCGAGGCCGTCTTCACCGTCGACGAGGAGATCGGTATGGAGGGCGCGCAGGGGCTCGACTTCTCCCAGCTCTCCGCCCGCCGGATGCTGAACATCGACTCGGAGGACGAGGGGATCTTTACCGTCAGCTGCGCCGGCGGCGCGAGCGCCAATGTCTCGGTCGGGCTGACGATGGCGCCGAACGCGGCGCCCTGCGCGAAGCTGACCGTCTCCGGCCTCATCGGCGGCCACTCCGGGCAGGAGATCAACAAGGGCCGCGCCAACGCGAATATTCTGCTCGGCCGCGTGCTGGATGCGCTGGTGCAGAAGCTCCCGGTCCGGCTCGTGTCGGCCGCGGGCGGACGGAAGGACAACGCCATCCCGAACGCGGCGGAGGCCGTCCTCGCCCTCGCAGAGGCTGATCTGCCCGCCGCGAAGCAGATCGTATCTGCCTGCACGGCGGATCTCCGTAAGGAATATGCCGTGGCCGACCCCGGCGTCACCGTCACGCTGGAAAAAGCAGCCGTCTGCCCGCAGGCACTGACGGAGGAGGCGACGCTGCGCGTCGTCCGCTATCTGCTGCTCGTGCCGAACGGCATTGCGGCCATGAGCATGGATATCCCGGGGCTGGTGCAGACGTCGTGCAATCTCGGCATTTTTCACGTGGCGGACGGCGTGCTGACGGCGGTCAGCTCGGTCCGCAGTTCGGTCGCTTCGCAGAAGCAGATGCTGCTGGCGCGCTTTGCGGCGCTCAGCCAGCTGCTCGGCGGCTCGCTGCAGGTCACGGGCGCGTATCCCGCGTGGGAATACCGGCGCGAGTCCGTGCTGCGGGAGAAGATGGCCGCCGTCTACGAGCAGCAGACCGGCAGGGCCCCGAAGATCGAGGCCATCCACGCGGGGCTGGAATGCGGCCTGTTTGCCGGGCAGCTGCCGGGGCTGGACTGCGTCTCCTTCGGCCCGGATCTGGTCGATATCCATACCGCGCGCGAGAAGATGTCCATCTCCTCGGTGCAGCGCACGTGGAAGTTCCTGCTCGGCGTATTGGAAGCGCTGAAGGACTGAATTCGGTGATTTTTTGCCCCGGCGGGCCGCAGACCGCGGCCCGCCGGGGCGATTTTTGTGCTTCCAACGCCAAAACTGTGTAATTTTTTGCATATCGTTTATAAAAGCTTCACACTTCTCCCGAATAAAGGCGGTATAATCAGCATATTCGAAAGGAAGAGGAAGTGAACTGCATGGGAACAGATCCGTATCAGGTGCTCGGCGTATCTCCGAACGCTTCGGAAGACGAGATCCGGCAGGCCTATCGCCGGCTGGCAAAGAAATATCACCCCGATCTGAACCCCGGCGACAAGACCGCCGCGCAGAAAATGAACGAGGTCAACGCGGCCTACGACGCGATCAAGAATCCGCAGGCCTACCGCCAGCAGCAGGCGCAGCAGCAAGCCCAGCAGCAGGCGCGCGAGCAGTACCGGCAGGCCGGGCAGCAGACCTATGACCCCTTCTCCGACCCGTTCGGGTTCTGGGGTGCGCAGGGGCAGGGCGACGGCCAGCAGAGCAGCTGGCAGCAGACGGACCAGAACGGCTGGCAGACCTGGTATACCTACCGTCCCTCCGGCGAAGAACAGCAGGAGGACAACGACAGCCCCGGCAGCTACCGCTGGACGTATCACCGCACCCGCCGCCGCGGGAATTTTCTCGTGCGGCTGCTCGGCATTTATCTGCTGATCCAGATCGTCGCCATGCTGTTCGGCAGCTGCGGCTATCGCGGCGCGTATTATGACCCGTACTACTACCGCAATTACAGCTACAGCGATTCCGGAACCTATTCCGGTCAGAGCCAGTCGCAGACCGGCTCCGACACAGGCTCCGGCAGCTGGTATTGAGCGCACCTATCTCACAGGAGGAACTCCGTATGTCCAGAACGATCGGTATTGATCTCGGCACCACCAACAGCTGCGTGGCTGTGATGGAGGGCGGCGAGCCTGTTATCATCCCCAACGCCGAGGGCGGACGCACGACGCCGTCTGTCGTCGCGTTTTCCAAGACCGGAGAGCGCATGGTCGGTCAGATCGCAAAGCGGCAGGCCGTCACGAACCATGACCGCACCATTTCTTCCATCAAGCGCCAGATGGGCACCAACTACAAGGTCTCCATCGACGGCCATAAATACACGCCGCAGGAAATTTCCGCGATGATCCTGCAAAAGCTCAAGACGGACGCGGAAGCCTTCCTCGGCGAACCCGTCACCGACGCCGTCATCACTGTCCCGGCCTATTTCACCGACGCGCAGCGGCAGGCGACGAAGGACGCGGGCAAGATCGCGGGGCTGAACGTCCAGCGCATCATCAACGAGCCGACGGCAGC
>ENA-ORSS01002552-ORSS01002552.1-human-gut-metagenome-genome-assembly--contig:-NODE-2552-length-16140-cov-3.123096_pt1 | contig 16140 bp, 14 predicted proteins | sample MGYA00241899_ERZ509162 | MGnify/ENA primary metagenome ERZ509162 (study PRJEB26280, sample SAMEA2338641) | human gut metagenome | biome: human gut; feature: human-associated habitat; material: faeces... | reverse complement strand
TTAGATGCATAGGCAACCCATTCAATGGTTGACGCTTTTTCTCTTACTTGAATCACTGCTAAGAAATCATTTCGGTTAACACCAATGGAACGGAACATACCAGCTTGTGATGTATCTCCAGCACTTAAATATGGATCATATGGTGTTCCCTGAAAATGATTTGATAAAGCGTATTTTACATCTTCTATCGTAATTTTCTTTTCTGGTACCATACACCAAGGTAAGTCGTCGGCTTGTGGGCCTTTTTGATCCCATTGGGCATCATGCGGATTAAAATAGCGTCCCATAGCCCATGCCCTTGGCGTATTGTAGATGTGATCTGAATCATCGTGTGAGCCAAATACATCTCGAGGATGGAAGGTGCCATCCAATGAAAGATCCAAATGATACGTTGCGACAAATTCCTGTAAATCTTTGGAACAAAGATAATTCTTCGTATCAGTAAAATCAAAGGCATCAATGCCAAGTTGGTTTGGCATCATCACATATACATCATCTGGTACGCGTCTAGCCATCCAATGATGTCCGCCAATGGTTTCTAACCACCAAATTTCGTCAGTATCCGCAAACGCAATCCCATTCATTTCATAGGTTCCGTAAGTTTCTAATAAAGAGCCCAGACGTTCTACCCCTTCTTTAGCCGTATGAATATAAGGTAAGACAATATAAACTAAGTCTTCTTCCCCGATTCCCTTTTCAACCAATGGATCGGCGCCTAAAACGCGTGGATTAGAGGTAATTGTTTCCGTAGCTGTCATCGCTACATTGGCTGCATTAACACCACTAGCCGCCCATATACCTTTTCCTGCTTTGGCATTTGGCATGGCGGTATATCGCATGGGATTATCTGGCAAATCAATTTCAACACCAGAAATCACGGATTGATATTTTCTCGCTTGTTGGCTAGGTTCTGTAACTACAAATTTCTTTGGTGTAAAAGAACCAGCGCCTGAATCATCGTTTCTGGCGATGATACAAGAACCATCATATGAGGCTTTCTTTCCCACTAAAATTGTTGTACATGGCATAATGCATTCCTCCTTAAAACTATTTTTCTTGCTTCAATCCTTTATGTACCAAAATACTTAGCACAATGGTAATAACCATACATGGTAAAGTGTTTCCGACTGGTGTATCAATCGTCATAAGCCAGCGATATGCAATGAATCCAATAAACCATAATACAAGGTTTAAAACATCAAAGGCTTGACTGCGCTTATCATTCTTTAAGATGAAGAAATCCGCAATCTGAATCGCAATCATTGGGGCAAAAACCGATCCAATTAAATATAAGAAATTTGTGATATTATCCATTGGATAACAAATTGCCGCAACCATGCCAATCACAGTCACAACCATTGCCACATGTTTGCCACTCCATTTTGACACAATGGATTCATTGGAAACTCCAGCTGAATAAGCATCTAGAAATGTTGTCGTAACTGTTGAGAAGACAATGATTAATAAACCAACAATTCCTAGTCCGGCTTTTAACATCATTTGCGCAATATCGTATTCTCCTGTAAATAAGGCAGCGCCTAAACCAATCAAATACATCCAGCAACTTACAATTCCATACACTACACTACTCACTAAACTAGCTTTTACTGGATCTTTGGCTTCGCGGGTATAATCACTGATCAAAGGTAACCAGCTCAACGGCATCGCCACGGCTAATTCTACACCAGCTCCAAATGTCATTGTATCACTTGTCAAGGCTACTGCGTGACCATCAAAGAAAATAAACTTGCTTAACATTAATGTCAAAATAAATAAAGCTGCCATCGCAACGGTATTAAGTTTGCCTAGATTGGTAATTCCAATGGCAATCCAAACTAAGATCAGAGCCCCGATGATCAAACACCAAACCCAAGCGCCCGTATGAACTACGCCATTGGCAGCCAGGGCCCCATCATAGATCATGATGGCTGTCCAGCCAACGAGTTGTAAAACATTCAAGGCCGCAAAGAGTAAGCATCCTTTTTGACCAAAGCTCATTTTGGTTGAATCCATAGCGCTTAAGCGCATCTTTCCTCCAATAACTCCGGCTAAGAATAATAAAACACAACCAATCACGTGCCCTAACAAAATTGCTAAAAGTCCTACTTTAAATCCTAAAGGAGCTAAGTAAGTTCCGGTTAAAATTTCCGCAATCGAAAGACCGGCTCCAAACCAGATCAATCCATTTTCAAATAAAGAAGTTTGTTTCATGCATCTTTCTCCTTGCTGAATTCATTATCCAGCGCAAAAGAATGATCCATTGGACCAGACCCTTTTCCTAAATCTAACATGGCACTCAAAGCCCCAGAAATATAATCTTTGGCTCGTTGTACCGATGCTTCCAAGTCATACCCTTTAGCTAGGTTTGAAGCAATTGCACTTGATAAAGTACATCCGGTTCCATGTGTATTGGAATTGTTGATGCGTTTTCCTTTAAACCAATGATATGAACCATTTGTATATAATAAGTCATTGGCATCATTGATCTGATGTCCACCTTTGACTAAGGTTGCACAACCTAAGTTCTCGGAAATCTTTTTGGCAGCCTCTAGCATATCGGCTTCATTGGAAATTGTCATGTCCGCTAAGATTTCTGCTTCGGGAATATTTGGTGTAATAACCGTAGCTAAAGGTAATAAAGTACTCTTTAAGGTTCCAATCGCATCGTCACTAATCAGTTTGGCTCCACTGGTTGCAACCATGACGGGATCTACCACAATGTTTTTTGCGTGATATTCCTGTAATTTTTTGGCAATCATCTCAATCAATTGCGAACTGGAAACCATACCGATTTTAACGGCATCAGGATAGATATCCGTAAAAATCGCATCGAGTTCCTTCTCTAAAAAATCTGGTGTTACTTCCATAATATCTGTAACACCTAAAGTATTTTGTGCCGTTAATGCGGTAATAGCACTTGTGGCAAAGACATGGTTTGCACACATTGTTTTGATATCCGCTTGGATACCAGCGCCTCCACTGGAATCACTTCCAGCAATTGTTAATGCTGTTTTCATCATAAAACTCCTTCCTGCATTATTTTCTATCGCGACATAAGGTGGTGCCCCCAATTTGCCGCCAATCTTCTATATAACCATCGCAATCCGATGATATATCCTCACTATCTTGTACCCCAACTACTTGAAACCCTGCTTTTTTTGCGGTCTGAATACAATGCGATGCATCTTCAAACACAAATACATTTTCGGGTTTTTGGTGAAAGTATTGGGCACAGGCTAAATAAATATCGGGTTCCTTTTTTGATTTTCCAATCTCCGTACAAGTAAAGATCTTCTCAAAATACGCATCGATGCCTAGTCTTTGTAAAGCTTGCTGAACTAAAGCTTTATCCGAAGTTGTCGCAATCACATTCCGGGAATCAAAATGGGAAATAAAGTCTTTAAAGCCTGGCTTCAATTGCACTTCTTCGCAATAAAATGTCGCAAGTTGCTTTAAAACTTCGGCTTTAATTTGGGCTTCACTACAACTTAGTTGATAATGTTCTTTTATATAGTTTGCACTTTCTTCTAAACTCATCTTGGCAACGATTTGATCTAAATTAGCCTCTGGCACTTTACCGAGACTTCTTACCGTTCGGCTTGCCAAAACATCCCATATTTTCATGGAATCTAGAATGGTTCCATCGACATCAAAGATGCTATACTTCATGACTGAACCATATCCATCGTTCGTTTCTTTAATTCTTTGGTTGCGGCTTTAATATCCTTTTGGGCAAAGATTGCACTGATAACTGCAATCCCACAAATGCCGCTTCCTTTTAATTCCGAAACATTTTCTTTGGTGATACCACCTATGGCAATAACTGGAATATCCACAGCTTGGCAAATGGCTTTTAAGGTTTCAAAACTAACATCTTCGGCATCATCTTTGGATCCCGTTGGGAATACGGCTCCAACACCCAAATAATCGGCTCCATGTTTTTGTGCCAACAGAGCTTGTTGGACATTTTGGGCAGAAACACCAATGATCTTATCGGGTCCAAGACGTTTTCGCACATCTAGAGCTTCCATATCACTTTGACCAACATGCACACCATCAGCATCAATAGCCAGGGCAATATCTACATTGTCATTGATCACAAAAGGAACTTGATACTTCTTACATAGTTTTTGAATCTCTTTTGCTTCGGCCAAGAAAATATCGTCATCCAAACTCTTTTCTCGCAATTGAAGAAATGTTGCTCCACCTTGTAAGGCCTTTTCCACTTGATTTTCGAGTGTTTCATCTTTTAACCAGTGACGATCTGTCACTGCATACAACAATAAATCTTCTTTAGCGAATTTCATATTTAGCACCCTTTTCTAGAGTTGCTCCATCCATATGATAAATGGCATCAATAATTCGATTGCGATAGGTGGCATTCCCATCGGAAGCTTCCATATGACTCCAAGCAATTTCTCCGGCTAGTCCCATCGTACATACACTAGCGGCAACTGCTTCAAGCGCATGATCTGGATTAGCCGTCACAAAGGCTGTTGTCATACCAGATAACTGGCAACCCGTTCCGGTAATTTTTCCCATCTCTTTACGGCCATTGTAGATGACATAACATTTTTCACTATCCGCAACTAAATCGATAGCTCCGGTAATCGCAATAATGGAACCAGTTGTTTGCGCAAAGTCTTTAGCAAATTGAACCATGGTATCTAGATTTTCTTTTGTGACCGCATCAGCTACATCTGCATCAACGCCCTTAGTCGTTCCAGACCCTAATACCAAAGTTTTAATTTCGGAAATATTTCCCCGAATAACCGAAAAATGAATGGCTTTTAATAAATCGTTTGCGGTATTGGTACGCAAAGCACTTGCCCCAGCTCCAACTGGATCTAATAAAACCACATGATCTAGCGCATTGGCTTTTTTACCAGCTCGAAACATCCCTTCAATCGAACTTTTATTTAAGGTTCCAATATTAATATTTAACCCTCCACAAATTGATGTAATGTCTTCTACATCTTCCGGTTCATCACTCATAATCGGACTTGCTCCACAAGCTAAAATCACATTAGCTACATCATTCACCGTTACATAGTTGGTAATGTTGTGTACTAATGGGCATGTCTTTCGCACATTATCTAAACAATCTTTTAACATAAGATCCTCCTTCTAGGAAACAAAAAAGCTACAGAGAACCTGGTCTGCAGCTAACAATCAAAGTAAGATATTCTCCCTACGTTGGCATTACCCACATCAGGTTTTGGGTCAAGGTATTTCTACCTACTCTCAGCCTTTCAGCTCCCCATTTTTTAACAGGAATATTATAGAACGAGTTTCATGCAAAATCAATTGAGCATTTGATGGGATCCCTTCTGCTTATTTTGTTTGAAAAATTTATCGACAAACCTTTGATTCCCATCTGAATTTGTTCACTTATTATATCCATCAAAGAATCTACGCAAAACAGGTACAATGATGTAAAGTGACTTAAGTCCCTTGAAATAAGGGCCATATCCATTTTTTTCATCTCATAAGTGTTAAAGTATTTTTCACGCAAACTTCCTAACTTCAAAAATTTTGCATCCTTCAACAGATAAACCATTTGCGAAATCACATTAGAAAAAGAGCACGGCGATTCCCATCACGGGTAGTCGCCGTACTTTGTTGAAAATTTTATTCGGTGAATCGATCTTTATATCGCGTTTTCTTGGAAACAAGGATTATTCCAGCTAAACCACAAATACTCACAAACATCACAGAAAGCCAGCGGAATGTCTGTGTACTTTCTCCTGTCTTAGGCGTATTGTTTTGTCCAGGCTTGGTTGATTTGGTCACCTTCGCATTGCCTTTGGCAATGGTATAACTTACTTCCCTTGTACCAGTAAAATTACCACCCTCGTTTGCGATAATCGTCAGAGTATAAGTTCCTGCATTCTTAGCAATATTGCCTTTCACCATATAGGCATCTGCTGGAACCTCTATTCCATCCACCTCTACCTTGGCAATGGTTTGTGTTTGTTCTTTACCATTGTAGGTCAAGGAATCACCCAAAGTTATCTTTGCATCTGAAATGTCTTTCGGATTAATGGTAAAAACGCCAGGCTTATAAGTGATACGATAGTTCTCATTCTGATTGGCGCCGAACAGGTTCCGTATGGACTGAACGATTGAGCTCTCGTCATCCACAAAGATCGTGTAACCACCAGGTTTCACATCTTCTCCCTTTTCACGTTCCACCTTGATTCCCTTAAGCGTATCATTACCAACTAGACCATCGTTCAATACCTCATAGGTCAGCTCAGGATCCGAATCACCATAAATCTTGGAAGCATCCTTCGCCTTTACGGTAATAGCTTTTGGCTCAACCGTAATATTGATTTTCTTAGAAACTGGCGTATGGTTGTCTCCTTCTGGAACAGATACAGTGATCGTTGCCAATCCTTTATTATGGATAGTTACAGTACCATCTTTAGAAACCGTAACTACATCTTTATTACTGCTCTTATAAGATATCGTTCCTGTAGTAGAAATCGCATCTACAATTTGGAACGGTGCATCACCATAGGTCTTGGAATAACTCAAGGTAGTAACTTCTAAATGTCCGGAAACTTTTTTCACCTTAACATCTACTGTCTTCGTATCTCCAAGATAGTTGTCTGTTTTGGCAAGCTTCACAGTAATCTTTGCACTTCCGGCCTTATGAAGGGTTACGTTACCCTTTTCATCCACAGTTAAGACATTCGTATTGCTGCTTGTATAACTTAGAGCTCCTTCACCTTTCTTAGTTAATTCCAGTTTGAAATTCTCATCACCATACTTCTTTTCTGGAACAGCTGTCACATTCAGCTTTGGATCAGCACGCAATACATCGAATTTTTCTTCTGTAGATCCAGTTAACTTGTAATTTCCCATGTCTTTTCTGGCTAGGCCAGCATTGACACGATAGCTTCCGGCTTCTGTAGGAGCATTGGTCGCATTTTGAATTGTTGTACCATTATTAGTGTTACCAGAATAACTTAGCGTAGTTGATACATCATCTCCAGAAACTACACCATTTAAGCTAGCAGTAGCTGGCTTGACGTTGCCATAGGTGCCACCATTTGGATTAATGGTAACTGTCACGTCTTTTCTAAGAATATTGGCTGTTGTACTATCCTGGTTGCCCGATTCAGCTAACTTATAGTTTTTGGCAGCATCTCCACTCAAAGTAATGTTGGAAATGTGGACCATTTTGTCTGTGCCAGCATTCTTGTCGGCAAAGGTTCCTGTTGCCGTAACCGTCGGTTTTTTACCATCAATAATGCTTACTGTAACATGCGAGTAGTCAAGTGTTGCATCCGTAGTACCATCGTATGTTTTATCCTTTACTCTGATTCCAAAAACCCTAACTGCATATGGTTGAATCGTAACAGTAGCTGTCTGTACCTCACTATCTGCATAGTTAGCTTTAGCTTTCACATAATACTGGATATGATAGTCTCCCGCATCTTTTCCTGTCAGCATGACTAGACCAGCTTCCCACTCATCCGTATCACTTAAACGGTACATCAAAGTACCTCCGGTTGTGGTGGCATTTAGCACAAGATTCTGATTCTGACCATTATAGGTTAAATCCGCAGCAAATTTCACATTGGCACTTGCAGTAAGCTTAGTAATCTCAAAATTCGCTACTGCAGTTTTGCCACCAATGGTGACTTTTGCAACATATTTGCCTACATTTGTTGGAGCCGTTTGGGTCTGAGTATATATCGTACCATCCCGGCCTTCATAGCTTATGGCACCTGCAGCAGCACCAGTAATATTGGTAATTTCATTCTTGGTAATGCTTGCCCTGTTGTAGGCTTTTCCGGTATAGGTCATGCCATGATCAACCGCAACATCTGCCAAGGCATCTTTCACGACATCAAAGGCGCTCTTATCTCCGTCAACCATCAAACAAGCACCATTTCTTGCTCCGGATACACCACCAGATGTTCCACAATCTAAGAAACGAATTTGTTTGTTCGCACAGATTTTGGCATGCTGCATAGAATCGGTATAGCGAGAATTTCCACCATCAATCACAATGTCATCCGCAGCTAATTTTTCTGATAAAGCATCAATCGTAGAATCCATTGGACCTCCACATGGAAGCATCAACCAAAGTACTCTTGGTTTATCTAATTTTGCGATGAGATCATCCATATCTTTTGCTACTTGGATTCCCTTTTCTGCAATTGATTCACAAGCAGCTTCAGAAAGGTCATATCCAATAACTTCATGTGATGATCTTTGAAATTCATAGCCAAATTAGCCCCCATCTTACCAAGACCAATCAGTCCTATTTTCATATCATCCCTCCAATTTTTATGTTTTCATTTTAGTCAATGTATTTTATTTGGTAAACGTGAAAATAAAATATTTTTTTCTCTAGTATTATTTCATTTTATTTTCAATCTTTATCCGCCGAGCTATGCTATGATAGTAATAAGAATTAAAAAAATATTTTTTTACTTGAAAGGATTCTTCATGAAAACAGACACAATCAAAATCAAGATTAAAACCAATCAGCAAAGATTCACCAAGAAGGACAAAGTAATTGCGGAATATATTTTGGCCAATCCCAAATCCGTTTCAAAAATGACCATTAACGAAATTGCTTCTCAATTATCCCTGGCCGATTCAACTATTTTTCAATTCACAAGAAAGTTGGGATATAAAAGCTTTAGAGATTTCCGAAACGATTTGTTGTTTGAAGAATACGACCCGGAAATTTCCGTTCATGAAAATATCAAACCCGATGACAGTTGCATCGACATGGCCAAAAAAGTCTTTGAATCTTCGATTAAATCTTTAAAAGATACAGTAACGCTTCTTTCGGAAGATAAATTAAAACAAGCCAGTGACTTGCTTCTACAATCCGACACCATTTCTTTTTTCGGGGTAGGTGGAAGCAATATTGTATCGCTAGATGCCTATCATAAGTTCTTGCGTTCACCACTCAAAGTACAATACGGTACTGATTATCATATTCAATTAATGCAAGCAGCCTTGCTTAACGAAAACGATTGTGCAGTTATCATAACCCATACTGGGCTAACGCGTGAAACTTTAGAAATCGCAAAAATAGCGAAACAAAATAATGCGCATATTATCGCAATCACCAGCTACCCTTCAAAAGCCTTGAAAGAAGTAGCAGATATCATTCTTACTTCGGTTTCCGAAGAAACGGGCTATCGTTCCGAATCACTGTCCAGTCGAATTTCTCAATTAGCTATTATCGATTCGCTATTTACAATTGTGATGTTCGATAACGAAAACAAGTCTAACGAAAGTTTGTATAAAATTCGTAATGTGATTAACACCACAAAATCCGATAAATAAAAATAGTGGATGTAGTCTATAACCAGACTTACATCCACTTTTCTTTTCTATTTTAAATCTTCCAATTCGTAGGTGAAACCTTCTCCATCTACCTCATACACATTATTTACTACAATAAACGCTCTAGGATCCAGTTCTAAAATTTCTGATTCTAAATGCGAATACTGCTTTTGCGGAATCACAATCATCAAGACCGGTCTGAATTCATTGGTATATCCACCTTTTCCCTCAAGAACTGTAACACCTCGTTCCATATCACTTAATACATGGTCTTTTATTTCCATCCATCGATCAGAAACTATCATGCAGTTAATAGAACGGCTAGAGCCAATCAATACCGTTTTATCAATCGCAAAACCCGATGCAAAAACCGAGAAAACCCCAATCAGGGCTGGTTCCAAGCCATATGTCGATATACCTAATAAAACCGTTAAGGCATCAATAATCATCACCGAATTTCCTGAAGAAATATGAGTATACTTATGAATCATTAACGCCGGTATATCCATACCACCTGTACTTGCATTAGCACGGAAACATAAACCCATACCAATTCCCGAAATCAAGCCACAATACACACTGGCTAAAATTGGTTGCATCACAAAGGTATCTTCCGGAAACAACGTTGTAACATAGGTTAATAACGAAACAAATCCCGAATAACTAAAAGTAGAAATCAAAGATTTAAGAGCAAATTCTTTTCCTAAAAAAATGGCACCTAAAATATATAAGCCAATCATCAAGATATTGATAAGCCAAACAGAAGGAATAAATGACAATAGTGGTTTTAAGGCAACTGCCACACCGGCAACCCCGCCGGTTAACGTATCATTGGGCAAAACGAAAAAAGCAACAGAAACAGCAACGAGAAAATTTCCAATTAATACAGAAATGACATCTTTTACATAATTATCTTTTTTCATTTTTACCCTCCAAAATAATATTTTTTTATTTTGTTCTATATATAGAATATTTTTAAAGTGAGAAAACGTCAATCCTTCCGATAAATTTTAGCCTTCTTTCTTCAGTATTTTATTAATCTCTTGTTCGTAATCGGTACTCTTTAAATTTTCTAAAGCTTGAGAAAAATATTTTTCTTGGTTTTCTTTATCCTTTAAATACGAATATTGAAGTCCAATCATGTACTGAATAATACCTACAGGAACTTTATCTTTTTCACTTAATGCAGATTTTCCATCCCACATACTATCCAACATTTTCTGACACTCTTTGATGTATTTTGCTTCTTCTTTCACAAGAATACTAAACTGCATTTGCATATTTTGATAAGTAGCTTCATCCACAACTCCCTTACCTTTCGACAACATCTTTTCCGCATCTTTCGATTTGCCTTTTTCCAGATAGTAATAAAATGCACGCGCATATACGCTACCTTTTTGTTTGGAGGAAGCATTCATATCGAGTAAAGCCTTCAGTTGTTTTTCTACTTTGGCATCATTTTCTTGAGCTAGATACCCATTCAATCGCAAATACTCACGATTAAATGGTGGATAAGCCAGTTTACAGGCTTTTGAATCGATAATCTTATAAAGACTATCAAAATCTTTATGTCCCAGGGCATCGACAATCTTTTTCCAAGTTACTTTTCTTAAGATTGTAGGGCCAAAGACCATGACTATAGAAAAGATCACAATAACGACAATCAACCAGGTATTCTTCATAATTTGTACTCCTTTTAATCTACTAACGCTCATTCTATGGTACAAGCTCAAAAAATTCAACGTAATAATACCGGGTATTTCTACCCGGTATGTTTATCCTTTCCAATTATCGATGGGTTTGCCCCCCCCAAAGTATATTTACGAACAATCAATTCGTGGCAGCCACTTAAGCACTGCATTAATTTCGGGTTAAACTGACCACAACGTCCATTGAGAAGCATCTGTAAAGCTTCTTGATGGCTATACGCATCTTTGTATACACGTTTACTAACTAAGGCATCATAACAATCGGCAACCGATACCACTTGTGCCGCAATGGGAATTTCATCCCCTTTTAATCCATCTGGGTAGCCTTTGCCATCCCACTTTTCATGGTGCCAACGACAAATATCATGCGTATAACGAACCAATGGTTCTTTTTGGTAATCCGTCAATTGATCAATCATATTTGCGCCAAGAGTCGTATGCGTTTTAATAATTTCAAACTCTTCATCCGTTAGACGACCTGGCTTATTCAGGATTTCTTCAGGAATTCCAATCTTACCAATATCATGTAGCGCCGAAGCAATCGAAATCTGCTTACGGGCTTCTCGCGTTAATGGATATTCATCTGTAATTGCCGATAAACGTTGTAACAAGATTTCCGTAATCTGTTCTACATGCACAACATGGGGACCACTTTCACCGTTTCGAATCTCGACAATCTGCGAAAGAATCATCGTCATCATACGAGAGTCTTTTTCGCGAACTTCCATTTGTTTACGAATAGCTCGTTGTAGTTTTCTTTGACGTTGATACAAACGAATCAAGTTATCCACACGTTTTTGAACAATATCAAAGGAGAATGGTTTGCGGATATAATCCGAAGCTCCTAGTTCATAACAACGACTAATGACATGTTCATCGGATTCTCCACTAATCATCATGACGGGGATCTCTTCCACCCAATTGTTTTGATACATGTAATTCAAAGTATCTAGACCATCTTGTCTAGGCATCACAATATCCAAAAGCACGAGATTAATCGTTTTTATATTCTCTTCAACGATTTTTATAGCTTCTAAACCATCTTCTGCTTCCAAGATGTTGTATTTATCTTTTAAGATTTCACCTAGGACAAGGCGGTTCATTTCAGAATCATCGACAATCAAAATAGTCGGCTTATCTTCCAGGGCTTCCTGTTCCATTGCTTCTACTTCGTTATCTAAATTCCACTCAGTAATCACCTGGTTTTTGTGATTCTTTGCTAAGTGTAAGAAACGATCTGCTTTCGCAAAAGATTCTTCCCGGGTTTCTCCCTCTGAAACCAAAGCTCCAATACTAATGGATAATTGAATCTTTCCATAGCCTGGCACCATCGTTCTATGTACCGCTTCACGAATGTATTCCAGTTTGCGTCCGAAGCTCACCTCATTGATTCCTTCTAGAATCAATAAGAAGATATCTCCATCATAGCGAATAATTTTATCCTCATTGCGGCAATACTTCTTGATAATATCGACAATGAGGCCTAAGGCTAGTTGGCCTACTTGGTGACCATATGTCTCATTGATAGATTTAAAATCATCTACATCAATTTATGCGACCCCAGCTGGTTTGGTATTATCCTTTTCCATATCTTCATAGAAATAGCGATTATATACCTTCGTTGCCGAATCCAAATAGTAATTGCTTAAGGATTGCGTATATTTACCTGTCAAAGACTGATGCTCTTGTGAACTCATAAAAGACTTTTCATTTAATTCTCTAACAATTTCCAAGGCATAAGGTCGGTCATCGATTTCTACATAATCCACAAATATCTGATATGTTTTATCATCGATTTCTTCCAGCTTGGACATATCCTGTTTCGAACGAAGAACCATTTCTGCAAGACAGTGTTCACAAGCCTCTTTCTTTCCAAGCACAGCAAAACAGTGTCCCTTAAATTCATTCACTTGTTCTGCATCCACAAAACGAGCAAGAACGCTAACACCCTCTAAGGCTTGAATCAATGCATCTGCTTCTTGTTTTGTGTACTTGTTTTTCTTTGATCGCATAATAAATTCCTTCTAAATCTCTAGTCTAACTGGTCTAATGTTTCAATTGTTTTTTGATAAGCTATCGCAATCTTATCAAATAATTCTTGGGTTCCATCAAAAGATTTTCCCCGTAATATTTCGGTAATATCTACCACATCTTGAGTCATTTGCGAAAAACCTAAATTCAAACAAATTCCCTTTAAAGTGTGGGCAGCACGAAAAGCTTTATCCACATCTTTCTTCTCTAAGCCCTCTTTCAGATCAGCAAAGCTGGAATCTTTTACGAATTTTTTTGCGATTCTTCCTACTAATCTTTCATTATTTAAACGAGTGAGCACGTCATCAAAATCGGCTCCCATTTCCGAATAACATTCACGTACGTTCATATGTACCTCCTAAACAAACTTCACGACCATTATAGCAACTTCCCTTCAGGAAAAACACTTCTTTCGCGCAAACTTCCATAGATTTCTCAAATATAAATTCCTTCCCAAACATTTGACAGTACATTGTATAATAGGACATGCAGTCACGGAGGAATAATATGATATTAGAAAAAATTGATTCAAAGCTTATTGAATTGGCAAAACAATCCGATATCGATTGTCAAGCCTTGTATAACGAAATCGATGAAATCTGTTTGTATAACTCCAATCGGATTTTATCCGCATTTATTGAAAACCAAGTTTCTTATTCTGATTTTAGTGATATTAATGGATACGGAAACTACGATGCCGGAAGAGATAAATTAGAAAAGATCTTTGCGGATGTATTAGGTTGTGAAGATGCCTTGGTTCGTCCCCAGATCATGAGTGGAACAAACGCCTTATACTTAACGCTTTCCGCCCTTTTAAAACATGGCGATACCATGATTTCTCTATCTGGTGCCCCTTATGATTCTTTGCAGGAAATGATTGGAATCAGTGGTAACTCTTCCCAGTCTCTAAAAGCACATGGCGTAAAGTACGAACAAATCGAATTAATAAACGATGACTTTGATGATCAAACCATCATCGAACGTTTAAAACGAAACGACGTAAAACTCGTTGAAATCCAACGATCTCGAGGCTATTCTCATCGTCTTTCTTTATCTATTAAAAAGATTGAAAGAATCATCAAGGAAATTCGTAAAGTCAACCAAGATGTCATCATTATGGTTGATAACTGTTATGGTGAATTAGTTGAGAAAAAAGAACCCGGACACATCGGAGCGGATGTTGTCGTAGGTTCTCTAATGAAAAACCTTGGCGGTGGCATTGCACCTACTGGTGGATATGTAGCCGGAAGAAAAGATTTGATTCAAGATGTAGCCGAACGCTTAACCGCTCCTGGCATCGGAAAAGATTTAGGTGCAAACTTCAACTTGAACAATTCATTCTTCAAAGGAATCTTCATGGCGCCAAATGCTGTAAAAGGTGCTTTAAAAACCGCAATCTTCTCTGCTTATATGTTAGAAAAACTCGGTTATGCGAATATCTCACCAAGATATAACGAACCAAGAACGGATATTATCCAAACTCTTGAATTAAAGACAGTAGATAACTTAGTTCGTTTTACACAGGGAATTCAAGATTGTTCACCAATCGACTCTTTTGTACGTGTCTTACCAGCTCCAATGCCTGGTTATCCATACGATGAAGTCATGGCAGCCGGAAGCTTTACACAAGGTTCCACAATTGAGTTAAGTGCAGATGCTCCAGTTATTGAACCTTATACTTTATACATGCAAGGTGGATTAACTTTCGAATACGGAAAATTATCCATCCTACTAGCTTTATCAAGCATGCAAGAAAATAACGAGCGATAGAATCAACTTCTATCGCTTTTTACATTCTAATCAACATCCCACTGAGAGTTCTTCTCATTTGTAGACATGTTTTTAGCAAAAAAAGAACTGTACACATCTGTTACAGTTCTTTTTGCATAAATTCTTTTAAGGCTTTTAATTGTTTTACTGCTTCAAAACGCCCCATATAATAAACTCGTTTTAACTCTTCTGGATCATGACAAACAGAGCCAATATTCAAAGGCTTTGGAGGTCGGATCACAAAGATGTTTCCTGCTTGTTCTTCTTTTTGAATTGCATCCAACGTTTGATTATAAGCCTGATAACGATTTTCCATCCGCTGTAGTAAAGCTGGATATTTATATAAGAGTCTTTTTAAAACATTCATATATTTTTGTGGTTTCTTGCGATACTCTTTGGGTTGTGTTAAAACCAACACTTCTTTTTTATAACCTAACTCCCGCATTTTTGCGTAAGGAATAGGATCTGCGATACCGCCATCATACATCGTATAACCATCTATTAAAACAGCTTTCGCAAATACCGGTATGGCCGAAGAAGCCTGAATCCATCCTAAGTCATTTTCTTTTCCATCTACACAACGATGATATAAAGGTTGCCCTGTATTTGCATCCGTCGCAACCACATAAAATTCCATAGGATTCTTTTGGAATGTTTCGGTATCAAAGATATCTAATTCATTGGGAACGGTATGATAGCTGTATTCTGCATTATATAGATTTCCAGTTTTAATCAAGGACCGAAAACTACAATACTTCTCATCTTTACAGAAACGTAAACTGTAACGAAGGACTCGTCCACGTTGTTTTGATTTAATATTACATCCAAAACAAGCTCCTGCGCTTACACCAATAGCACCATCAAAATCAATGCCATTTTCCATTAATACATCTATTACACCAGCGGTAAATAAGCCCCGCATTGCTCCGCCTTCTAAAACTAATGCTGATTTCATTCTTCGTCTCCTTTTAAGAAAGCTTGAGAATAACCATGATCTTCTTTATAGCCACGGTACATATCCATATCCGCAATTTTTTCAATTTGATATGGTGTCATTTGATAAACATAGTTTAACCAGTTCCGATACAACAAGTTGGCATGACTTCGCCAAGTTAATACAGGTCTGCGACTTGGATTATCATCCGGAAAATAATTTTCTGGAACATGAATCGGTTTATTGGCATTGATATCACGGAAATATTCTTGGGCAAGCGTTTCTACCCCATACTCAAAATGCCCCATCACAAATATTTGTCGATATCCCTTTGTGACAATAATGTTCGAACCGGTTTTCTTGGATTTTGATAAG